>Ga0307515_10001165_pt1 | contig 60157 bp, 35 predicted proteins | sample 17_EM_MG_FD_194513 | JGI IMG/M metagenome (GOLD analysis project Ga0307515, IMG submission 194513) | Populus trichocarpa ectomycorrhiza microbial communities from riparian zone in the Pacific Northwest, United States - 17_EM | ecosystem: Host-associated > Plants > Roots > Unclassified | place... | reverse complement strand
AAGGCCAGCCTGAAGGCCAAACGAAAAATGGCTGGTTGGAACCATAAATTTCTGTTAACGCTTATCGCTAATAAAAATTTCTAATGCGTCAGCCCTGGTATGATAACTAATAATTATCAATGTATGGAAATTAAATTGACAGAAGCCTGTGTGGATATTCCGAGAGGCTTGACCAGACTATTCCGTGCGGTTTGGATCATCGAGTTGTGTAGGCAATTAAGAAAATCGCAATTAATAATCAACAAATTAAAATGGTCAAAGTGTTCCGGAATGAACTGTTTGCTATTTCGGAACGAGGTGATCAATGGCCCCGGAATGTCCAATCATAAATCATCATTTTGGTCAATGAGCGCCAAATAAAATTTCAATCCTGGTCTATTATTCATCAAAAAGGGTAGTTTTCAAAATCGAAAATTGCCCTTTTTGATGAATCTTTGTAGCCGATCTATATCTTCACAAAATTTAATTCCGACATCGAATTTCAATTTTGATTTATGATACAGCCTCGTGTGAGGGATATTCTGGTGGTTCGTAACTCTTCGAGCAATAATAGATATAGGCCCTTTTGTTATTCAAGGATGTTATAACTCTAAAAATAAAACTCGATTTCTTTTTGCTTTAGATTTGATTTTAAGTAGTCAGGTTATAATTAAAAGTTTATCCCAATCGGGATGTCTTCGCCCTAAATTTTATTTACAATCCTTCCTTATAGTTTTCAAATCAATATAGTTTCTAAACATTATCCACCAGATTGCCGAATGTACCCCGACGTCATAGCATCCCTGGTTTTTGTCGTGATAATCAACTGAGTAGTTATCTATCGAATTTACAACGTGTAAAAAACGGCCCTTCTGCACGTAAGTATTTACCGATAAGCCCATCAATGGGAGTTTCGAAATAAGATCATCACTCATTTTGTCTGGATCAACCTTAAGCATGGTTTTAAATACATATCGTGTTTCTACGTTCTTTTGAAGCTTTGATACTGACTTTAAGGAATCCGGGTGGCCGTTCCTGCTGGTATAAGTCAGCCATAGCACTTTGTCTGGATAAATCCAGGTCAACAAAATAACCGGCTCGCCCTCATCGGTCGTCTCATTTTCGGACGCCCATTTTTGATTCTCATATGTAAACCGGTATCGTCTGAGATGCTTTTCGTCGTAGCAAAAAGAAACGTTTTTTGTCGTAACCCCCGAGTCGGCGATATAAATTTGGGGAAATCTACGCTCTTTAATTGGCCCGATTCCTTTCAGATGATAAATATCTATATCTGAATAACCGATGCTAGCATTAGCAACAGCGCTGCTTTTGGTGCCGCCTGTCGAACTACAACCGACAGCGCCAATGAAAGCAACTGACAGCAAAAAACTATTGAGCAATGTCATAGTGTATCTGTGCATGAGAATCGAAATATACGTTAATAATAGTTACCCTCGTACCATCGGGGCTCACTTTTGTCCACTTGCCCTCATTGGCAACTGCTTTTGTGTATTCAGCCGCTTCTTTTTTGTGGGCTTCAGGCACTCCGTCGGCTTTGGGGTAATACATGCCCGAGTACCCGGAAAAGAATCCGTCATTGAACAAATCTTCGAACATGCCGTTAGTCATCATTGTCCAGCTTTTGTTGCCAAATACCGTAGCGTTCATTTTCTTGGCAAGCAAACTAAGCAACCTGACGCCGCCGTTATGATTTGCGCCCGCATGGCATGACATGATAATGATCTCCGCATTTGGTGCCAATGCGGCAGCCAGTTCATTAAGTCCTTGCCCTACGCTACCGCTATTCACGTTATCGACAGTTACCCTGGATAATCCAATATTAAAACGGGCCTCGCTGATGTCTTTACCGTAACCATGGCTAAATATAAACAATCTGTTGATTAATGCCCCAATTTGCCGAACCTGATCCACAGCATCTTGCATATTATTCACCTGCAATATCCTGATGTTTGATGACGATATGCCTTTTGCTGACTGCAATGCCGTATTCAATGCATGACCAAAATCTTCCATGCCGTTCGCGTAAGCGAAGTCGCTCGGAAAAAGCATAACCGTTAAATTATTTGCGTAATCACCAATACTGTTTTCTTTCTGCACATCGTCCCACCCCACCGTCTGCCCCGTCTTATCATCATAGTAGCCTGACTTATCTCCATACATGCCGTTCCATTTGGCAGCCATCCCGTCTTCATCCGTCGTTGTGATAGGGTTGTTAAGGCAGTAGTTGTAAGGCGACACGGATGAGAACTTCTCGGTCAATGGGTCGGCGGTTAGCCAGCGCGCGACTATAGGGTCATAAGAACGGGCACCGTAATCGTATAGGCCGGTTTCCTCCTGAAGTTCTTTATGGTTGAAGAGGTACTCATTTTTCTGACTGGGCGTGGATCCGATATTGATTGCAATGCCAAAGGGGTAGTAGTCATTCTGCTGAACTGTAGTTGGTGTTGTCAGGTGGGTATCAAAGGCCACCCTTACGTTCCCCAGGTGGTCCTCCATGTGATATTCATAGTTATTCGTCGCGCCGGATGCAATTGCCCGGCCCTCTTCGGTAATGATAAACCGCAGCGTTCCCTGGTCATATTCGATACCATCAATATATTCGGTCAAATTCGGCATGCTATTGATAGTTGATAACTTGCTTAGTTTTCGCCCACTGGCATCATAAGTGTATTTTACAGTACCATTGGTCACGGTAACGACCTCCGGTAGATTCAAGATATTATAAACGGTACCCGAGCCATCACGCGCGTTATGCTTGGTGTTCCCATTGCTGTCATACTGATAGGTGTCGGTTCCCGTCAAATTAGTTACTGAATTTAATAAGTTCCCCGTGTAGTTGAGCGTATAAGAGACGGTTCCAGTATTCGGATTTGCCCTTGTTAGGTGTGCGACATTCCCCATTAAGTCGTAATCGATCTTGCCCCCAGGGCCGGTTTCCGAATACCCCGCGTCCGAAACCCCGGAAGTCAACCGGTTGACCTCATCATAGGTGTAGGTATAGGTGTGCGTACCGCCTGCGGGCCCGGTCCAAACCTGATCGGCGATGTCTCCGTTATAGCGTGGTGTGGTGCCATCATTATATTTTAACTGCATCGTAAACAGCGGAGCGGTACTTCGGGTAAGCCATCCTTGTTCATTATACGCATAGTTAATATCCTGGTAGAAATGGGCACTGTCAACCGAATGGAGGTGTTTTGCTAACTGTTGATTGATCTCGTTATAGTCGATTTTGGAAATCAGCACCCGCGTATCGATGCTATTACTACCATTTGTCAATTGCTCCCAATTCTTTATTTTTCTACCGGCTTGGTCGTAGATGATCCTATTGGCCACCGTCAGGTTAAGCACCAACGTGTTGGTTGTCGAATTAATGTAGTGCTTCCGGGTAACTGTCGTCACGGCACTATTAAAATTATAGGTATTTACAACCTGGTCGTAATTGTTGACATTAACGATGCCTTTAAGGTAGTGCTGCTTGAAGGCTACTTTTACGCGGCCCAAATCATCGTAATAGTTTACGGTCCACAGCATTTCCAGCATCGTGTTATCCGGTTTTATAACCGCTGTTCTTGTTGCTGTTAGTAGCCCCTCTGTCATTTTACTTGTTTGGGTTGCTGAATAACCTGGAATATTGGGAATAGCGTAATCATCATAGTATTTGATTGACAAAAAGGTATTCAAGGCTTGGGGATAGCTGCTTATTGCATATCCAGTTAAAGTACTTGTGGCATCCCTGACATCCCATTGTGGGGCACTTTCAATATTGGACTTTAAGTCGGTGGGGGAAATAGTCACGCCGCTATTGTTCCAGAGTCCCGTTATGATTACCCGTCCAGCGGCGTCATACTTGACGATTTGCCATTCGGCTCTAGTCCGCTGGTTACCATCCTGTGAGGCAACCAATTGGTCCGATTGGTTATATACGAGGTAAATTATATCGCTACCAGGAAGTTTTTTTCCAGTAATGCGGTTCCTTTCGTCAAACTGGTACTGATAGCAGTAATTATTCAATACGTCGGGAGTTATCAGCACATTGAGATCTGGACTTGCACCCGGCGGAAGCACGAATGCCAGGTCTCCGTTGGCATCATAAACATAATACGTTGATAATGCTTTTAATGTAGTGCCTGAAAGGAAATACGACCGTTTCAGGACAGTTCTGCCGAATTTGTCCTGGTATTGTTCCGTTGTGCCAGCCCTCCCAGATGTCCAGTTGGGATCTTTGACGACCGAAATTTGCAATTCGTTGTCGTTGTAGGTTGCAGTGTTGTTTAATCTTGACAGTGTCCGGCTGCCATCGCTGTTAATGGTGGCGGTATACAGTGCGGCCTGCCTGCTGTTCAGCGGATCGTTGGCCCAGATAAGGTTGTTATTGAATAAGTAATCAAGTCTTGTGGTGTGTCCGGTACCTGGCTGCCAGGCGGTGCCGGCCAGTCCCTCCTCAATCGGTCGCGCCAGCGGCGATTGTTCGTAGACCGTTTTTGTATAAGGTGCGGTAGTCGTATTGTACCCCTGGTTTGACTGTTGGTAGAACAAGTATTGATCGCTACTTGTATAGCCGGCATTGCCCTTCAATGCGCTGAACCGGTACGATCCGGACGTTCCCGCACCTGTTGAATACGGCAGATATTTCATTGACTCCCGACCTAAATTGTCATAAGCGATAGGCTGAATGATATCCTTCGAAGTTGGCGACGCATTCTGCATTACTTTCTGAACAGGCCTACCTAAGCCATCGAAATAGGTATAATTAATATTTTTTTGATCACTGGGGACGCCACTTATTGCAGCCGCTGAGGTAATACCGGGAACCCTTAAATTGGTTTCGGTAATAAAATTATAATTGCTGTTGTTGCTGTTATAAGCAACAGCAAAGGCATTCGTAACGCCGGTTCCTGAACATCCATAAGCCGTTACGCTTACAGTTACCACTCCGCTGAAACTGGTATCCCAATTAACTGTTGCGGTCCCTGCCGAACCCGTAATTGTCCCCGCGGATGGCGTACTCAGGGACCAGACATAACTTGAAGCATTGGTGGCTGATGCCGTATAGGTTGAGGTGGCTACGCCTGCTGCTACGACTGGGTTTCCGCTGATGGGACTTAAGATGCCCATAGCTGGGGAAGAAGTAAGTACGATCGCAGATGACATAAAACCTCCACAAGGATTATTGACCAATACCGTATAGGAACCTGCAGAGGTCGCGGCGTAGGTTTGCGAATTAGCACCAGAAATAGCAGTAGAGCCGTTTAAGAACCATTGGTAATTATAAACGCCGGGGACATTTGGATTATATGTCAGCGTTACTGCATTGCCTCCACAAATTACGGAATTGCTAGCCGAGACTGTGCCACTTGGGCTTGGGACGAATGTGACTTGATTGCTGGCAACAACCTCCGGTCCATTACAACTTGTGCCTGTTTGCGAAGCAAATGCTAAATAGGTGCCTGTTTGAGTATTGTTTACTGTCCCCAGGTTTAGTGCTGATCCGTTTCCGATTACCGGAGAGCCGACATAACTACCGTTGATCATTAACTTGTACGTAACCCCGGATTGAGAACCGGCCAGTGTGACAGTAGCCGAGGCTCCGCAAACATTACCATTGGGTGTTAAGCTGTAATGAGTAAAACATTGCGCCTGACTATCAAAGCAATACAATAGAAGGCTTGGGAACAGTAACCCGCATATTAAAATTTTAAAGGATTTCATATTTTGGCTTAGGTTTGATAGCGTGAGTTAAAGTGTGATATTTACTGGAACAGAGGTGGTTCCGCCGGGGTTAAGGGCGGAATAGCAGGTAACCTTAAATTGGTAGGTATGACCAAGACTGGGTACTGTAACTGCATTTGAAGAGCATGATCCTGTTGAACCCGACGTTTGGGAGGTGTTCAAATCTGTATAGGTGATCATGGCACCCGTGCACCCACTCACTGGTGTAAAGTCAACATACACAGAAAGCCCAGTTGGGATCAGGCTATTTATCACAGGCTTGGTTACTGTAACTGCATAGTTATAATCATAATGCTTCATAATATTTCCGCTCTGGTCAAGAATGTTGGAAAGCCGCTGGAAGTTATCGTAGGTGTAGTAATACAGCTGTGATTTAAGATCAGCAACAGTTTTAAGACCAACTAAAGGTTCATAGGAGTAGGTAGTCATTTGAGCTCCAATCGGATACAGGCGGAGTTCATCAATATACCCAGTGCCAGTAACACTTGAAGAGGTAACACCAGAAACCAGGTGCCTAAAATAGGTCCAGCCTGAAGGAAGCGTTACGCCCTGAATATAGGACAGGGATCCTGTTACCGTGTAAACTCCGTTTTTACTCCAGTAGCTAATGTAATATTTCTGGGTTGAAGTCAATATTGGAGTAGTCAGTGTAGACGAGGTTAATGTATAATAATTGCTTCCGGTGGCACCGCCAGAACCGATTACTATTTTGTTGAAGAGAAGCCCGCTCCAATTCCCAGTCCCAAAGCCAAGGGATGCCGCTAAGTTGTATTCAAAAGAAGTGTACGCTATTTCATTCCTCGGAACATCTGCATAATACTGATAAGTAGGGTATTGGATAGCTGATGTAAAACCATAATAATTTTGAAACCCTACCATGCTGTTTAATGTTAGGTAAATGACATAGGTCCCGGGTGCTACATTATTTATAGTTGCCGTACTAGCTGTCGCTCCGCAGGAACTTGTCGCTCCGTTAGTGGCTGCGCACAGGCTCCCGCTTTGATATTGATTGTTACCGGTCAGCTGGTAACTTAGAGTGGAATAATTGTTGCCACTGATGTACGGGTTGTTATAGGCATAAGAAACCGTAACCGGCCCCGTTCTTTGCACCGTTATGGTTTCTTTAATGGCATTGCCAAAAGCTCCAGGAATAAACATGTTAAAGGTATTCGTTGAAGGAATATTGCTTCCCGTTGGTGTTACCTGGTATACATTGTTGGCGTTTAAAACCTTGGCGACCACCTTGGCTTTATTATAGTCATATATAAAGGACGATACTCTGCCGTTTTTTTCCGTCATAGTAGTCAGGTTTGCGTTGTTATCATATGCCAATGCTGTCCGCATAACATAATGAGCATCCATGTTTAATTGCCCGTAATTGGCGATGCCCTTATAACTACTATTAGTAAAAGTGCCACTAGGAATTGGCGATGCGGTTTCCAAAAGGAAAGCCCTGCTTGGAAACAACTGATGATTTCCATAAAGCTGATATTCCCTAATTTCCCCTCCTTTAACATATTCATTGTTATTCACAACAAAACTGTTAACTTTTTCAACTACATCATTCATATTTAAGTCCCGCATCGCGTTGTACGGGTTATTGACATTGCTCGAAACGAAGGAATAGGCATATCTGTAAGTCGCTTTTTCGATAGTGCCGTCACTGTTGGTCACATCCTGCGCTAGGATATTCTTATATTGGTCGTACGTAGTATTAGTCGTAATCGTTCTGGTTGTGTTAGCCCCGTTTAAGTCATAGATAGTATTAACTGTTTTAACAGGTAAAAATGGCGCATAATTTAAAAGATATGCGGTACGGGAAACGGCCCCCCTATTATTGATATCACAAATCGGTATTACATCCGCGTACACTGCGTTGGCTGCGAATGTTGGAACAATTGAGGTATAGGATGATACGGTATTAGAAAAAGTCACCGTATTTTCTGAAACCTTCGCTCCCAGGGCGCTATAATTGATTTGATGGAACAGCTTGCCCCTTTCAAAGGCAAGCGAGTTGCAGGGCGTAAAATTAAGCGATGTGCGATTAAATGTACTTACGGGCGACTGATCGCCGTAACCGTTATCATGGTTTGTAAACTGATATACCGAATAACTTCCATCAGTTGACTGCTCTACCACATTGGAGTACCCAATGTGCGTACCAGTGCTGTTTATGGTTAGAGGAATTACCGGATTTGAGGAAAACGCGGTAAAAGTATAAGGCACATTTGTCAGGTCTGTGCCGCTGATCACAAACGAGTAAACAGGTTTGCTGTCCAAAACGCCGCTTGAAGGTAATGAGCTTGGGTCGGCGCTCGCCGTAAAGCCGTTAACGTAATAATAGTTCTTGCTAAGTGTCGTGCCGTTGTTGTCGCTGCTCTGAATCTGCTTTATGCGCAATCCTCCGGCAATGCCGGATTCGCTAACCGGCGTGTTGCCGCTATTTCTGTAGATCGCAGCACCATAGCGATTTGGCTGATATGTAAATTGCGTCGTTCCGCCCGTAGGCCATTTGATGCTTGTCAGTATTTCTGCTTGGGTCTGCACGCCAGTAGGGTCAGGAGCGCGGAGCAGGTCGAAATTAGGTGAGGTTCCAGATATGCTTTTATTATTGTTATAACCCCAATGATCTGTTATCGTAGTTAGATAGTTGGGCAATGGCGTCGGATTATAATAAAAGCCGTATGATTGGATCGCCAGCCCTGATTTGTCATTGACCGTCAACGAATTCAGTGTTAGCCGCTTTTGTGGATTATTATTATAAGAAAAGCTGATTGTCCTTTCTACGAAATTCAGATCGGTGTTCTTGATGCTGATATTGTCCAATTTCAGCCAGATCAGGCGGTTGGCATACAGGTATGAGCCAGGTGCCGGTGCGGGATGATTGAGAAAATACGGAATGAGGTTTGGCGATGTGAAGCTCTGTAGGTAAAAGCTGGGATAGTCAGACGGTGCCGGGCTAGTGCTAATTCCTGCATCGTTTAAGACACGGGTATAGGCGCCGTTGACAATGCCGTCAAGTAAGGTTACAGGCCCCAATGGATAGCTCAATTCATTGCTGGCTGATTTGTTAAAATCTATTTGCAGGGATTGGCTGGGCATTGTGATAGATGTTAGGTAGACCGGAGAAAGGATTGTGCCGTTAAAGCCGTACTGATCTGCATGCGTCTCTGTACACCTATGTGCCTCTAAAAAGTTCGCACCGGGGATACTTGTATCTGTATAACTCTTGCTCATGGAAAAGCCTATATAGCTAGTAAACGGGCCACGTTCGTAGTTCAGATTGATACTTTCCAGTCCATCTGCCGATACTACTTGTGTCAAATACCAGGATGTCGCTGTGAATGAAAGGCCTTTCTGCCCTGAGGCGGGTACCATGACATCACTGTATTCAATACCACTGTTTTCTGGGTCCGTCGCAGGATGTGTACTCCCGAAAATATACTGATTTCCCTGTTCGTCAATGATCGTAAATTTGCCGAAGGTTTTAGAAACATCGGCGATATCGACGTTGCCGGAACTATAGGTTGTTGAGGCAATAAATGGCGTTATAAAGTCGCTTGCATTAAAAACCACCTTCAAATTCTTATCGCATTGCACCTGCCAAGTGCCGGTCTGGTCGAGAAAGAACTTACCCGAATATCCCATAAAATTGAAATTAAACTCATCTGGCTCTGTGTCTGCGTCTTCTAAGGAGGTGTTCACAGTAGTGCCCGCCGGCGGAAATACCTGTGAGTTATTGGTCGTGGCTGTAGTTGCCCAAGTGGAGTTGTTCAAGTTATTGTAGCTGAAATAATAGCCCTGCGTAGGTGCAAAAGGCTTACTATATTCATCAATATTGCCGTTCGCCTTCCTTGTAATCACGCCTCCTGCTGACAAGCTCCAGCCATTGCCTACCCAACCCGGATGCAGTTCAGGGCGCAGTCCCGATGCGTTGTAATTAAGCTGTATGGAAAGGCCGATCTTACTTCCTTTAAATTCATAGATCGGAACAGAAATATTAGGGACACCCGTAAAGTAGGATACTGGTATTTCGCCATAAAGGCCAAGGCTTGCGGCATTTGGTGTGGGGACTGTTGCGCTTATAGATTTCCATTGTGCAGAAGCTATTACACTACTTACTAAAATAAGAATTGCCGAGAAGATAGAGATCCTTAATGATTTCATGAATCGTGATAATTATTAGGTTATAAACTTTGGGGTGTTCAGTAAAACAAAATAAAGAGATATTAAATATCGAATTATTTCCACTAAAAATATTAAAAATATTCGATATGAAAGTAAATTAATAAGAGGATTGCCTTCAGATATATTAATTATTTGAAAATCAACCATTTAAATATTGACCATCAACTTTGTCTGCATTCAATTTAATGTGACCTCCCCTCAACTATCAACAGAAATCTTGCTAATGTCATCAAGCATGTCTTCCGTTTTCATTGAGCGGGCGTATCGCATAGTCATTGAGATATCAATGTGCCCCATCATCTTTTGCACTTTGAACACATTGACGTTTGCCTCGCAGAGCTTGAGGCGAAAGTATGTCGGAACTGGTGGAGGTGGAATTTGACACCTGAGCGGATGATGAGGCTCTGCACCCAATGCTTCAGCCCGTGCCTGGTAAGGCCTGTGTCGCCTTTGACGGAAACTATCAAATGCTCAGTTTTGAGGTGCCGCCGGTCTTTCATATAGTCCTTCATATGCAGCACGAGTGTCGGGTGCATTTTCAATACACAGGTCTTTTTGAACTTCGATGTTTCGCCCAGAATGGTCAGCTCGTTTTTTATAAGGTCAATATCTTTTAGTTGCAGCGAAATAAGTTCACCCTTGCGCAGCCCGCAAAACAGCAGGATGCTCACCATGACGGTATCGCGCCGGATCATAAGCGCGCCGTTTGAGGATCTAACGACAGACGAATAAATCTTGTTGATCTCGTCATTCTTAAGACGGCGAAAGTCGTCGTAATTGGGCCGAGGTTGGATTAACCACACATAATTGACCCCGGTTGGCCAATTATAAAATGACCACCATTAGTTCTTAAGTTCAGGGCCTTAGTCGAGGAAAGTAAATTGGCGAAGTGAGGTCAACGGAATTGGTTTTTCCAAAAATACCACTATTTTCGATAAAAGAAAGGTTTATTTTAATATCTACGCCGGTGGGATGACGGGACATTTTACCGGTCACATGCATTTATACATCAGCCAGTAAAGGCGAAATTTTAGACTACTTATGTCTTAGTTTGTCATTGTCAGCACCACAAGTTGATTAGCGATAATGGCAGCTTTCAAATCAGCATTCCGGCATCGGTTTTAGATTTACGCATTGCCAGGCTTGCGCACGGCTTCAGTTTGTTGCGCGTATATTCCCGGGGCTACCGGTTAAGAAATAGCCTTTTGTGAGTATTCAAGCTCACCGTTTTATCTTCCATATAAAGCCGCCTGCTGTTATAGTATCCCCTCTTAATACTGCTGAGATATTCGTTTGATGGATACTCAGGCTTCGGGAAGCCTCCTTAATGCTTTTAAAGTGACTGATCAGTTTACCGTCTTTATCAAATTGACTTATTTCTTTTCTTAGTTTACTGCCTAAGGGGGCGTATCGGGCAACACCAACCGCTCATCTCCTACGCCTCTCCTCCAGAGATATCCCCCTCCGGTTGCCTTAAATCCATTAGTGCAGCCAGTAATGGCACCTAAAGCGATTTTTGTCAACCTGGAAGCCTCTGCCGGAGAGGCAAAACAACCAACCCGTTGCCCCTTTAAATCATATTGGGTAACATCTTTGGCGCTTTCTTTCTTTAGATTTTCCCTTATCCTGTCCACTTCTGCCTGTGGCAGATGAGGCGCATCGCCATACCGCCATATTGAACCATCCAGCAACAGGTCATCCCGTATGGCCATCGCGTTGACCCTTTCTACCGCTACCCTTATGGAAGCACCGGCTTCTTTGCTGCTGGTATAGGTAGCCTGTTTTGCTCCATCCTTATCGTAACGGCTAATCGTATATCCCTTTCGTAAAGAAAGAGAGGTACGTTCTTTATCTACATCGATCTGCTCTGCTTCCCCTTTCCGCCAGACCGATCCTGCCGTCACCAGGATATGGCCATTGATGGCATCGCTGATTGCTTTTCGATCCATGGAAACAGCTTTTGCCGCCCGCGTAATGTTGTAATAAGTCTTTACTTTCTTACCATCGAGGTCGTACTGGCTCACAGGCGCTCCTTTTGTAGCCCTGATCGCCTGGTTTATTCTTTTTACCGGGATCGTTTTTTTGCTGTTGCCCAGGCGCCATATAAATCCCCCGGCTGTAAGCAAACCTTGGTTTCTGTGAACCACAGAGCTGATGGCGGAGATGGTAATGCCCAAAGCTTTTGCCGCTGCTGCCATGCTTTCATGGGTAGCTACAAATTTCCCGTCCATATCATACTGGCTAACCCGTTTAATGTTTACCTCCCGGCCCAATAGGGTAAACGCTTTTTGGTTTTCCTCGCTGTGCCCGAAGTGGAGATCTTTCCGTCCCGCCTTTATGATCTGCTGCTGAAGGCCGGAGAGGTCTGTTAGGAAAAGATTATCAGGTAACACATTAAGGCCGTTACCATCTTTGTAGGATACGTACAAAGACCTATCTGAAAGATTGAATTTCTCTACGAAACAATAATAAACTATCCGCCCTACGGAGATGGAATGGGATACTTTCTCCACCTGGATTCGTGTTTGAAGGTTCACTTTGTAATCCTGCTTGAAGGTATTAAAATACTGCTGGACCTTTTGGGTCTGTATCCGTTCTTCTAAGACGGTCATCCGCCCCAATTCATTAACGGATTCATAAGCCAGTCTTTTGACGCGACCCAAATTAGATATCATGCCATATTCTTCCAGTCCCGGAATATCTTTCCATATTTCGCCGTCGATATTATCCAGTTGCTTATTCTGGTAATACGGAATATTGATTTTTGACTGACTTTTAGACATCTGAAGACAATTGCTCAACTGTTAATAAACGTATGAAATTGTTCTTTCTATGTAAAAAGAAAAACAATACAGCTCAAAACTTTTGTAATAAAGTGAAAAAAAATATTTTGGTTCACAACTCTTTGCCGATTTTATTTGAATGTTAATTGATTTTAAAGACCAATTGTGGTCAAACCCAAATAACCAACAGGGGCAGTATTGCATATTTTTCCCTCTTTTTCTCTACTATGAGCTGCGGATAAAAAAAAACACCTGGATGAATTTAAACATCCGGATATTGCATATTCATTACTTAGCATGGTGTTCACCCATTAGCGGAGCACAAGGCTGGAGCTTGCGATACCAGAGGGGTTATTTGAAATATTCCTTAAAGAGACTTTTGTTATCGCCACGTTTGTACCATTCACGTTTTATATAATAGTAGTAGCTTCCCCCTAAAGCAACTGTAGGTAATGAACCGCTTATTTGTTGCTCGTTTGATTGCTGTGTCTTAGGATCATTGATAGTAAATGACTGTGCTATGCTTTGGTTGGATCTATAAAAGATATCTCGCACCGAATCGAAATTTAAGATTACGTTCTCATTTCTTATATAATTTTTTTGTGGAGACGAACGTGACTTATGTCTCTCATAAATATGAGCTAATAAGTTGAAATTACTTTGCCTATTTCCAGTTACGCTAAATTTGATCACATAAAGGCTCCCGTCGATATCGCCCCGAAAGCTTTCCCAAAAGAATCGGAAAGTATCGAAACGTTGATTTTATGCTTCTTGACAGACAATATCACAGTATTTCTCAATTGATAGCCTGAGCCGCCTCTTGTATCATAAACAATTTCAAGAAACGCATTACCCACTACACGAACTTCCTTAACACCATTGTAGTCTACCAAAAATAAGCTGTCGGTTAAGCAAGATACGCAACCACAAATTTAGGGACACAGGAAAACAGTCAAGGGTATCATAAACGTGGCTATCACCGCGGCCCTTGACCGTTTTCCTGTTAATGAGGTAGGTAAAAACCGAAGCCCTTCAATAAAATTCTGCTCGATTAAAAACCAGATCGTTTTACAAATAAACATTTGCTGTTGATATTCATACATCTATGAAAACGAGTAGGACATCGTAGCGAGTCTATATTTTAATGATCAGGTTGGAAATTCGGTAAATTTTTCTCCTATTTGTTAAACAGATAGCTGTAATGTGCCGCAATAATTAATCTTGATTTTGTACGGAGTGAGTCGAGCAGTACGGGCTTATCTTGTTGTCGCGATTGTTTTTGATTTATCTGGCCCAGTAAGCTCCATTTACGGGTCATTTCCGCGGGTTCCTGTGCCGGTACATCATACCTGGTAAAATCTATAACCTTTTCGGGGCTATCCTTTTTCCAGTCTTTTAGTAATGCCAGGCGGAAGTCTTTGTTCATAAACCAACTGATCTGGTTATCTGCATCAGAGCCGCCTATGCCTGAGCCACGCTCCGTAAATCGATAATTAAAGCTATTACTTTTATAATGGGCACGCCAAAGCAGTCCGAATTCTCCCTGGGTGATCAGTTTAACACCAGGCCAGCGTTTTTTTACCGCAGCCAGCCAATCTTTCAGCGAACTTACAGCTATCGGCAGCGAAACTTCCCAGCAATTGGTAACCCAGCCAAAACCATTTAAATCATACCCCTTATCAAAATGTATAGCGGTGGTATGCATCATTTCTGTTAACCCGACTTCCCTGCCGTACCTGCCCACGGTTTCTATCGGCCCTACCCCCATCCTGCTGTTAAAACCGCCTTCAAAGCCTTTACGCCGGCCCGCCAGGAAATCAACTGTCCACCCGTCAAGGTTAACACAGTCAATAAAATCACGTTTACTTTGTGCGGGTTTGCAAAAATGTTCTTTAGAGGGATAAAACGGGTAACAAACCGATCCGTCGCCATCCTGGTTATCAATGCTGAACTGGCTCCAGATATTGCCCTGGCACACGTGGATACCTTCTTTTTCGGCAAGGTACTGCTGGTTTTTTGCCGACAGGAAGCCGGCTACGATACTTTGCGGCCTGTAATTTTTGCCAACCATATGACCTATTAACTTCAAAGCGTCATGTATATCAAGGTTAACCTGTTCGGTTGTGTTGTAAGCGTTGGCAAAATACGCCCCCGGTATAAAGGTTATCTCATCGCCGTATGTATAATGGTATTCCACAACCAGCTTCCGGATCTCCTTATAACTGGCAGTGGTATCCTGCAAAGCAAGCCAGCTCAACGCCCAGGTCATTTTTGCCCCGGGAAATCCGTCTTCCACTGCTTTCCTGAAGGCTGTAACCCTTTCGGGTGTGTGCAGGGCCCTTTCGTCTTCGCCTACATTCCTTTTCCTCGATACCTCTATCTGGTTTACCCTAATTACGGCGTTAAACGTAAGAAAGCGGTTGCCCATTAACCCGGCTGTTTTTTTTGACGGAATCTCCTGTCCATATGCAGCGGGGAAGGCCGTAAGCAGAAAGAGCAGTGTTAATGCTGTTTTAAATTTTATCATGCGTTTGTTTGATTGTTTTTAGCTGTATGTAAAGTAAAACAGGCCGGCGTATGGCCCGCCTGTTTACTTATTAATTAATTACCAGCCCGGATTTTGTTCCAGTTTATGGCCGCTGGCCTGGTAAAAGGCGACCTCTTTTGTTGGCAGGGGCTGCAGGTAATTTTTAGCCGGATCAAATTTGCGGTTGGTCTCAGCTATCAAAAATCCGTTGGCATCGGTTTTACTTTGGTAAGCGGGGTCGCTGTATAAAGGGTAATTTTGCCAGTCGGTTCCCTTTATTTTAATCCCTTTTACATCCTGCGCCAGTTCGGTTTCGGCAGTTTTCCATCTTCTGATATCGTCATACCTGAAACCTTCCAACGCCAGCTCAACCGTACGTTCCCGGCGGATCTCGGTACGCATATCTAATCCGTGTGCGGCAGCAAAGGCGGTTGTTAAATGCGGCATACCGGCGCGGTCCCTGATCAGGTTGATGGTATTATTCAGGTCTGCCTCGCTGATACTCCCGTTTTTTTCAAATACGGCTTCCGCATAATTCAGCAACACTTCGGCATAACGGATCAGGTGCCTGTCGTAATCAAACATACTTTGGTCGCCATTTTGGCCTGAATTGTTAGCAACCGGGTCTTCGGACATGTACTTGTAAAGAATATAGCCTGTATTAAAGTTGCGCTGCGGCTTATCCGGGTAATTAGCCACTTTGGTAACCGGGAAAAACACGCGGTTGGTTAATGTGCCGGGAATGATCATGGTCATGGTCATACGGGGGTCGCGGTTCTGAAATTCGGAAGTTAAGGTCGCATAGCCCTGGAAAACCGTACCGGCTCCGGTTATAGGCACACCGTTTTTGTCCAGGTACATATCAGCCAGCTTGCGGGTCGGGTTGTAACCATTACCATCGTACTGGTAAGGCATATCGTGCCCCAATATATTACGGGCATACCTGCGATCCAGTATCGACTCCTGCGAATCATCGCCCGCTTCTATAAATAAATACCGGTAGCTTTGGGCACCGCTGCCGTTATACAAGGCATACTTGCCACTGGCCATAACGGCGTTTGCCGATGCTACCGCGATATCCAGGTATTTAGCAGCACCGGCATCGCCCCTTGATTTTTCCCAGGTGCCTTCAAATAAAGCTACCCTTGAGCTTAAGGCAAGCGCCGCACCTTTGGTGATCCTACCGATATCAGGCGTTGAAAGGTCGGATGTTACCGGCAGGTCCTTTTGGGCATCGTCCAGGTCTTTCAGGATCAGGTCTGCTGTTTCCTGGCGGGTTGATCGCGGCGTGAATAATGCCGGATCACCGGTAGTGAGCACTTTCGTAATTAAGGGCACCCCGCCATATATCCTAAACAACTTCCAATAATACCAGGCACGGAAAAATTTAGCTTCGGCTAAATAAATCTTCACCTCCGCATCGGTTGATGCGGCACCTTTTGCTAACATATTATTACAGTTCCTGATATAAACATAGCTGTTACCATCACCGTTCCATTGACCGGTGACATCAGCTAACTGTAAACTGCCGTTACTTACACTGTTTGGAAAGCTGAAGGCGATATCCGATTCCGTATCCTCAAAGCCAAACCTGTCCAAACCGTTATAAAGCTGGTTGGCGGCTAACTTAAAATCGTGCGGTGTTTTGTAAAAGGTAGCATCGGTAATGGAATCCTGCGATACCAGGGCAAGTTGTTTTTTGCATCCCGTCCAAACGAATACGGTGATGAATAATAGCGTATACCTGGCATACAAAGCCACCGCATTACCGCGCGGCATCATTGCGCCGGATAAGTTATATATGGAATATTTTTTAAATTTCATGACCTTATAATTAAAATTTAACATTTAAACCCAGGGAGTAAACCTTGTTGAACGGATATGTCCCCTCGTTACGGTAACCGTCTTCCGGATCAAAGTTGCCGCCCAGCGTACCCTTTGATATCGTGAACAGGTCCTGCCCGCTAAAGTAGATTTTGGCAGATTTCATCAGGATTTTTGCGGCTGCGGATGCAGGCAGGTTGTAGGCCAGCGTGATGACCTTAAACCTTAAATACGATACGTTTTGTACGGTAAGGGTTGATGTATGGTAGTTGTAGCCCTTGATATCGTCAAAACCTACCGCGCCGGGAATGTACCGCGGGTATTTGGCATCAGTTCTTTCCGGAGTCCAGGTTTTGCCATAATAGTATTCCAGCGATGGCCAGTAAAACGTGTTGGGTGTTGATATAGCGCCTTCATATTGTACGTTACGTTTACCCACGCCCTGCAAAAATACGCTCAGGTCAAATTGCTTGTAACCCAGGTTAATAGTTGATGAATAGGTATATCGCGGTATAACGTTACCCAGGTACACCATATCGCCGGCCAGGCCCTTTGATTTATCGCCGAAGCTGGTTAATTTGCCATCGCCGTCTACATCCTTATACATGGCATCCCCGATGGCTATGCGGGTAGGCACGCCCTGCAGTTTTTTATAGTTATCCAGTTGTGCCTGGTTTTGGATAATACCATCGTACACATACCCAAAGTAGGAGTAAATCGGATAGCCCTGCCTGTTTTTATTTAAGCCTTCGCCATAACTATCTGTGTTTTTAAGCTCTACAAGTTTGTTCCTGCTATCGCTTAACTGCAAAGCAATGCTGTACCTGAAATCGCCAATCCTGTCCTTCCAGTTCAGGGTAGTTTCAAAACCTTTGGTAACCAGTTTACCCTGGTTCGATGATGGCGGGTTGCCACCATAAGTAGCAGGGACGGCTACGCTCACCAGCATATCGTTATTGGTTTTATTGTAGTAATCAAAGGAGAAGGTTAGCCTTGATTGCATGACCTGCAAATCGATCCCGATATTTTTGTTCTCGATGGTTTCCCAGGTCCTGTCTGTGGAGGCCGGGTTTGATACCGCGCCCGGTACACCGGCGTTTGGCGACCCGAGCGGATAATTACCGCCTATAGAAACCAGGGGAATATAATCATACAGGCCCAGGCCGCTTATTTCCTGGTTGCCCATTTTACCCCATGACGCACGAACTTTCAACTGATCAAAAATATGGAGGTCTTTCATAAACTGCTCTTCGGACAGGTTGTAAGCCAGGGCGGCAGAGGGGAACACGGCGCTCCAACGCTTGCTTGGGGCAAACTTCGAGCTGCCATCGGCGCGTGCGGTAATGTCAATCACCAGCTTATTTTTGAAGGAATAGCTAAAACGGCCGAAGTAGGAGTTTAAGGCCTGGTTGTTTAACAAACCGGTAAAGTTGGCGTAAGCCACGCTGGTACGGTCGGCCAGGTTAAGGGTGAAAATATCATTGCTCGGAAAGTTATAGCCGGTCGTGGTTTGCCCTTCATTGCTGGTTTGTTCCAGCGATGTACCTACGGTAAGATCGATGTGATGATCGGCACCAAACTTTTGATCATAATCGGCATATACCTGGTAAAGCTTGTACAAAGTTTTTTGGTTGGTGTAGTAGGCCGAGTTTGGGGTATTGCGGATATCCTGTATGGCACCCGCATAGTTGTACCGCGTAAAGGTGCGGCTGATGCCGTTATCGTTTAAATAATCAAGCTTTACTGCGGCCTGGCCTGTTAAGGTTAAACCGGCTATTACTTTGTAATCGGCTTTAAAGTTTGTATTAAACCGCGATAGGTTTACAGAACGACCGCCGGCTTCTTCCAATGACTGCGCAGGGTTTTCATATCCCTGGTAGCCATAAAACTGTCCCTGCGGGTTAAAAACCGGCTGGTACGGAAACTGGCGCGTTACGTTGGTTAAGGCATTGCCCAGCATGGTTGGCTCTTTGGTCACCGCGTTTTCAAAACTGGTGCGGGTTTGCAGGTTAAAGTTTTTAGCTACTTTAAAATCGTAGTTTAAGCGCAGGTTGTAGCGGTCGGCATGGTTATCGCCGTACCTGATGGTTCCGTTATCGCGGTTATAGCCAAGCGATACCAGGTAGTTGTTGTTTTCACCCCCGCCCGATACCGATACATTGTGTACCTGCTGGGTTGCGTTTTTATAAATAGCTTTATTCCAGTCGGTATAACCATAAAACCCCGGATAGCTGGTGATGCCATAATTCCAGCCTTTGGTTAAATCCGGTGCCGCACCTGCTTTAATGTTATCAAATACCGATTGAGGAAAACCTGCTATGCCTACATTTTTTAAGCCCTCGTCCTGGAACTCTGCATAATGCAGTGTATTTTGAATTTTACGCAGGTAATCTGGTGTTTTCACGCCTACGTTCATATCATAGGCCACTTCTGGTGCACCCTTTTTGCCCTTTTTGGTGGTAACAATAATTACCCCGTCGGCAGCCCTTGCCCCGTAAATAGCGGCAGCAGCATCCTTTAAAACCGAGATCTCGGTAATATCATTCGGGTTAATCGTATTCAGGTCGCCGGGTATCCCGTCAACCAATACCAATGGCTGATTGCCATTAAGGGACGAATAACCGCGTACCTGCAGGTTATATTTACCATTGTTACCCGGCTGGCCGCTTGCACGGGTAATGGTCATACCCGGGATGGTACCCTGTAAAGCGTCAAAGCTGTTGTTAAGCGGGCGCTGCTCAAACACTTCGCTCCTCACGGTAGATATAGCACCGGTGATTGCTCCCTTGGCCCTTGTTCCGTAACCCACTACCACCACTTCGCTCAATTTAGTATCTACCTTAACCAGCTTTATCTCCAGGTTGCTTTGGCTGTTTACAGGCACCTTTTGGGTTTGATAGCCAATATAAGATACAACCAGTACCGACGTTGCCAAAGGCACTGTTAAGGTAAAGGCGCCATTGTTATCTGTATTTGTGCCGGTAACCGTCCCTTCAACACCTATCGTTACGCCAGGTAAGGTTTCACCGGTTACGGAGTCCCTGATAACGCCGGAGACTTTCTGCGCCTGTACGATGGCTTGCGTTACCAACTCCGTCCCGGCCGGAGGTTGTTCTTTGGGGGTTAGCAGTATCACCTTGTTTACAATGCGGTAACCAAAAGGCTGTCCTTTAAAACACCTGTCGAGCACGGTTTTAAGATCGAGATTTTTGGCGCTCACCGTAATCGGCTTTGAACCTTCAACGGTGGAGTTATTGTAAAGAAAATCAAAATCGGTTTGTTGTTTTATCTGGGATATTACTGTTGATAGCGTGGCATTTTTTAAAGACAGGGTAACCTGCTGAGCCAGCGTTTTGGCCTGGATCTGCACTAAGGCGACAAATAAAAAAATGCAGGTTAGCTTCATTTTTAATATCAGATTGGCAATTACGTAGGAATCCCTCCTGAAAAGTAATTCAGTAAATTTTTTATACATTTGAATGTTAGGTTATTGGGTTTATTGGATAGCTTCAATAATTAATTACCTGATTTCGGCTCATTGGCCGACCAGCCAGGGACGGTTCGAACGTTCCTGGTTTTGGTAATCGCTTTTTTGTTTGAGTTTGTGTTTTTTCTATATTTTCCTCCTTCTTTTTAATGTCATCTAATTTTAATGGTACCGGTAACCGGCTGGGTCAGTTGCCGACAACAATTTTTCGCTTGTTTACCGTGAAATGAACTTTACCCAGGCTTTGCAGGTTGTTCAGTATATCTGCAAGGTTCGATGAACGCGAAAACGTGCCCCCGAACCGCTCATTGTTATTTAAATTTTTGTATTCCACCTCAACATCATACCAGCGGCTGATAGATTTCATGATGCCGGTAATTTTTTGGTTATCAAACATAAAGAAGCCATTTTTCCAGGCAATAACTTCATCCATGTTAGCGGCGGTTATCGCGATTTGCCGGCTTCCTTTATTTAGCCTGGCTTGCTGGCCCGGTAATAACATACCCGATGCCCCGGACGACAAATCATTTATTTTCACGCTGCCTTCCAGTAGGGTGGTACTGATGCTGGCATCATCGGCATAGCTTTTAACATTAAAATGTGTACCCAGCACCCTGATCTCCTGGTTTTCGGTAATTACTTTAAAAGGTAAAGCTTTGTTATGTGCTACCTCAAAGTACGCTTCGCCGGATATTTTAACCACCCTTTCCTTCCCTGTAAATTCGGATGGGAAGGTAATAGACGATGCCGCATTGAGCCATACTTTTGAGCCATCGGCCAAAATTAGCGGGTACGGCGATTGCTCACCACGCGAAGTAGCAAGGGTATTGTATGCACTCTTTGTAGCATGATCCGCATTTTTTAGCGTGTAAGAAACACCTTTGCTTTGGCTGATCTGTACAGATATATTTCCTAAACGGGCTAATGTGCCGCTCAGGGAGGAGTTTAATACTATTTTTTTACCATTGGCCAGCGTGAGTGTGGCCTGGTGACGACCCGGCGTAATTACCACTGCCTGTTGCTGTTGATTAACAGGTTGAGACTGGTTGGGATGCCAGAAAAGTTTGACGGTGAATGTAAGCGCAACAATAATTGCCGCCGCTGCCGAAAGACGGTACACCAGTGTCCTGATATTAAACTTAGGCCGGTTCATCTGCGCCCTTACCAACCGATGGACCACGGCTAAGCGCTCGGCTTCCTGTGCTGTAGCTGCGGAATCAACGAAATTTGACTGCAGCTCCAGGTTAATCAGCCGTTTTAACTCACCTTCATCGGCAGTTTCAAAATATTGAAAAAGCAGTTTAAGTTCCTGGTCGGTGCAAAGATTGTCAAGAAATTTCTGGTATAAAAGCAGGTACTGGTCTTTCACTGTAATCGGTATTTTCTGCTAATACGCTTGAAAAGTACCGGCCATCTATCCCGGCAGAAAAAAATTAAATATTTTTTTCAATAAAGTGAATTACAGCCGGCAATATTAAGGTAAAAGACATGTTATGGGTTTTAAACATAAACAGTTTTACGTTTTTGGTGGCTTTTACAATGTGCCCGTTTATGGTTGATGTAGAGATACCCAGCAGTTCGCTTACTTCGCCATAGCTTTTGCCTTCCTGCTTACAAAGCCTGAAAACCATTTTTTGCTGTTCAGGCAATTGCTCAATGGCCAGTTCCAGCAGTTCGCTGGTTTCTTTAAATAATATAGTCTCCTCTGCCCCGGCAGCAAGTTCGCTCGTAATGTATTTTACTTCTGCCTGTAGCTTTTCTTCACGGGCCATATTTCTGTAAAAATCATATACCAGGTTTTGGGCAATCTGGTACAAATAAGCTTTCAACCCTTTTTCGGGATCAATTAAACCGCGTTTATCCCAAACCTTAATAAATACTGTTTGTAAAATTTCCTCCGCTACAAACTCCACCTTGGTCATTTTCAATAACTTACGGTAAATAGGCAAACTGTAAATGTTATAAAAGTAATCAAACGCTTTTTCGTCGCCATCCTTCAGCTTCATCAGCTGCGTTTTTTCATGATCGGAATGTATTACTTGCAGGGTCATTTATAATTGGTGCACAGTGGCTAAAGTCATGAAGGGAAACCTACGCTATACTGTCCCTGGATAACTTATTAACTAACCAAAGTAGGTAAATAATTATTGGGCACTGTCCTTTACTGTCTGATACGAAATTAGCCAGTCTATTAATCAGCTACATCTTAAAATAACACCGGGTTATGACTAATTAAGGACCAATTGGATGACGTGAGGTTTGAAACAATCATTTTTTAAATTAGCGTGGTACGCTATATAAAAATAAGATTTAGATTTGGGATAATTGAAATAGAAAATTTACTTGAGCCCTTATACATTTCATATCAATCTTTATGACCTCGCCTCCATTGGAGCGATATTTATCGGGTTGAATTTTTCGCTGTTACTATGGTTCAGCAAAGGAGTTAACCGGTCCGCTAACCGCTTTCTCGGCCTGGCTTTGATAACCATCGTTTTGTGGATGGTAAGGATGTTGTGTTTAGATATCCGGCTTGACAATTATTTTCCACACTTTAACTGGCTTCCGCTGCAATTTTCTCTTGCTCTTGGCCCTTTCATATACTTTTATGTGCTCAAAGTCACCAGGCGGAACTATGATTTCAGGTGGAAGGATGTACTGCATTTCTGCCCCATATTGCCAGAACAACTTATATTGATATGGGAGATAAAGGAAAGCATAAGGACAGGTAAGCCCACTTATGATACCTTAAGCTTTCAGCAAATGAATCCGGTATTGGAACTGGCAGCATTTATTTCAGTGATCATTTATTTGTACCTGTCTTTCAGGCTGATCGAAAGTTACTACCAGGGATTGAGGTTCAATGACCTGGGCGACCGGAACAGGTTGGGCTTGCGTTGGCTTCATCGCTCCTTGAAAGTTTTCGGGGGGTTATGGTTTTTATGGATACCTTTTACAGCCATCAATTACTATGATTACCATAACGCGTCTGGGATATACGCCTATTATCCGCTATACCTGCTTGTCACCGTTGCGATGATCCGGATAGCGGCTACCGCTTTTTTAAAACCGGAAAGCACGGCTCCTGTTGAGTTAACCTTGTTGCCAAAGCCAATAGCGTCTGCAGCGCTAAAAGAAAAAGGAAGATGGCTGAGAAAAGCGATGGAAAATGGCCGGTTTTACCAGGAACCGGACCTGAGCCTGGGCACACTGGCTGAAAAGCTGAACATACATCCCCACGAATTATCCAGGATTATCAATGGTACCTTCGGGAAAAACTTCAATGACTTTGTTAATGAATACCGGATCCTGGAAGTGACGCAAAAAATGCAGGACCCTGGTTTTGACCGGTTAACGGTACTGGGTATAGCTTTTGATTCCGGTTTTAACGCTAAATCTACCTTTAACCGCACTTTCCGTGAAATTACCGGGAAAAGCCCCGCAGCATATAAAAGCGATCTAAAAAAAGGTGGCCCAACTTATCATTTGAGACCATATTCCCGTTCCTCCGCGATAATTTCGTACCAGGAAGCCACTGCAAGCTGGCCCACTGACAAATTAAACCGGAATTATATGTTTAAGAATAATTTAAAAATAGCCTGGCGCAACATTGTCGCCAATAAACTTTTCACCTCGCTTAACATTGCAGGGCTGGCCATTGGTATGTGTGTTTGCATTACCTTATTTGCCTGCATTTCGTATGAACTGAGTTTTGACCGGATGTATAAAAACTCAAAAAACATCTATCGTGTGAATATGCAAACTACTGCGCAATTCAATGACCAGGTTTGGTCCGAGTTACCCAATGCGGTAGGGCCTGCAGTTTTACAGCGTATCCCACAGGTAATGGCTATGACGAGGCTGATCAAACATGACTTTGGTGCAAGCGTGTCGTTGAAAACAGAGGAAAAAAATTTCACTGAAAAGAGATTGTATATGGCCGATTCATCCGTTTTTAAAATGTTTGATATCAGCTTTACAGAAGGCAATGCCCGCTCGGCTTTTACGCAGCATAAATCCATCGTTCTTTCTCAATCGGCAAAAGAAAGGCTGTATGGCAAAGCACCGGCTTTCGGGAAGATCATTTTTGTAAACAACCACGATACCCTGCACGTTTCGGGTGTTTATAAAGATCTGCCTGCAAACAGTACTATTGATTGCGACATGATCTATAATATTATGGATTCCTGGATGGGCAAAAATGTTTACTGGAGTAATGCAAGCTATGAAACTTATTGCCAGCTACAACCCGGTGCCAATATGGACCAGATACAAAAGCAAGCCACGGCGCTTATTGATGAGCATGTAAAAAAGGAGGATAAGTACTTTACCAGCTTCGTGTTTCAGCCCTTAACCGCTATTCACCTCTATTCCGCTGCTATAAGAGAAGGTTATTCTACCAAAATGGGGAATATTGGCACTGTAAAAGCATTATTATTCTTATCACTGCTTGTATTAGCTATTGCGTGTATTAATTACATGAACCTTGCTACTGCACGTTCGCAAAATCGGTCGAAAGGGGTAGGTGTAAACAAGGTATTAGGTGCAAATAAGAGCCAGTTACTTGTTCTTTTTTATACCGAAACGGCCGTGCTATCCTTTATGGCAATCATTATCGGTTATGCGCTTGCTTTTATTGTGCAACCACTTTTTCAAAATATTACCGGTATTTTTTTAGGCCCGTCAGCGTTGTATACCATGCCTATTTTAGCAGGCTTGTTGCTGACCTGGTTTTTGGTAACTATTATGGCCGGCAGTTATCCGGCCTTTTCCATGTCGCGTGTTTCTCCGCTTGTTTTAATGAACAAGCTTAAGTTAAAACATTCAGTCGCCGATCTTATCCGCCGATCGTTGGTAGTTTTCCAGTTCGCGTCTTCCATTATCCTGATCATTGCTGTAATTGTAATTCTTCAACAGGTAGATTACATCAGGAATAAAGACCTGGGCTATAATCCAAATGGAGTTGTTGCCATATCCATTAAAGCTGCTCAAAATAAGCAGCAGCTCGCTGCTTTAGTAAACGATTTAAGAAGCATGAACCAGGTGGAGAGTGTTTCGGCTGTTCAATCCATTCCCGGAGATCGTGAAAGCGGCAGAAGTGTTAGAAAATTATCAACAGACAAAGAAGGTTACCCTGTAAAAACCTGTCATACCGATGGCGCTATTGTGAAAACAATGCAGTTAAAACTCCTGGCAGGAAGTTCATTGCCGCAAACCCTTGCTCACGGAGATACCAATTGTTATGTATTAATCAATGAGGCCGTAATGAAATATCTTGGGTTTAAAACACCCCAGGAGGCCGTTGGTCAATATATCAACACCGAAATGCTTAACAAATCCATCGTTATGGGGGTAGTTAAAGATTTCAATTATCAGTCGCTCAAAAATGAAGTTGGCGGCTATGTTTATTACACCATGAATAAAGCGCCTGAATCGCTAAGTACCTTATTGGTAAGGTATCATACAAGAGATTTGTCGCGGCTTATACAGCAAGTACAGGGTAAATTTAAAACCGACCTGCCCAATTCCAGTTTCGACTATGAGTTTTTGGATACGCATATTCAAAACCTGTATACAGCTGAACAGCATACAGCCGGTATCGCAACCGTATTTTCGCTGTTGGCTATTTTTGTTGCATGCCTGGGGCTGTTTGGATTAGCCGCATTTATTGCAGAACAACGAACAAAAGAAATAGGTATCCGTAAAGTGCTTGGTGCAAGTGTGCCGGGTATCACCAAATTATTGACAGGCGACTTTTTGAAGCTGGTCATGATAGCTATCTTGATCGCATCGCCCGTTGCATGGTATATGATGACTAAATGGTTAATGGCATTTAGCTACAGAATAAATATCAACGCCTGGGCTTTTGTCATTTCAGGCCTCACAGCGCTTATAATTGCATTGCTTACTATTAGCGCTCATGCTATAAAAGCTGCTTTGGCCAACCCGGTAAAGAGTTTAAGAAGTGAATAAACCTGCCTTCACCTTCTTAAAAACCGGTTAAAGCAGCCTGGTTAAAATGATGCCCCGTCACACTACTACCTTCGATATCACTCCGGTGATCATCGGCGTCGAATAAGATCCGGCCGATAGCGGCCTCCTGGAGTACATCTCAGAGGTGATGGCTGTCGCCTTTGTCGGGCACCCATTTTTCTTCGCTTATTTTGGTCGTTTTTGGCTTTTCTTCGGATAGCTTGCTGCTCATGGGAACAAATTGGAGAAAAAAATGTAAAGAGAATGGGATAATGCTGAAAATACTAGCACAACTTTATGATTTTTAAATTTGACAGGCATGGTACCATTTCATTTACAATCCGGAAGCGATGCGCGGCAGCAGGCGACAAAAGAGGAGATCATCAGTAAGCTCCGCGGGGACATGATCCGCAGGGAGGGCTTCCGCCCTTCCCTGCCGGGTTCGAACAACGACCTGGGGCTTGGCGCGGTGGCGGAGGCGTTCCCGGGGGGGGGGGGGGCCCCTACGGGGCCATCCATGAGTTTATCAGCAGCGGGCTGGAGGCGGGTTTATCGCGGGGCTGGTGCAGAAACTTTTGGGCTGTGGCGGCGCCTGTCTTTGGGTCGGTTATACGCGGCGCATTTATCCGCCGGCTTTAAAGCTGTTTGGGGTGGATCCGGACCGCGTTATTTTCGTGGATGTGTGGCTGCGGTGATCTGCGAAACCAGGGACCTGGGTTTTGCCGACTCGCAACGGCTGGCTTTGGCGGTAGAGAAAAGCGGGATAACGGGTTTTGCCCTGCGGAAGATCTCAAAAAAGCGAATACAACAGCCTGTGTGACGCGCTGGCAGGTGGAATTGCTCATTACGAAGCAGGTTAGTGAAAAGCTAAATACCTGAAATTATTTAGCATATTTTTTTAACTTTAAAGTATGGCTAATACTTTTAAACAGTTGAAATATGTATTTCCTTTTGTGCTCCTCCTGGCTGTCCAACGAATAAAGGCTCAGGACATTAAAATATCCGATATTCAAAATGTGGACAGCGTTAATACCCAGGATATGTATCGCATGATGAATCTGTTGGGAATGGATATCCGAAAATATACCATATCATCAAAATTCAAAGACTATTATTGTAACCTGATTGTAGAGGAATATCAAAAAGGCAAGCTGGTAAGCACATTCAACAGCCGGAATGAAATTGGCAAAATTAACGAATGGGTAATCAAAGTAGGCAACAATCTGGAGAAGAGCCAATTTCCGATTGCATTTTACACGCAGGAATACCAGGATACGCTTGTAAAGGTTAATACGCATGTTGGTGAACTGGAGTACAATAAAAAACTCGTCAAACAAAAAGGGCTTAGTTATACATGGAAGCAGGTCTATGATATCAAAGATTACACCCATAAAATTGTTCCTTTCGAAAAATACCCGCTGATCGCTTATACTTCGGCGGTAAACCAGGCGCATGCTAAAACTAAAGGCGCTTCAGAGTTCTGCCTGATAAACGGGGAACTTATTCAGGTAGAACGCTGGTATCAGGTCCTGGGTATCCAACATTTTTATATCTATTATCTTTCCTTTGAAAAGTGAACAGTAACTAATCCCGTTAATAGGTAAGCTTTCGCCCGCAGGTAAGTATAGGATACGCCGAATTGTCCTCAGCCGATAAAAAGCCCGGTAAACTTATCCATTCAAATTTGCCAGTGTTAAAACCCTTAACTGATAGTATGACTCCCAAAAGGTCCGAAGCGCGGTGACATAGGCCCGTTTAGCCAGGTCTTTTTCCGAAAGCGAAATATTCAAATCTGTTACGGTGATTTTGCCGAACCGGAATTGCTCGTTATTCAGTTCATATCTTTCCTGCGCAATCTCATCCGCCTGCCGGGCAATAGTGATATTGGTGGCTATAAGCTTAAGGTTTTCAACTAAATTCGTAATCTCCTGGACAAAGATGATTTCCTCCTGTTCGATGGTATACGTAACAGTTCTTAAGTTCGAGTTGGCAACGCTGATTTTGCCCTTGTTTCTGCCCCAGTCCAATATAGGTAATTGCAAATCAATACTGATTGTTTGTTGCGAATTAGGACGTACATAAACCGAAGTTAAGGTATTTCCAATATTGCTATATCCATAAGTTGCGGCCAGGTTGACTGCAAACCGTTCTTTCTTTGCCAAGTCGAGGTCCCGCTCGGCCTCCAGTTTCCTTCTCAGGTAACCTACAAACTCCGCCCTGTTTTTTCTTGCGGATGAAATCGCCTTTTCTACCGATATATTAACTGGAGGTAATATATCAGGCACTGTTAGCCCGATAATATTTAAATCGTTTAAGCCTATAAAGCTCTTAAGATTAAAAAGCGATGTTTTAAGGTTTACCTCGGAATTGCTCAGATCCTGGGTTGATTTTAGCAGCTGTAATTTGATCTGTAATATCTTGTCTTTGGTCGTTGTTCCAAGTTCTATCCGCTTGTTTTCAATGTCAAAAATCACCCGCCCGCTTTCCAGGTTTTTTTTTGCCAGTTCAAGATCAGCCTGTGCGTCCAGAACATTGAAATATAATTTTACAGTTTGCGAGGCAATATCTTCTCCTTCTTTGGTATATTCCTTCTCCGCCTCCTCGTATTTCATTGGCTCAATTTTTTTATCCCACTTATTTTTGTTAAAAGCGAATAATGGTTGGATCAGGCTGATGCTAACGGGGATACCGCTGTATTGCTTTACACTGCGGTCGAAATCATCAAACCTATTGAGGTTACTGTTGATAGCCAGTGTTCCGCCCGTTGCCGCAATCTGTTGCGAAAGGCTTAAACCTAAGGCACTGTTGTTTTGAGACCGCCGCTGAAAAATTAAACTCCCGTCGGGCTGCACTACCCCGAATACGTCTTTACTATAATTTGGCAAATTGCCGTCAAGTGCCAATTGTGGCCGGAGCCCGGCTTTATAAGTTAAAAACTGGTAATATTTATTCTCCTTTTCGCTTTGTGCGATCTTGGCCGCGATAGATTGGGATTTTGCTTTGGCGATAACCGCGTCCAATGTGAGCACAGCCCTGTTGTCCTGACCAAGCAACCGGCCGGCACCGATTATAAAAAATAAAATGGTGACTATTATTCTTTTCATGATCAATTATCTTTTTTCGTAATAAACCAGTAGGCTAAGGGAATAAACCAAAGCGTAAAAAAGGTGCCGATCGTTAACCCCCCTACAATAATATACACTAATGGTTTTTGTAGATCATTGCCAATTCCGCCTGTAAAAAAAACGGGAATTAAAGCCAGGCTGGTCGTTAACGAAACCATGAGCAACGGCTTGAGGCAAATTTCGCCGGCACCGTGAAGCGCCTTCAACAGAATCTCCCTTTTATCGGTCATTCCCGCAGCCACATACTCAGCCCTCAACCTGTTTATCGTTTCCACCTTCAACGACGGATCATCCACAATAATTCCAAGGACAACCACAAAGCCTATCGCAGCCATGATATTGAGCGTACCGCCAGCCAGCCATAAGATCAGCATTGCTCCCCCTATCCCAAGCGGTATCGTAAACATCACTAAAAACGGGTGCACCAGATTTTCAAATTGAACAGCCAAAACAAAATATAGCAGCAACAGCGATATCACGAAAATCACTGCCATATCTTTCATCAAACTTTTATTGGCAAAATAATTGCCGGTAAAGGATACTGAAAACCCATCTGTCGCAGCAATTTTTAACAGTTGTTTTTGCAATTCGCTGGTATTGCCGATGTCCTCCTTTTTAAAACTTATCGACTGATAAACCCCAGATTTATCAGCCAGGATATATTTCCGGCTACTCCCGTTAGTATAATGTATAAAATCACTTAACGCATAGGAAGCCCCGCTGCTCCCGGCAATTTGCGCGCTCAACTTGGTATCCATGGTCTGCGCGTCAGTTTTAAACCGTATTATTTGGGTATCGCCGAAACGTTTGATCTCCGAGATTACGGATGATCCAAATAAACGCTCGAGCTCTTGCCGGATATTTTCTTTTGTTATCCCGTATAACAACATTTTATGATCATCCAGTGCCATTTCGATATTTAAATCACTGATAAAGCTCAATCCTCTGCTGAATTTTCTTTTGCCGATATTCTTTAATATCATTTCCAGTTTGAAGTTGAATTCGTCGGGAGGCAAAGGCTCAAATGATTTGAACCGGGCCTCCAGGTAAGGTCTTTGGTTTTCAAAAAGCTGTGTAAAGGCATTTGGAGCATCTTCAATCTTCCAGTCGGCAGCCGGGTAATTTTTTTTAAACCAATGATCAACAGCCTGGTCCGTCTCCTTTTTCTTTGCTTCGGATAAGCATCTATAATATACTTCAGCTTTTTGTATGCTGTTGTTATCCTGTTGTAAGATAAATTGTTTGATCCCTGCATCAGCCTCCCATTCCTCGATTTGATTCCGGAAAACAACTGCCATTTTTTTAAGCCTGGATGCATTCTCTTCTGCATCAACCGGGCTATTCCAATCAATTTTGACCAGTGATTCTGTTTCCGTAATCGCAGGCAAAGTAGTAACCGGTACGAAAAAAAACAAACAGAAACCCAACGGCATAATTAACAGGGTCATCACGAAGTATCGCTTTTTATGATGGAAGACATGGTCGATCATTCCATGATATCCCTTTAATATAGCCAGGTAAAATCTCGTATCTTCTTTTAATTTCTGAGGATCAGACTTTAACAGGAACTTATACATCACCGGATTCAGGCAGAATGCCACTAAAAGGGAAACGCCCAGGGAGATCGTCAGGGAGATCGCCTGGTCATATACCAAAGCACCTGCCAGTCCGCTCATATAAATTAACGGGGCATAGATGGCTACAGTGGTCAATACGTTACTGATAACCGGCGACATAACCTCCCGCACGCCGACGATACAACTTTCATCCATAGACAAGCCCTCCTTGCGCTTGCGGGTAATACTGTCTAGAACGACAATAGAATTGTCAATAAGCATCCCTATTCCAAGCGCCAGGCCGGATAGCGAAATGATATTGAACGAGATATTAAAGAAGTAGAAGAAGATGAAAGTTAAAAACAATGATACAGGTATGCTGATACTCATCAATATGGGCGAAGCATAATTGCCTAAGAACATGAACAAAAGCGCAACACATAGTATGCCGCCATAAAACAGATCCTGGGTCAGGTTTTGAATACCCTGGTCCAAAAGAAAGGTCTGGTCCTGAGTCAGCGCAAAATCAACCTGAGGATAGTCTTTTCTGAAAGTTTTGATGGCGTCATTTATCCGTGGAACAAGTTCATTCATTCTTGAACCGGCCTGCTTCTGCACCGTTACCACGAGGCCTTGCCTGCCGTTAAAAAAATGATATCCCTGCGGTTCGTCTGGTTCCATGCCGATACTGGCGAATTTTTCAATCGTCGTAATGGTTCCATCTTTCAGTTTTAAAGGGATATGAGCAATCTGCCTGATGTCTGCCAGCTTGTTAGCCAGCTTGATGAAAAAACGATATTGACCGTCCCTGACAGAAAGAGAACCTAAATCGGTATTCGCGGATCGGATCGCCTCTTCGATATCTGCGTCAGCCAGTCCAATAGCTGCAAGTGCTCTTTTATCCGGCTCGATCGTGATGACATTGTTCCGCTTTCCGTTAATGTCCACCACAGAAACGCCATCAATCTGTTCGATCCTCTTTTTTATCACTCTTTCGGTCAATTCCGAAACCCGTACATAGTCACCGGTATTTTTGGGTAAAACCTGCAAATGCACAATCGGAATATCCGTCGTGTTGATCCGCATCACCTGGGGCCGCGGCAAATCCTTCGGCAAACTGTTACTTAATCTGTCTAGTTTCTCGTTCACTGCGATGTAGGCAAGGTCCATCCTTGTTGCGTAGTCGAAAGTGAGGTTCAGCGTAGCTGTTTGGTTAGTACTCTGGCTTTCAATATCTACCAGACCTTCAAGTGAAACCAGGTTTTCGCGGATATTCCGCGTAATATTCTCTTCTAATACATTGGCTGCCGTATTTGGATAATTTACTTTTACAATAATTTGCGGGACATCAACAGCGGGTAATAATGAGACCGGTACTTTAAAAAACAAAAACAGGCCCAAGCTCATGGCAACGATGAACGTCATAAAAACAGCAATAGGCCTTTGTAAAAGAAAACGGACCATCATCGTTTTTCTTCTCTTACAGGTGCACCATGCGCCAATTGCAAATTGTTGCTGATGATGACTTTGTCTCCCTCTTTTAAACCTTCCTTTACTTCAAATACCTTCCCGTTATCCCTGCCCAAAATCACATAATTCCATTTTGCAACACCCTCTTCAAGTGTAAATACGACCGGTTTTCCACTCCTCATCACGACCGCCTGTTTAGGTATGATCAGGCATTTCTGTTCAGGCTCCATGATGGTTGCGGTAGCGTTCATACCCGGAAGCAAGCCCCCGGCCTGTAATATTTTGAGCTTTACGGAGACTAAACCGTTCTCGTCAACCATCGGATTAATCTCTTCCACAACGGCTTTGTAACTGCTTGCTCCGGAGACAGGTATAACATTTGCAGATTGGCCAATCTTTATACTACCGATGTCAGTTTCTAAGATTTTGGTTTCCAGATAGAGGTCGTTACCTGTATAAATGGTAAAAAGTTCATCACCTGCACGGATATACTGTCCATTTTGCACCTTAACACCGGCCAGCGTTCCGGTAAATGGGGCTTTAACTATAGCTTTTGACAACTCGTAGTTAAGATCCTTCAACTCGGATTCGGCGTCAGAGAGCCCGGAATTTGCCTTTAATTTGCGGTATACAGAGTCCCTGATACCTTTGCTCTTATTTTTAAGCAGGCTTTCCTGACTTAACAGGTCACTTTGATAATTCAGCCTGCTGTTATAAATTCTTTCGTTGGCTTTGTCTATTTTCAGCAAAGTTGCTTTCGTATCCAATGTCAAGACCGTGCTGCCATTCCCGGCTTGCTTGTTGTTGCGTAAATTGCAGAAGGTGATTAGCCCGTTATTTTCAGCGAGAACCTTCTGTTCGCTAATAGCTTTAACTTTTCCGGTGCTTTGAACAAGATAATCAAAGGTAAGGAGCTTCGTGGTATAGGTTTGTACCGTATTGGGCTCGCTTTCCGTTGCTGCAGCAGATTTCACAGGGCCGTCCTCTGCTAATGGTGCGGATTGCCGGCAACTGAAAAGCAGTATTGTAGCGAGGACGTAAACGAGGGATATTTTTTTCATTTACACTATATTTTTATTAAAGAAGGCAAAAGGTATGGTAGTTAAGGAGCAGCCTGAAGCAGATCATTTACCCTGTTACCATCATTCAGTACGTGACCTGCGGCCGGCTTATTCCGTTGACAAAACTGGCTTTGCATTCAAATAATGTTGTATTTTAAGTATTAGTCCTGCGAATGGGCTACTGTCTTTTCGGGATGGGTCTCTCCTTTTTCAGCGTCGTAAGCAAATAGGAGATAACAGGCCATCCCCATCAGCAAAACATTCACAATCAGGTGCTGCTTAATATCAAGAAAATTAAATATTCCGCCGCATGAGCATCCTTCGGGGTCATTTCCGATTAGCTTGGTGGACAGGTAGGATGTAAACACAATTAATGTAATCAGCGTTAAATAAGCATTCGCTTTTTTGACAATCTGGAACACAAATGCCAATGCAATTACGCATTCCGTTAAAACAATAACGTAGGAAAACCACCAGATATCCAAACTGTAGACAATGGAAATTTTACTGAATTTTAATTGGAACGATGCAAAATTTGAAATCTTCGAAAATACACTATAGCCAAATATAACAGCCAGAGTCAATTCTGTAAATCGGACAAAGCGGGATTTCATCAGGAATTGATTTGATAATTTACAATTTTCATATCTTCATAGACTACACTGAGCAGACCAGAGTTGCTAATGGCAATCTCAACCGACTTCTGTGTGTCATTTAATGCTGGTATCTTCAAACTGTACAAATAGACACCGTTTTTAATATCGTAAACATCAATCACCCGGTTCTTTTTATACTTATCACCTAAGATATTCGATAAAATGTACACGTGATTATTATCTATGCAACGGGAATAATTCACATAAATATCCGGCTTAATTGTAAATTCGGTAAACCCTCCGCCACGATCGACATGTGCAGGCATGGGTAAATCAATATTATCAATAGTATTGGCCATGTAGTCGATCCCGCCCTTGTCATTTAACAGAAAAAAGAGACCTGCCTTGTTACAGGAATAGACAATCTGGTTCCTGGAGTTTTTGCTGAAATAGCCTTCGAAGACCAGTTCCGCGTCTGATTTGGGATATATATTATACCTTTTCAGGATTTTTTCGCGGATAGAAATTTTGTTTATGTTTTTTTTCGCACCGGCATCAAACGTTAAAAAATCGAAATCCACACCGTTTGAGTAGGTGCTCACAAACTTCCCGTCGGCCAGAAGAATCATATTGTTCAGCAGGTGATCCTTTGACTGGTAAGTAAAATTTATGGCATCACCTTTAATTGACTTTCCGTTCAGCACCTGTTTGGTCCGGTCAAAGGTGTAATAATTTCCGTTAGAAACCGCGCCGTAGATCAACTGCCTGATTTCCCATGGCGCATCGCCGCTTTTACCAAACCGGTTGAACACGTGACCGTTATAATCCAATTGCACAATCTGGTTCGTCATGGCATCGATAATGACCAGGCTTTCCCGATCGTTGATCAGTGAAATGACCTTGCCCTCAAATTGAAAATCATTTTTTTTGACAAAATTATCTTTAAACACCCTTTTTTTGATATTCTGTTTAATGTCGGCTGTCTTCAATCCAGCCTGCTTATGATCATTTATTCTTCCGTTATAAAACAAAAATATCCCGGTAAAAAGGATCATTGATAGTACGATTCCTGATAATAGTAAAAGTTTACGCTTCATGAAATTGGAGGACAAAAAAAAACGAAAGTATCCTGAAATTCAGAATAACTTTCGCTCCTGTGTAAGGGAAATTATAAGTCAATTACTACTGCCGATCCATCCTTATTCTTTTCAGAATCCCAGGTTGAAGGAACGCCGCCGACCAAGGGACCGGATACCTTGCATACTACGCCACTGCCTTTGCAAAGCGATGCAGATAGCGGCGGCGGTTCGGCTACAACGGCTCTGGCCGTGCTTACAAACGCAACACCAACCAACATAAAAAGAGTTATTTTCTTTATAATATTCGCTTTCATAAATATGTTTTTTTTAATACAAAAGTAATTAGTTAATTAATAGTTATAGCAGCCGAATCCTTGGATTTAACCGAATCTACACTATAGGTTTTTCCATCGGTAGTTGTAAATGTCGCCTTACAAACTTCAGGAGAGCCGGTGCACGCTACGATGTGGATATTTTCGGCCACCATAGCATACCCCCGTGTCACACCAACGGCAGTGAGCAGCAAACAAGTTGCCGCAAAAAAAACTGTTTTCTTTTTCATGATAAAGTAATTAATGAAGAGATTGATAATTAACTAACTACAACGGTTCCGCCACCTTTGGTCTTGGTGGAATTTACAGTGACCTTGCCTACCCCCGGTACCTCTACAGTGCCAGTACAGGCCTCGGGTGATCCGGGACAGATTGAAATAGTTGGAGCAGGGGCTTCAACCATTGCGAAAGTTTTTGTTGAAGTGACAGCGGCTACTGCAATCACCACGATCGCAATACCAAGGAAGGTGTTTTTTTTCATTTTTTTGATTTTAAGATTTAGTAATACCCAATGATAATTCTTTATAGTTAAAAAAACAAGAGTTATTTTTTAATTTATTAAAATATTTTATAAATAACTGATAATCAGAGCTTTTTATTTATTTTAAAAAAAAACAGAAAAAAAACGGCATTTTTATTCGATATGTTGATTATTTTTAATCGTCATTAATCCCAATATTCGGCCGGGACATTTCCCCTTATTACATCGAAAAATGCACAATCCATTTAGAATTGTATTGATCTTTATTGCTTTGGCATTGTCCAGCCTGCTTTGTTTGCCGGCATTAAAGGTCAATTTGTTACCAAAAGAACAGGTCAAACAACTTAATATCACCTTTCAGGTCTATGGTGCCTCCCCGGAGCAAACAGAACAACAGGCAACATCGGTATTGGAAAACACATTCTCGCAGCTGAAAAATCTAAAAAAAATCACTTCGGTTTCCAGTTATAATTATGGCAGTATCCAGTTGTATTTTGACAAGAATGAAGATATGGCCTACAGGAAGTTTGAGGCTGTTGCGCTTATCCGGCAAATTAAACCCCAACTATCCGAAAATGTAACTTACCCGTTGGTGTCCCAGCAGAATGACGATGCTGGTTCGAAATCAATTTCCCCGCTTTTGATATTCACATTAAACAGCAGTGATCCCGATTACCGGATTAAACAGGTGGCCGAAGATATTTTCAAAAGAAACATCAGCACCATTCCTGGCATAAAAGATATCGAGGTATCTGGTGTACAGGGGCAGCAAATAAATATCAACTACGATATAGATAAATTGCAGGCCTTTGGATTCCAGGTGGCAGATGTTTTACAAGCCATCAGATGGCAAACGCAAACCCTGTATCCAGGTATCGCTAAAAACGAATACCACCAAATCGCATTTATAAAAGTTGGCGTAAATGACATTACCATCGCAGGATTAAGGGAGATCCTGGTCGTCAATAAAAAGAACCCGGCCGGTGTACCACTGAAAAACCTGGCGACTATAACAATTGAGGACCGGGAAATCAGGTCATATTTCAGGATCAACGGAAAAAATGCAGTAAATGTAAGCGTGTACGGTCAACCGAACACAAATTCCATTTCACTGGCTGCGAAGATTAAAGAGCGGGTTCAGGCGTTAAAAGGCGTCCTGCCATCTGGTTATGTCGTAGGCCTAAACTTTGATGATACCGAATTTTTAAAAAGAGAAATTAATAAAAACTACCAAAGGACAACCATCGCTTTACTTGTATTGCTCATCTTTATTTTCGTCGCTTACCAGGACTGGCGACACCTGCTTAATTTATTTTTAAGCTTATTTGTGAATGTTTCTTTGGTGCTTTTTTTAACCTGGTACTTTAAAATTGATGTTCATATGTATACACTGGCGGGAATCGCGATCGCATTTGGTATCATGATCGACCACGCGATAATTATGGTTGATTATTATCGTCAATACCGTAACAGGGGCGTTTTCACGGCTTTGCTCGGCGCAACGCTAACGACCACAACCGCTTTATTACTGGTCTTTTTTTTACCGGAAGAGGAGAAAAAAAACATGACCGATTTCGCGTTGATCATAACCATCGCTTTAGCTTCCTCTTTAGTCACCAATTTATGGTTTACTGTTGCGATGCATGATATGCTGTTTAAAGCAGACATCATCCGGATCACTGCCTGTAATCAAAAATTAAGAAAGCAAATAAAATGGACACGGTTGTATTTCAGAACGATTGCGTTAATCGGGAAACACAGGAAAAAATTCGCCATTGGTATAATACTTTTATTTGGTATCCCGCTATTTATGCTGCCTGAAAGATGGGGAAACCATCAGTGGTATAACCGCTCAATCGGTTCTGCCTTCTACCAGGAAGAAATTGCCCCGGTTATAAACAGCTGGTTAGGCGGGACTTTTCGCTTGTTCAAGGTTAATATTTATGAAAAAAGCGGCTATCGTGACTTAAGCAAGACAATTTTATACGTGCATGCCGATCTTCCGCTCGGAAATACGATCGAACAGATGAATGAAATTATGCAGGGTATGGAATCCTACCTCCACTCAGTGAATGGAGTTGATAAATATATAACCAATATCTATTCGGGACAATCGGCTATCCTGTCCATTACTTTCAAAGAAGGCACTGAAAATGGTCCCTTGCCCTACCGGCTAAAGTCATTGTTAACTACCAAGGCATTAGAATGGGGTGGAGTAAGTTGGGGTATTTATGGGGTTGGCCAGGGTTTTAGCAACACCACTATGGATGAAATCCCGAATTTCAGAGTGAAAATGATGGGCTATAACTATGACGAGCTCGAGCGTCAGGCTGAGCGGCTCAAAACAAAACTTTCCCCCCACAAAAGGGTACAAAAAATCAACATCGACGACCGCCTGAATTTCGAAGAAAAAAGTGGACAGGAATACGTGCTTAATATCGATGCAAACCTGGCAAACTTATCCGGGACAACTCCACGGGAATTATTCAATGCGCTCAACCCTCTGGCAAAGCAACAGGGTTTTGACATGACATTGGTTATGGAAGATAAAATATACCCGGTCATGTTAAAGAGTGACCGGTCAAATGAATTTTCTACGTGGGATGTACTCAACGGAATCACAACCGTTCTTAACAGATCGATGAAACTAAAAGATTTCGGGGACATTGAATTACAAAAAACGAGCGGTACAATTACCAAAGAGAACAGGCAATATGTAAGAATACTCAGTTTTGAATATTTTGGATCAGCTCAATTCGGCAGTAGATTCCTGCAGGGTAAGCTGATAGAAATGAAAGGGCAAATGCCGGTGGGATACACCGCGGTTCAGGACAATTATAAATGGGATCAGAAAAAAAATACAGATCAATATTACCTGATATTTTTGCTTTTTGCAATGAATTTTATCATATGCAGTATTCTTTTTGAGAACCTTCTGCAGCCATTGGTGATTATCATCACTTTGCCGATTTCTTTTATCGGGCTTTTTCTGATATTCTATGTTTTTAATTTCCCGTTTGATCAGGGCGGCTATGCCGCATTCATTATGTTGGGAGGGCTGGTTGTTAATGCCGGCATTTTTATTGTGAATGACTTTAATGTATTGATCAAAAAACATAATAAGAAGCGGTATAATCAACTTTTGGTTAAAGCTACGTTAAACCGGGGGAGGACAATTGTTCTAACAACGGTCGCGGCCATCTGCGGATTAATTCCGTTTTTAATCGATGGCACAAATGAGCCTTTCTGGTTTCCTTTAGCAATCGGCACTATTGGGGGGCTCGTATTTTCTATGTTTGCCGTATTTATTGCGCTGCCTGCTTTTATGTGGAAAAACAAAGCAATATCGATTTTGCGTTGAATGACTAATCTTTATAGCGGCCGGCTTTTACCCATTTCTCACTCCATACAATTTTATTTATTTATTAATGCCGTATCACTGGCCGTCGACAAACGTCGGGTTTTAATAACGGCGGGGCTGTCGTAGCAGGGCGCACTTCTTCCGTACTTATACTTGCGACGGGGCCTATTCAGGGCCGTCCCCAGAGCAGATCAATTGACGACTCCTGATTTTATAAGGGTTTTTCCTGTTCAATTCACGATCTTCACTACTATACTGAATTCGATTTCGAAAGTATTCCTGATCGCTTTGTCTTCCAGTCCGGAAAAAAATTGCCTGAATTATAAATGATACCGAACATCATATTGTCGATGATCTGTTTACCGGAAATGTTCTGTTCTTCGGCGCTCTGCCCGGTAGCAAAAGGCACCGGGCGCCAAGTTTCTTATCCCTGATCGTCAGATATCCGTAAGCGATATTGTTCAGGGCCTTGCCGATCCGGATCGTGCTGACCGGATAACGGTCAACGCCAAAAAATCTTCGCTCTTGAAATGTCCCGGCAGGTGCACGTTATCCTGCTTCATGCTTTTCATATCTACGATGATCAGGGCTTTGATCACTTCTTTTCCTTTATGGTTACCGTGCCTTCCTTTAACTGAAGGGTTCCCGCCGGTGCATAAACCTGATCTCTGCATGCCCGGTCGAGTTGATCACGCTGGTACTGCTATTAATGGGTAAGCTCGTTCGGGCTGATAGTTTCCACCCTACGCAGCCTGCACCTTATGGAAAAACGGGGCAAAACTTCAGATTTGAACTCTGTATCGATCCTTAATAAGCGATTATTTATCATTCGTCGTCTCGTGGATAAACCTATAGCACTGACCACTCATCGCCAGTTTTCTTTCTTTCGCCAAAAGCTTGAACTTAAGCACTAAAGGTGGTCATTTTGAAATTGGCCAAACGGGGTCAATCAGGTGTGGTTTATACACTGCATACCAAAGTTGATTTTTTTTATCACCGGGAAGCTTTTTTAAACTGCCGGTCAGTAAAGCCCGGTACGCGTCAAATGATTTGGTCATCATGTTTAGTGCTGTAAATGCAAACCAATAAGGATGATAAAAGGTTTTTCCTGATACTTTGGAGCGCTTTTTATAACCTGTTTTGCTCCTCCGTTTTTTCCTTAGCTGCCTTTACTTTTAAGCCGGTATTACCCAGGTTGTATTTAAAGCTGACGCGCAGATTCTGGCTGTCGCCATAATAGGTGAAATAATTGTGCTGTTCCGCATAGTCCGAACTGACTTTCATCTTTTCACCACGGTAGATATCGGATACCAGCAGGGATATCTCTGCACGGTTTTGCCATAGTTTTTTCCGGGCGCTGAAACCCAGGCTGCTCGTGCCGCTCACCCGTGCGGGGCCCTGCACACCGGCGGTATTGAAGCTGAAACTGATGCCTGCCGTAAAACCGGCTTTTTTATTGACCGTCAATTGATTGTCCAGGCTACCGTTGACCGTAAAAGCCCGGTTATGCAATACTGTACCATCGGCAAGACCGAAACTGCTTTCCACCTGCCCCGGCCCGGCCTGCACGTCCACAGACCACCAGGCAGCGGGCTGCAAACTGGTGCTCAGGTCAATGCCATAGTAATGGTTACCGGGAATATTGGTTACTTTCTGGATCAGGGTATTGGTCGCGTTATCCTGAAAGGGCAGCTGGATGGTCGGGCTACGCTCGCTGATGTAGTACAGCTGCGCATGATAATTTTCCTTGTAATCATAATTCAGGCTGAACTGGTCGGTCATGGCTGGTTTCAGCCGGGCATCACCCACGAGGTAGGAATTGGGGCTGAAGTAGCTCCGGGAAGGGTTCAGGTAACTGTACTGGGGGCGGCTGATCCGTTTACCGTAGGAAAACCCCAGCTGGTGATCCGGGGATAATTTATCCTGGATAAACAAGGTCGGGAACAGGTTGAAATAGCTTTGGGTGTTCAGCTCCGATGGGCTTACCGAATGACTGCTGACCGCCGTATATTCTCCTCTTAGCCCTGCTTTCAGGCTCCAGCTTTTCAGGTCTTTGTTCAGGCTGAAGTAGGCCGCCGAAACCGATTCGTCATAGGCAAAAGTATTGCTCAGCCCGGGATCGCTGGCCAAGCTACCCAGGGTATCCCGCCTGAAATCAACCTCGTTGGCCGCTTTGACATGGCTGTATTTGAAACCGGTCTCCAGGTCAAAAAGTTTGCTTTGCCTGCTATAATCCAGCTGCGTACTGAACAGCCGGATATGCTGGGTATTATCGGTAGTAAAACGGGTATTACGCGGATTAACCAGGTAATAGGCTGTGCGGACATCCTGGTCAGCTTCGCTATGATAGTCAGTATAGTCAGCCCTCAGGGTGATCTTTTCTTTGGTGGAGAAAAGATGTTCATAGCCCAGGTTATAAGCATGATTACTATTGGGCGCCAGCCTTTTATTTTGAGTCTTAAAATAGGAAAGCAAAGCATGGGACTGGTTATAAATTTGGGTGGGCACGTTATAGAGCGCATGGTTTTGCCGGGCAATATAGCCGTCTGTTCCCAGGTTCAGGGTGTTCAGGCTGTCGATGGCATAGTCCAGAGCGGCCCGGTAGGTATGTTCCGCATCCCGATAATTCTTCCGCTTCAGCTCATCCTCCCAGGTCTGCTGCCCGGCGGTATAACGGGTCACTTCTTTGATCTCGTTATAGTACACGCCGGTACCGAAGGTATAGCTGCCATAGAGCGACAGCTTTTCCGTTTTGTAATACTGGCTGGTACTGACGTTGCCTTTCGCATAGATGCCCTGTACATAAACCCCGCCGAGGGAGCCTTTATAACCGGCCTGGGTATTCTTTTTCAGCTTGATGTTGATCACCGCGCTGCCCGAGGCTTCATATTTGGCAGGCGGGTTAGTGATCACTTCGACCGATTTTACATCCCCGCCATTGGTGCCTTCGAGGTAAGCTTTCAGTTCATCGCCGGATAAATAAACCTTTTTATCGTTGATGGTCACCAGGATACCCTTGCTGCCCCGGATGGACAGCCCGCCGCCGCCCGACTGCACCCCCGGAGCGCGTTTGACGATCTCCCAGGCATTGGTGGAGGACAGCGCGGTATTTTCCACATTAAATTCCACCCGGTCGATCTTCCGGGTGACCGTGGGCTTTTTCGCCGCAATCGTCACTTCCCCAAGCTGGGCCAATTCGTCCTTCAGGATAATGACAGGCAAAACCGCATCCGCCGAAAGCTTAATCTTTTGCAGATGCGACTTAAAGCCGACAGCACTTACCTGTAAAATGTAATTGCCCTTGCTGATTCCGTTAAAAACAAACTGCCCGTTTTTATCGGCAAGGGTGCTTTTAAAAACCAGGGAATCCGGCTGGTTCTTCAATGTAATTGTGGCATAGGGAACCGGCAGGTGCTTTTCGTCTTGTAGCTGACCGGACAATTTGATCGCCTGGCTGAACCCAGCCAGCGGCAAAAAAAGTAATAAGTAAATAAATCGGCGCATGTTCTTTTGATTTGCTGCAAACATCCCTTAACGAAAGCCCGGACTGGGTTAATGTTTGGTTAACGGAATGTTAATGACGCCCTTTCCTGCATTTAATTGAACCGGCCCTGCTATCTTTGAGCTCATGAAGCGCGAAATAAGATACCTGATCTGGGGATGCGGCCTGGCGATAACGGCGCTGGCGGCTATCCAGTCCTATTTTATTTACAACACGTATATCCTTAAAGAGAAAGAAGCGCAAAGCGCGGTACGCCTGGAACTGATCCGGATGGAGAACCAGATCAATATCGATTCGGTCCGGAATGCCTGGTTTGTGCATGGCAACGCCCTGCTGCGCGCGCAGGGGATCAGCGCTGCCCAAAGTTTTTTCAGTTCCGGGGCCCCGGTATTGAGCAGAAAGGTAGCCCAATATATCAATACCAATCCGGTACTGCACCAGTACCGGACGGTTTACCAGGTCGTGATCAACAAGGTCTTGCTGGAAAGCCCTTCCGGCCAGACGGTTACCCTGACCGACCGGCCCTGGTTCGGCAGTGGTCAACTGTACGGCGAACAACTGGTCATCCATGACCTGACCACGGATAACAATATCGACGGCGGCCTCGTCCGGAACTTTACCTCCCGCTCCGGCTTCGCGATCAACGGGGGCGAAAACAGTATCCTGCGGAAGATGCTGGGCCTGCTGATCTTTTCGGTGCTGCTGCTGGGTATAGTCATTTTGCTTTTTTACCTGTCGATCCGGAGCCTGATCACCCAGAAAAAGATCTCGGATATGCAGACCGATTTCATCAACAACATCACCCATGAGTTCAACACGCCGCTGGCTACCCTGGGTGTTGCCCTCAGCACGGTAAAAGAAAGGCTCGCCGGGCAGCCCGATCCCATAATTGATAACTCGGTCGCCACCATCGACCGCCAGCAGCAAAGGCTCCGGAAACTGATCGGGCAGGTGATCTCGCATACATCCGGAACACCGCAGCTCCGGTTGCAGCAAGAGCAGCTAGTGATGCCGGCTTTTATCGCGGAGCTGCTGGAAGATTTCAAGCTGAGCAGTCCTCAGACAGAACTGATCGCTCAATTGGATAGCCAGGTAGCTGCTCTTAGGGCCGACCGCTTCCACCTGACCACGGCCATCGTGAATATCCTGGACAATGCCGTCAAATACGGCGGCGGGCAGGTCATCTTTACCACGGTTGCGGAGACGGATGCTTACCGCATCGCTATCCGTGACAACGGTCAAGGCATCACTGAACCTGACCAGGCCCGGATCTTCGAAAAATTCTATCGCGCCGAAAAGGGTGATATTCATAATACCAAAGGCCTGGGTTTAGGCCTTTATTACAGTCAACAGGTCATTGCTGCACACGGCGGGAAAATCCTGCTGCAAAGCAGCACCGGGCAGGGCAGCACTTTTACTTTAATCTTACCCCGATGAACAAACATATCCTGTTGGCAGAAGATGACCCGGATTTCGGCGGTATCCTTAAACAATACCTGGAACTGGCGGGCTACCAGGTCAGCTGGAAAATGAACGGCGCGGAGGCCCTGGCTTTTTTAAAAACCGAAACCGCGGACATCTGCGTACTGGATGTGATGATGCCGGTCATGGATGGTTTTACGCTTGCCGAAAAGATCACCGGGATCCATCCGGGCATACCTTTTATTTTCCTGACCGCGAGGAACCAAAAAGAAGACCGCTTAAAAGGATTGGGCCTGGGTGCCGATGATTATGTGGTCAAACCCTTCGAGGTAGAAGAACTGGTCTTGCGGCTGAAGAATATCTTGAAACGCACGGAACCGAATGAAATAACGACACCGGAACTAGTTCAGATCGGCAACTACACCTTTGACTATCCCAGCCTGCTGCTGCGCCACGAGGCGGGTGATACCCGGCTGACGGAAAAAGAAGCCATGCTGCTGTTGTACTTTTGCGCGAACCGCGCCCGGCTGATCAAGCGCAATGAACTGCTCCTGCATATCTGGAAAAGTGATGATTATTTCTCGGGCCGCAGCCTGGATGTCTTCGTCAGCAAACTGCGTAAGTATCTCAGCGCCGACGCGAACATCAGCCTGGAAACCGTCAGGGGTACCGGCTTTGAATTCAGGTACCCTACATAAAAATATTTTATGATGAAAAAAAACGATTATCCTCTGCTTTATCCTGCTCCACAGTAGCTTAGTCTTTTGCCGGCAATTATCAAAAGCCGATTACCTGGCGACCTGCAATATTAAAAGATACGCTGCCCAAAAGGCATCGCCCGAAACAAAAACTGACACTTGCCGGCGAAGAAATTCTTAAAGCAGAGATCAATAAACGCAAGACCTATTACACCGAAAGCCAGGTGCTGTTTGAATAGCTTTTTATTTTACATCGCGAAAGAATTTATAAGGCGAAAACGGAGCGCCGGAACAGGGCTTTTTAAAAAAACAGGTGCCAGATCCTCCCTACGCAATTCACCTTACCTTTTTCTTTGGCTTCGTCTTACAATTATTGGTCTCATCGAACACTGGCGGCACCAGTTCTTTGCCCCAGATCTTATTCCCGGCCCGGTGCGGGTGATCCAGGAAGTGCCGGTTCCGTTCACAGAAGTACCGGTCAATGGCCGCCATACAAGCCGCCATGTCGGGGTAGTCACTGTTATGGATCACCGCCTTGGCCATTCCGCTGAACACCGACTCGATCACGTTCAGGTACTGCGCGGAGGAAGGCAAAGGGGCCAGTACGACCATAGGCGAAGCCCTCCCCGACCGGAAAACGGGCTCATTGATCTTCTTCAGGTACGTGTTCAGTACCTTCGACGAATGCCAGCTTGCGCAGTCCCAGGAAATATACAGGGTACTGCTGGCCCGGTATTCCCGGCACAGCACATCGATCAGCCGGATCATTTCCGACGTATTCTTTTTTACAGAATAAAAATGGGTCACCTGGTTGGCTGATAATTCCAGCGCCGCCGTCAGGATATACCAGCCCCGCTTTTTCTGTAACTGTGGCACCACATTCACCTCCCCGTCCCTGGTGAGACTCCAGCCCGTCTTCAGGTTAACCACCGCCGGTCCGTATTCATCGATCGAAAAGAACTTTTCATCATCGCCGAGGTTGGAAAGGATATTTTTGATCCTGTCCATCTTTTCACGGAAAAACTTATCGGGGCTCACCAGCCGTTCCCTGGATTTCCGGAAGTGATAACCCATTTTACCCAGGTGCGCCCCGATCGCGTGCGGTCCCAGCGCCGTACCATAGACTGCGGCGTACACCTTCGACATATCGGTCAGCCGCCAGGCTGTCCGGTTCAGTCCATGCAGCTGCGGCGTCTGCTGCAGCAGCTTCAGGATATTGTCCTGTTTCAGCCGGCTCGACGCCACTTTTTTGGGATCGGGCGTAATATCTTTATGCTCCAGCGCGTCCAGTCCCCGCTCCCGGTAACGGCTGATCCAGCCCAGGATCGTTTCCTCGCTCACTTCCACCTTTTCGGACGTCTCCCGGACGGGTATGGCCTGCAGGGAATCCAGGATCACCACCGCCTTCTGCCAGAGCCGGACGTTCTTGCCCCTGCGCCAGTTGCGCAGTATTGTTTCATCTTCCGGAGGCAGCGCCCTGATCCGCCGGTGGTGGTATTTGCATACCCGGTTCGCCCGTTTCCAGTCATTGAAATGGATCGAAAAATAGTAAAGGCCATAACCCTGCGGGTAAAGCAGGCGGTAACGTTTCCAGAGTGACAGGATCTCCAGGGTACCGGTTTCCGCGCCGTCCACCAGTTCCGGGAGCGCAGCGATGAGTTGCGCGTAGGCCGGCAATTTAAACGGCTTCGGCCTGGGCAGCAGGAAGCTGAAATCCCTGATCTTGCCCGGAAAACGCTCCTCGATCTCCCGGAACTCCTTGAAATACGCCGTCACTGTATCCCGCTGGATATGCAGCTCACGGGCGATCCGGGCACCTTTTAACTGACCCAGCAAATAATATCGCCTAATCACATTGATCTTCACTTTCGGCAGTCTGACCATTTCCCGCTGAATATACCTAAACCAGCGCGAAACACATCATGCCCATCAAGATTAACACTATCAATTACTAATTAAATTAGCAAATTAAGGTTAAAACAGCTAAATTTGTATCAAAAAAGAGATGGCAGACAACGCGACACTCATCAGCGTCAGCGCATTTTCCGGCCTGGCCGGGGCGCTGCTGACCCAGACCCTCAGCGGGCTGTTTACCTATTTTGGGGACAAACGCAAATACCGGAACGAAGCCGGCAGTCAGTACCGCGCCAAAAAAGCCGAGATCGCCGAGAACTTTTACTTCGTCACCGGCGAGACCATGGCCATCCTGAAAAAAACCGTCACCCTGAGAAAGAAATGGAGCCTGGCGCAGAGCGCGGCAAGCCTCCAGAACATCAGCCGGGAAACCAAAAAGCTCGACGATCAGCTCCAGAAGCTCAATACCGAGAACTGGAAGCAAAACCTGGTCGGCCTTTATTTCGATGTCGCCCTTTCTTACAACGAGCTCATCGCCGCCAATACCCGCTCCCATCTCCTATACCTGGAACTGCTCGACCTCGGCGAAAAACTCGGCCAGGTCACCGCGGATCAGGCGGAAACATTATATGGCGCATACAACATGGCCGTTTACGAACTCTGCGCCCAGTACGACGCCATCTATGACCTGCTGGAAAAGGACATGCAGCAGATCAAAGCTGAACTGGCGGGGAGTTTCCGGGTATAAAAGGGGAATCGCCCGAATGCGGTGGTCAATGGATTCAAATGCCGGCGGGCGTTTGCTGCGTCCATTTTTCCATTATCGTTAAACGCCCGGTATAATTTACCGCCGGGCTCTTTCCGCCGGATAAAAAACTTGTAGGGTGAAAAACAGATTGTTAATTTTCAAACCGCTATGGGGCAATTATTACGAATCACATACGGCACTAAAGATTATAGTTATCAGCTACTTAACGAAAAACCGATTTCAAAAGGAACCGGACAAATCCATATATTATTGGAAGGACAGTCGGTTATCCTCGTCAGCAAAGACGGACAGTGGGTACCTTCCGAAACGAATTGCGACCTGGATCAGGAGTTACTTAAAGCGATTGGAAAAGCCATTAGCCTAAGATACAGAATATGAATATAGCTGAATATCCATTCGAAGCGATTACTTTCGAAGATAAGAACTGGTTAATTCATCCTTTCCGCGCTGAAGACTTTGACAGATTTGACCAAATGGCTCAACAGGTCTTTCAGCTACTTTCTGATGAAAAAACAATATGTTTTATCCCGGAGAAGAAGCTTTTGTCGTTAGAGGACGCGAATTTGTGGCTACAAAAAGCTGTGCTTAACTATTACACCGGTCGAAGCTACATTCATTTTATTACTGAAAAAAACACCGGTAAGTTGACCGGCATCATCGATATTTTGTCGCCTAAATTTGCGAAAGAATACTACACGCTAAACGATTACCCCTATTTCATTGAATTTTACCTGGCAGGGAATGCTCAGGGCCGCTTATTAATGAGTAATTTATTACCCGAAGTTATCCTTAAGCTGCGTAATCAGGGAATCTTTTTAATTGCAGCGGTCATAAACCGGAAAAACATCGCGTCAAAAAGAGTTCTTGAAAAAGCGGGGTTTCGGTTTAATAAAAAATTTGACTTTATACAGGATTTATATATGATCAGGTAGTTTGAGGTTGGGTTTACCGGAGAAGTTACCGAAACCGGGATTCCTGCCAAAAACGTCCGTATTTTCAGAAGAATGAGCAGCCGATGCCAAAGATTATTTTTCGGGGGTGATCAGCAGCAATTTGTAAACGTTACCCTGATCCTTGTTTACCATTTTTAAATAAACGCAGACCCGGGTAAAGGTTCGATAAATTCAGGACAGCGCGTTTCTGCGAGCGGCTTACCGGCAACGTTGCCCCGCCTATCCGGACCTGCTGCTGCTCAAAGGCGTCGATATGTCCAATCGCAACCAGGTAGGATTTATGGATGCGCAGAAACGGGTCAGTCAGGTTACTATTGAGCTCTTCTTTTCTCATCAAAAGATATGTTCTTGTTGTTTCCGGAAACCTTTGATCTTCCGAATAAATAGGTGAGACTAAGACTGAAGGTTTTATAATGATAGTCCGTTCTTTCTGTCTGCACAAATTCGCTAAAACGTGCGTCATATTTGTTAACCGTACCCAGAAAGTAAGATGGGTTGATGATCAAATTATTGTTAAGCAATTTTAACCTGGCCCCCACCCTGAAATCACGTTGACTGTAGGTGTAAGTATTTCCACTGGTTGAGGGAAGGCTTTGGCTGTAGTTCAGATAGAAATTTAACAGTTTAGTTGCCTTGAAATTATTATTGACACTAAACGATGCAGAGGTTCCGTTTTGGATGGGAATCGCTTCTATTTTGGATTTTGAGGACGAATAAAAATAAGAGGCGGAGCTGCTACTTTCCCACCAATTAAAAAATGCCCGGTTAAAGGAAACATAGGCCCCCACATTATCCCGTGTTAAAAAGTTGCCTCTACCTGAAACCACTAATGGCCCCTCAATCGTTGTAAGTAATGAATTTACATCACTGGCATGTTGTGTAAATACAGTAAAAGAAAACATGCTTTTATATAGGTAATTAAGTTCGAAATTGTTACTGTACGAAGGTAACAGCAGTGGATTCCCGGTAGAATAAGTATAAATGTTTGTATAATAGTCAAAGGGATTTAAGGAACTGAGGCCGGGGCGGTTGATCCGTCTCGAATAATTTAAAGAAAAAACATTGTTTCCGTCAGCTTTGTAAACGATATAGGTCGTAGGGAATAGCGCACCATAATTACGCCTGTTACGCTGGTCTAAAGTAGGCGAATAACCATCCGTCATCGTGTACTCATAACGCAATCCTGCCTTGGCCGTCCATTTTTTTGACAGGTCAGCTTCCACACTGTAATACGCGGCCAGGTTTTTTTCGGTGTAATCAAAATCATCACTGCGCGTTTGATCCAGCAGGAGATTATCGAGGATATTATTATAATAGGCTACGCTGGCATTGTTATTATAATTAGCAAACTTAGCACCGGTTTCTATTTTAGCCCATTTATAAGGCAATATTAAATCTGATTGAATAGACCAGATATTGTATTTTGACAAGTTATTATTTTGAACTGAAGCGTAGGTGTTTGCAGATGCAGAAACAAAACTATTGCTTATTTCAGGCCTGTTCGTGAAAAAATTAACAGAACTACTTAATTTCTTTCCGGCCGAATCAATCTTTAAATCGTGATATACATTTAAGGTCTGTGCAAATAATGGCCTTGACATTTCGCCTTTGGTGTTCAAAGCCGAGTCGACAATATTGTTCCTGCCATAGCTATAATTATTAACATAGGTATCCTGCTCTTTGCTGTGTGAAATATGATAAATAAACCCGATATTATTGAGCATGTTTAACTCATAATCTATACTTAAACCGGCCTGCAAACCTGGTGTAATTGATATACGTTGCTCGTTACTGAGGATTTGATTGGGGTGCCCAATTATATTGAGCGAATCGTTCAGTATATTGTGATAACGTGATTGGTTAACTGTAAAAGAGCTGTTAACTTTTTTTGAGCGGAAAAAAAGAGCGAGATTGTTGTTATAGGAGGCATAGACGGCCTTCCGATAGGTCGAACTTAATGACCCGCTCCAGCCCAAAGATTCGTTTTTCTTTAAAACAATGTTAATCAGGCCGGCATTTCCCTGGGCCTCATATTTTGCCGGCGGGTTGGTAATGATCTCGATTTTTTCCACACTTTCAGATCTGAGCGTTTTCAGATAATTAACCAGGTCGGTTCCGCTTAAATAAATTATTTTCTCATTTACCATAACTCCCATACCGCCTTTGCCCGCCATAGAAACGCCATTGTCGGATACCTTTAAAAAAGGCGCCACCTGCAAAGCCTCAAAGAGGGAAGAACCATTTGCCATTATAGTGTTGTTCAGGTTAAATATCCATCGGTCAACCTTTCTTTCAAGAACAGGGGATTTGCCGGTTATGGTAACTTGTTTGAGTTGTTTGATTGATGCATTTAGTATGATATCCGGTAATTGAACCGTCTTCATATCTCCTAAAGTTAGGGCGAGAGACAAACTGTCCTTACTTACTTCCGAAATTCCGATCAGATAATCCCCTTTTTCTGTTGCTGTGAGCCTGAAACGTCCCCCGGTATCGGTTTGTGCAGATTGGATTATTTTATCGGTAGCGACCTGCTTTATAATCACGTTCGCAAAAGCAATTGATTTATGATTTACATCTACTACACGGCCTTTGATCTCATAGTTGGTTTGCACAGCATTACGTTCGATTAATATGTTATCTTCTACCTGTCGGTACGAAAGAAAAGTATTTTGTAATAGTTCCTGCAAGGTTTGTTCTATTGTTCTGTTCGCCAAAGCCAGGTTAAGTCCGATAAGTGCTTTAATTTCCGCCTTGCGGTAATAAAAGCGAAGCGAGCTCTGTTGCTCGATTTTTTTTAGGCCACTGGCGAGCGTTTCATTCCGAAGGCCGATGGTTACTTTGTCGGTATGCATGTTTTGCCCCTGTGTAGAAGTGGCCAGTAATACCTGGAAAGTGGTTAATATGATTAATGTTACTACAACGCCTGCACGCATTAATTGACGGATAAATGATTTGTTCGCTACTATTGAACCGTTGAGGTAAGCACATAAGCCTCCCGGTTTCCGCATTTTTGCAGAAATATTCATACTTTTAAATGTTTTAAGTGACACCATTATTTAAAACCCCGGTTTTCCGGGATGCCTGTAAGCCGATGACCGTCGGTTTACAGGTTATTTTGACTTATCATCCTGCCTGGAGGACGAAAGCATTTACAAGGCTTAGCTGTTGTTCATCTTTTATTTTCTTTATTTTTTACTGGTTACACCCTGGCCCATCTATCACGATGCTGCCGTCCGGCTTGATCTGATAAATGGCCTTGTTAAAAGCGCACATTACGTTGAGTATTTTATCCAATTCTTCGCCATTTAAAGAAGTCCCTGTAAAACGGCAGTCTTTCAATTTTGCATTGCTGAAACTGATCTTCACATTGAAGTGTTGTTGCAATTGTGCAATAGCATCACCAAAGCTCACATCTTCAAAATGCAGGTCAGTTTGCTGCCAGGCAACTACCGCATTGGCATTAACAGTTGCCTGCACCACTTCCGCTTTTAAAGTATTAAAGCTGATCTGCTGGTTGGGGATGATTACACCTAATAATTTACTGCCATTGGCAACGCTTACTTTGCCACGGGTGACCGTGACCTGAATGGTGTGGTTATTTTTATCCTCTTTGATATTAAATGCTGTACCCAGCACGGTGGTCAGCACGGTTCCTGTATGAATAATAAAAGGTTTGCCCGCGTCATGGCGGACATCAAAATAAGCTTCACCGGAAAGATAAACCTCTCTTGTTTTGCCATTGAATGTTTTAGGATATTTTAACTCCGACCCTTCATTGACCCATACCCGGCTGCCGTCAGCAAATGTGATCTCCTTTTTCTGGTTAACGGGTACCTGGAGGGCTTTGAGCTGTACAGGATACAAATAGCTTTGCAATAAGGGCCATTCCAGGTACAAAGTAAAAGCGATCAGCAACATTGCTGCGGCTGCCGCAATACTTTGCCATAACCTACGCTTTCTTTGCGGAATCGACACTACTTTAGTCTCCGTTTCGTGAATTGTGTTTTTAATTTCGCTAAAAACAGCGGAAAACCATTGATCTTTTGCTGAACGATCTAGATCATGCCATCGGGCGTTAGCATCACTATGCTCTTCCAGCCAGCGTTCCACCAGCTCATTTTCTTCATTTGTGGTTTCGCCCTTGAGGTAACGATCCAGCAGGACGGCTATTTGACGACGGCTCATTTGTTATCCATTTCACCGTAGCCGTTTGAGATGCCATTTGGTACTATAAGGAAATTAAATATTTTTTTACAGACCTGAATTAGCTTCATTCTTTAGAAGAAGGGGCATGCGATGCCTGGTTTAGGACAGCCAAAACAATAAGGCAGCGATAGAAACCATTGCCAGTGAAGTTCGTAAATGTTTTAACGCAGTAGAAAGCTGGTTTTTTACAGTTTGTTCAGAAAGCTGCAATTTGTCTGCGATTTCTGTTATACTTAAATTTTCTTCCCGGCTTAACAAATAAATCTCTTTCACCCGTGGCGATAATTCATCCAGCGATGTTTCAATGGTTCGGGCTATTTCTTTTGCAGCTATTTTTTGCTCAATCGTCGCTTCGTAGCGAACAGCCAGCGAGTCTAGCATAGCTGCATACGCCCGGCGTGTAATATTCTTTCTAATTTCATCCACTATCCGGTCACGTGTCAGCTTAAAGAGGTACGCTTTTAGATTTCGGTCAACTTTCAATTGCATTCTTTCCTGCCAGAGCTTAACAAAAACATCATGGATAATATCCCTGCTATCTTCCGGCTCAAAAAATCGGGAACTTGCAAAACCTGCCAAGGAATCTGCATACCGGCTGTAGATTTCGGAAAAGGCGTTTTCATCATCTTTTTTTAAAAGATCGATCAGTTGCAGATCAGCTAAGACTAAATATGTTGCCATTGCTTGTTAAAACTAAGGTACTATGATAAAAGACATACGCTAAGCACAATTAGTTACATTTTATACTAACAGATATAAATTGGCATTTCATCCCCGGATGAGACTTATGATCAAATAGAATTATTTTTTTTATCAACTTGATTATATTTGTGAAAACGACACCAATTAATATCACTTATTGCAGCCTGGCGGGTTGCAAACGTATCTTTTCATCAAATCTTAAATTATGTTTAGGTTTAAAAGCTGTTATTTACTGGCATGCATAATCTTTTGGGGACTACCGGTTTGCACTCATGCCCAAACTGCTATAAACTTTACATCTGTTACGGTAAAAGAAGGCTTGTCTTCGAATACCGTTAATGCGGTTATAAAAGATCGTTTCGGGCTCATGTGGTTTGGTACCGCAAATGGTCTTAATAAGTTCGATGGCAGCGATTTCGTCACGTACCGGCACGCAGAATCAGGCGGCGGTATCCCTTCCAATGAAGTGCTGTCCCTGTTCGAAGATAAAAATGGGCGGGTATGGATTGGTACCAGCGGCGGAGGACTTTGTTATTACGACCGTAAGTCCGACCGCTTCGGGCGTTTCCTGGGGGATGGATCGTGGCCGCAAATTTCAGACGTATCTGTCAGGGCCATCTGCCAGGACCACTATGGAAAGTTATGGATAGGTACTTATGAGGATCTCCGGACTATTGACGTCAAAACCGGCCGGATTACGCGTATAAAAATTCCGCAGCCGGATAAAAAGGAAGCGGGCGCTTTCGTGGTACTCTCGTTGTTCGAAGACAGCAGACAGCGGATGTGGATCGGTACCAACTACGGCTTATACCAGTATGAATGGTCATCAAATTCCTTCAAAAGATTTTCGCATGACCGGCAAGGAACGTATGCATTAAGCAACAATACGGTTAAAGCGATTGTTGAAGATAATAAAGGCGGCCTGTGGTTTGGCACGTATGACGGGCTGAACAAGTGGATGGATGACGGGCGATTTGAGATCTTCCGTCATCATGATCAAATGTCCCAAACCCTCAGCAACAATGCCATTTTCGCGATGAGCGTGGCTAAAGACGGCAGGATTTGGATCGGGACGGAGGGTGGTGTCAATGTTTTCGATCCTGTACCGGGGATTTTTCAGCGGTTGACCGCGGATCCCAGAAATAGTGGCAGCCTGAAAAGCAATTCGATACGGAGTATATTTATTGACTCCGGGGATATCTATTGGATTGGAACTTTTACCGGGGGAATCGAAAAATACGACCGGAATCTCGCACTTTTCAATCAGAAGAAAAGCAACCCCTTCGACCCTGACGGTTTAAAATCGCCATTGGTGACCGCTTTCGCGGAATGCAGCAATGGCAATATATTTGTGGGTACTGATGCCGGAATAGCTTTGTTAGACAGAAAGACGGGACTTTTACATGCCTATGAGCTGCAAAGCAGGTTAAAAGCCCCGGGGAACCCGCTGGCCATAACATCATTGCATATCGACAGGAAAGGCAGGTTGTGGGCGGGAACCTACCATGACGGGCTTTTTCGAATCGATCTGGCTACCCGTAACACCGTTCAGTATGCGGCAGACGGTACTGACGGGGGAATTTACAGCAATGATATTTCCTGTATCAGCGCGGACCGCAGCGGGAAAATATGGGTGGGAACGCTGGGTCGGGGAATAGCGGTTTATGATGACAAAAGTAATTCATTTTCACATTTCGCATCCCATCATGGTACCGCCGGGCAAGGAAGGGACTTACCGCTTAACGGCTTTATTTCATCCATAATTCCGGCGCCGGATGGCAAAATGTGGATTGCATCTATTGGAACCGGAATTGTCGCATTTGACATCGAGCAGCAGAAATGGGCACATTATACAAAAAAAAACGCAGCGTTGGCCGACGATATCGTGACCAATCTTTTTGTTGCCGGTAACGGCAATGTCTGGGCCGGTACCAACCAGGGACTGTGCCGTTTCGACAATGACCTGGAAAAGTTCATTTCCTATGGCGAGGGGCAGGGTCTGGCTAATTCCTCTATCAAAACAATTTTGCAGGACGATCTTGGTTTACTTTGGCTGAGCACCGACCGGGGTATAAGTTCCTTTGATTACCGGAAAAAAGTATTCCGTAATTTCACGGCTGAAAACGGCGTCCAGCAAGGCGCGTTTCTTACCGGATCGGGTATAAAAACGAGGGACGGCGATCTTTATTTTGGAGGTCAGGACGGTTTCAATTTTTTTAGCCCGTCAAGATTACCGGTCGGATCCCGTCCGGGGAAGGTACTGCTTAGCGGTTTGACCGTAAATAACGCTGCCGTTAATCCCGGAAATCAGTCCCCCATTAATGAGCAAATCGGTACTGCACAGGAAATTACGTTGAAATACGGTCAAAATTTTGCCCTCAGTTACGTCGCGCTCGATTACACATCGCCTAAACAAAATCAATATGCTTACCGGCTGAAAGGCTTTGATAAAGCCTGGAACTATGTTCACCATACGCGGACAGCGGGTTATACCAATATTGATCCGGGCACTTACACTTTCGAGGTGATGGCCAGTAAGGATGAGCGTTTCTGGAACAACCCGGCAACCACCATCAGGGTGACTATCCTACCGCCATTCTGGCGGACGTATTATGCCTATGCAGCTTATCTTCTTATTGCAGGCTCGGCTTTGTTCCTGGTAAGGAGGCGGGGCATACAAAAGATCCGGAGGCAATTTGAACAGGTGCAGGAAAAGCTTCAGGTCAGCCAGCTCATCGAGCAGGAAAGGCGGGAGGCTGAACGTTTACATGAACTGGATTTGCTGAAAATAAAGTTCCTTACAGATCTTAGCCACGAGTTCCGCACCCCGGTATCATTGATCCTCGCTCCCGTCGAAAAACTGCTTGGAAAATCCGTTCCCGGCGATGACATGGAAGACCTGAAAATGATCAACAGAAACGGGCGCAGGCTACTCAACCTCGTTAGCCAATTACTGGACTTTCGCAAAATGGAAGAACAAAAAGTGAAGCTCAACCTTTTGCCGGGAGAAATCATGTGTTTTATCGTCGAGGCGTGCGCAGCGTTTCAGGACCTGGCTTTAAAAAAGCAGGTTGCACTGCATGTCGACGTACAACAGGAAGAATTCAACACCTACTTTGACCCGGATAAGCTGGAGCGGATCATTTTCAACCTGTTGTCCAATGCATTTAAATTCACGCCGGGGGGCGGTGTAGTTGCTGTCCGTGCCCTGATTGAAAAGGGCCCCTCGTTGAATACGCAGCTTTTGCTCCGGGTTACGGATACCGGAACCGGTATCCGTAGTGATGAAATCGAAAAAATTTTTGAACGCTTTTATCAATCACATCAAAGCCGTGCGATCATCAACCAGGGAACAGGAATAGGCCTTGCGATCACCAAAGAATTTGTAGAACTGCACGGCGGCATTGTCCGCGCGGAAAGTATACCGGGCCAGGGATCAACTTTTATCGTGCGTATCCCCCTCAACGATATTGGGGAATCACGGCCGGATCCGGTCATTCTGAACATTGAGGACGCCCCCGCTATCCGCGAAACCATTTTACAAATGCCAACGATATTATTAGTAGAAGACAACGACGAATTCCGTTCTTACCTGTCGGATCATCTTAAAAAATACTATCATATCATCGAAGCGGCCAATGGTAAAGAAGGGTGGCAAAAAACGCTCGGTGCCCATGTCAGCCTGGTTGTCAGTGATATCAGTATGCCGTACATGGATGGCATTGAACTGAGTAAAAAAATTAAAGGGGATAAACGCACCTCCCATACCCCGGTAATTTTATTAACAGCAATGACCGGCGAGGAAGAACAGTTAAAAGGCCTTAAAACGGGCGCCAGTGATTACCTGACGAAACCTTTCAATTTCCAGATCCTGCAAACCAAGATCAATAATCTACTTGACCTGAACAAAAATCTTAAGGACACCTATTCCCGGCAAATACAGATGATCAGCCCAAAGGTTGAAATGGAATCAGCCGATGTGAAACTTTTAAATTCGATCAAGAAATATATAGAAGATCAGTTGAGTGAGCCGGGCCTGTCAGTCGAAGAACTAAGCAGGCATGTGGGTATGAGCCGGAGTTCGCTTTATTACAAGGTACTGGAAATATCCGGACTGACGCCCGTGGAATATATCCGTAACGTTAAACTTGATAAAGCAGCCGAGCTACTGGAGCTCAGTGATTATAATGTGGCTCAGATTGCTTATACCACGGGCTTCGGCACGCCGAGCTATTTTTCGCGGACTTTTAAAACACGCTTCGGGATGTTGCCGTCTGAGTACCTGATAATCAAAAGGAGTCCGCCAAAAAGCAAGGCCACCACGGTAAGTTAGCAGCGAAATAGCAAGGCCTCATTACTTTCAATGCAAAGGTGACGTCATCGATCCACCAGCCTGCGGCCGGGGGCGATATCTCCTGTCCAATATTCAGCTTCAACAACAGATAGTACCTTTTGTTACCTAATTTATCTAAAATGCTGATAATTAATGATTTAACATTTTATAAAGATTTTATTTTTTCGCTCAATGAACAAAAGTATCATGAATTTGGTGATTTGTCATAGCCGAACTTCCGTAAAGCGATGACCTTCGGCTTATCTATGAGGGCATCTCGTCGCCATAGACGATTTATAAACCAAAAGCGCATTTTGATTTTTTTGATATCGTCCCGGATCATGGTCCGGCAATGAATCGCATTCAATTTCACAATCGATTGCGTGATCTTAAACAATAAAATCAGTGTCCAAAATTTGACCAATTATAAAAATGAAAAATGTGATAAGAGGCCCGGACAGGATCCATATTAAGCGCTAACCAGGGCATATCGTTCCATGGCAAAAAAATTTAATCTTTCAAACCTGAATTATGAAAAAATCACTACAACTTATTAAAAAAAGGCCTCTCCTGCTGTTGCTGGCGGTGTTGCTAACCGGTCTTACAGCATTCGGACAGGGCAGGAAAATAACCGGGACCGTAGCCGATGAAAAAGGCCTGCCGCTACCGGGGGCTTCCGTAAGGGCGAAAACCGCGAAGGCTACATCGGTATGCGATGCCGGCGGCAATTTTACCATAACAGTCCCTCCTACCGAAAACACCCTTATTGTAACCTTTATCGGCTATGCCGATCAGGAAATTCAGATCAGCGGGCAAAACCATCTTTCCATTCGTCTTAACCAAAGCAATAACAGCCTGAACGACGTGATCGTCATCGGGTACGGCAGCCAAAGACGGGAAGCGGTGACAGGTTCGGTAGCATCAATCAGCGGCGAACGGATCCGGGACATTCCCGCACCTAACATCAGCCAGGCGATACAGGGAAGATTACCCGGTGTGGAAGTATCTCAGACTTCCACCAAACCAGGTGCCACCATGCAGATCCTGATCCGGGGCCAACGCTCGCTCACGGCCAGCAATGACCCTTTGATCGTACTTGACGGCATACCATTTACCGGATCTCTTGGTGATATCAACCCCAATGACGTTAAAAGCATCGATATTCTTAAGGACGCTTCTGCTACAGCTATCTACGGTTCGCGGGGCGCTAACGGAGTCATCCTCATAACTACCAACAGGGGACAGATGGGAGGAGCTGCGAAGATTACCTACAATAGCTATTACGGTGAACAAAAGCTTTTCGCCAGGTATCCGATGATGACAGGTCCTGAATTTTTAAAATTAAGAAAGGCGGCAGGCCTGTACACCAACGCCGTAGATGAGGCCGACGATGTCAACACTGACTGGCAAAAGCTTTTTTATAGAACAGGCATGGTCTTCAGCAATGATGTCGGCGTCTCGGGCGGAAGCCAGACGGGTACCTATAATTTCGGAGGCGGCTATTACAAAAATCAGGGACTGATCCCCACACAACAATATACCCGCTACTCCATGAGAGGATCGGTTGACCAGAACGTCGGCAAATACTTCAAAGTGGGCTTCACGACCAATAATAACTACAACCTGACGGAAGGGAGCCAGGTTGGCGTCGGCAGCGTCCTGGGCATTTCGCCGCTGGCCAATCCCTACAATGCTGACGGCAGTTTGAAGAGAACAGTAAAAACCCCCCTGTCGGAAAGTTTTGTGCTGACCAAAGGCATTATCAATAATCTTCACAACCAATGGCTCAATGAGACGAGGAACTATGCCACTTACAACTCCGTTTACGGGGAAGTAAAAATCCCATGGATAGCAGGCCTGAAATACAGGGTAAACCTTGGCCTCGATTATGTACAAAGCAATAATGGCAACTATACCGGGGTTGGGATCGGCAGCTCCACCCCGACAACATCGTCAACCGCCGGCGTCAGCAACTCCGCGCAATATCACTGGGCCGTCGAAAACTTGCTGACCTATGACCGCACCTTTGCTAAAAAGCATAATATAAACGTGGTAGCCCTGTATTCCACCGAGCAGACCCGGTACAATTATTCCACCATGTCCGCCAAAGACATTCCTGCAGACGCCTTCCAGTTTTATAACCTG
>Ga0307515_10001164_pt1 | contig 60169 bp, 77 predicted proteins | sample 17_EM_MG_FD_194513 | JGI IMG/M metagenome (GOLD analysis project Ga0307515, IMG submission 194513) | Populus trichocarpa ectomycorrhiza microbial communities from riparian zone in the Pacific Northwest, United States - 17_EM | ecosystem: Host-associated > Plants > Roots > Unclassified | place... | reverse complement strand
AGGTACTTTCTTTGGGAAAATTCAAGATGAACCCACTACTTTCCTATTTAGGACATCCCGGTCACATGACCTGGTACACTGTGAATGTACCGGCTGTTTTCTGTGAATGAGCCACTCAGGCACACTGTAGTATTTATTTTGGGAAATTTTAAAATGTACCCATGGTTACATAATCAGGAGGGTGGAATTGATAGATGCCTGGGATCAAGATCAAACAGGGACCTCGAGCAGATCAAACAGTGATTCAGGAATGGAAGAGGAAGAATAAATGGCAAAACCCAAAAGATCAGCAAACCTTAATCAAAAAAGGAAGTTAGCATGCTTGGTCAGCACTGTGATCTGTCAAAGCTGACAGCCAGGCTTCTGTGAAGTAGTATGAGGTCAGTCATGATCAAAGGTGCCCCCAGTACTTATGGCTCTCTTCCCCTTCTCCTTCACTACTATAGCTCCACCCCCACTGCTACTATATCTTTTGCCACTCACATCTGGGCTTGGGCTTGTGTTGCAGGACATGGTGGGGGAAGAAAGCATATTGATGTGATGAATACTACTATATACTACAGAAAATTTCCCAGTCACATGATAAAGTCACATGACTGGCTGACACAGCTACATTCAACAGCTTGCAATGCCCTCTTGGTCTCTGTGCCTCTCACACACATTATGTTTTCACCTCTTTCACTTTTCTTGGACTCTGCAGTTTCCCCTGGACCCTATCTTATTGTTCTTGCTTAACTTACTCAGTTCCCACTCCCTTATCTCATTCTGATACTTCTAACCACTAGTATATATACTTCCTGTACTCATAGCTACTACCCCAGAATTAGTATTGCTGATTTCTCACCTTGTCTTTCATTCTGGACTCTCTGGATTCTGACTTGGCCTCTGGCCATCTTCCTCATCCTCTGTTCTCCCTCTCACTCTTGTTTTCTGGCCATGTCCAGGTAACCAGTAGTTGATAGCTTGGACTTCAGATATTTGCCTCCCTCAGATTATGCTCAGATCCCAGTCAGATCTGAACATAACACCATCATGGAAATCTGTCCAAAATAGATGTTGGCTTTTTCCTTTTGCTCAGTCAGTCTGTCCATCTTTATCAGATTTATTACACCTGCTTTGATTAATAGCTCAGGTGGTCTCATTGAGTTGAGCTCTGGGCAGTTCCTTTGCTCATGTCCCATTTGCTGGAAATTAAAGAACTTTCCTTGAGCTCTGAGGGAATCCAGTTTTGTTCTTGATAGTCTCTTGCACTTAACTTGTTTTTCCTTTTGCTTGCTCATTTTCTGAGGGCTCATGATGTTTTAGTCCCCTTATTTCAGTACATGTGATATATGTTTAAATTCACAAAACAAACATACCAGAAACTCTGGATTTTACCTGGACCCTGTTGTCTGGTTCCTTTGGGTTCCATGAGTTTCTGGAAATCAAATAAACAAATAAAAACAAAGGGAAGTACCTTCAAAATCCAGTGGGAATTCTGGACTGTGTTAGGATCATGCAACAATCCTAACACCAATCAGGTCCCCAGTGCTGACCATCTTTTTCTGGCCATTCCTAGCAATTGATAACATTAGACAAAGAGTACCTAATGCACATTGGGAAGGAATTTATGTTTATGGTACCCCTATTTATCTTGTTTACAATCCCATTCAGTGAGTTAGTCCAATTACTGCCTCAAGAACTTAACTAATGGAAGTTAAAAATATTTCATTAAGAATGAGGCAACAAAGAAACCTTAACAAGTTTCCACCCATGGACCATGCTTCTAATTCCCTTATCTCCTGGATCATTCTCAAACATTGGCTACATTGTTGAGTTATAATTTGTTGAGGAGGTGAAGGGGGTGATTTGTGTACCTGATAAGCCTTTCGAACCACCTCCTCTGCAATCCAACCAGCTTTTGCTTTCTCAAAAAAATCCATATCTCTTGCCGCCAGGTATGGCCGATGGTGTGTGAAGAATACAAGCAAGGTTGCCGGAGGGCGATCTGCTGCTGTTGAAAGCAGTAAGGTGCAACTCTTTAGGAGAGCATCATGCTATAGGCACCTGAGAACATGTTATTGCCTAAAGTGAGTAGGTAAAATGCAAACCTGCGAATGGTTAAAAACCAGATCCGACATCAGCACCACATCAAACCCCGCATTTTGGTCCGACAATAGCTCAAGCAGGTGTGTAACTGGTTTTCCCCAAACATATCCCTACCCTCATCAAAAAGCACAGCAGAGAGGTACGCCAAAGAGAAAAATACCTTGACAAACACTTTGGACCCTGAGCTGTACGACAAATTGAGGTTAACGTTGTGCTGTAAATTTTCTAGAAGCACGGTGTCTGTATAATCGGTCAACACAACCTACTGGGAGATTAACGATGAAAACAACCACAACTAAATCATGAGACATACCGTGTTCGCCCCATTGAGAGCAGCAACGATGCCCGGCAGCCCTCCACCGGCGCCGAGTTCGATTACGTTCCGGCCCTGATATGTTTCGGGGTGGGCATCGAGATACGTCGCAAAGGCTCTGGCTGCGTTCCACCTGCCCATGGGAATCAATCAGCTACTGATGGATGTGACGTTACTTGGGCATCAAAGGTATACAGATAATGTCCCCAAAGCGGGTGAGATCCAACCAGCCGTATTTCGACCGACGACCAATTCCCGATACGATTCTCAGTTTCCCGATGATAGCGATCAAAGGAAGGACTTGGGGATGGGGGCCGAGGTTCATCCTTAAGTATACTAGGTATCATTGGAAGGTCCGAGCAGGACGAGCGGGCCACGCACTGGGAATATGGAAAGTAGATCCAGGTCTTCACCTTGGTCGTTGTCGGCCATCCGTGCAAGTTTTTCGTTCGGTATTTGTTTTACGTAAGCATAAATTCCTCAACGAGCATGAATGATCGGTGGTGGGCTATCCAATGTTCCTCCGTCGAAGAAGTTTAAGCCGCATCTTTGTCATTCTCCTCATCCCGCTCGGTCTCCATTTCTACCTGAGGTCCTCGTGGTATAAGATTACCGACCCCTCAGAAATTCAAGAGAATAACGTTCTCGACATCGTCACCGGTTCCGGCGGCGCTCTCGACGCTCGAAAACACAAATTCCTCCAGGTCCGAATTGGCCGTGATGAACGACCAGACATGTTTTCCGACGTTATTTCGAATGGGTTAATGGATTACTGGACAAGGTTCCAGAAACCATTGTAAGTGAGGCGCGTATTCCATGGCCTGTACTGAGTGATCTTTAGCATTTCGAATCCCGACACCTCGCATATGGACGCACAATCAGTTCTTGCTTCGGTAGACCAGCTCTTATCTTTGAACGGTTGGGTTGCGGCGATGTGTCCCACTCTAACACGTCCGTTCAGCCAAAACAAACATGACACCTACGACGACCTTGTCCAACAGCGCCGTCTCTACTACTTCGCCATCGTCATACATTCAGCTGATCATTTTCTTGTCGACCAACTGGCAGTAATCGTCCAAATGGCACGTCGCCTCGGTTCTTCCAGTATCTTTGTGTCCATGCTTGACTACGATTCCACCGATTCCACCGAGACACTCGTTGACCTCTGTGAAGCCGTCTTGACTCTCCTCGGCGTTCCATTCCGAATACGCAAGGTCCCGCGAATGACCGAGGATCCTGCAGCAGCATATTACCCCCTAGAAGAGGCGCAGATGCGCAACCTCGCCTTGGAGCCACTGAGGGAGCTCCACCTGAAGCGGAAGATCAAATTCGATAGGGTCATCTGGTTAAAGGGCTTTACGTGTCCCAATGACATCCTTGAGAACATCAAAATCAGTCTTACCAATGAAGCAGCCATGGTTTGTGGCATGGACTGGGCAGAGTATAGCGGTTTCTTCATATTTTCTGACCGGTACCCTCACCTTTTGCCTTTTACGACGCACGTGCTGATTCTCTTCATTAGTTGGCGTACACGCGACATCAACGGAGACCAGTTCAGACTGTCTAAATCTTCATCTAAACAAGATGCAGCTCCCCCTCGAGACGCTATAGGGGCATCACGTTATTCGAAACACCTACCATTCCAGGTTTTCTGTTGTGAATCGGGAACACACGTCGTTGATCCTGCACAGTCATATTACCAAGGCATCAATTACCGTGCAGGGACGGACTACCACAACCTTTCTTCAGTTGAGGGTGTTCCAAACAGACCCCCCGACGCCCCTTGCTTGGATAGTAGCCAAACGTGGTTCTGCCGTGACCTTTGGATCCACCAAGCCAAAGAAGGAGTCAGAGAATTCGAGGCCATGGATAGCCGTAAACCTGCGAATAAGCGACACGCCGGCCCAGATACACAACCGGTTGACCCTGGTCTCCCCTTCATCCCACCTGCTGATAGCGATAACTACCACGCCCGTAGACAGCACAAAGAAGATCTGGACGCCAACGTGGGCTCCGATTTCGACGCAATGCCGGACTCAGATGACGGCCTCGCTGTAGTCCCAACCAGACGCCTTTCGGTCCCAAATTCTGTCTTCCAGCCATCCCGCATCCTCATCAATCCTCGGTGCGTAACGACTTACGCCGGGGTCAGCCACACACAGCTAGCCTTAGACCTGTTCGGCCCGAAAAAAGGCGAGGAAGAACTCTCTCTATCTGAGAGCGGAGATGGAAAGTACACCCTGGACGACTGGGAGGGTGCGCCTGAGAGTTTCGTATGTCAAGAACAAAAGTACGCTGTTGATTGTACCCGGAAAATGTGAAATGAACTCACGTCTCCTCTGCGCAGATCCACCGGAGGTCGCAGCGCGACTAAAACTCAACGACGACTAGGTTTCTCCATCTACGAAGAGGTTGAGCGGCTCTCGTGAAGAAAATTTAACTGTTAGACATGTTTTTTCGCCGTTTTGTTGTTTGCTTCGTTATCTCGACTTGTGGGATCCCAGGGCCAGTAGGACATTAAATTCCGTTCCCTGAGCACGTGATCACTTTCTCATTCTCGTCTCGCCGACTCACGCCGTTGCGATCATTCCTCGACTTTGCTTCGAATGGCCGGCCAAGTAGCAAAGAGGGTCCCTCATTTAATGACCCTCGCAGACCTATCACCGTCCCAGATACACAACATAGTAACCCATGCGCACCATCTCAAACGCATTTCACTTCCATGGCTTTCCCCTCAACAAAAAGGCTTGAAGACCCCAAAACTTCGCATGCCTTCCCAGTCTCTCTTTAGTAAATCCATCGCCTTATTGTTTTCGAAGAGGAGCACGCGTACCCGGCTAAGTGCTGAAACGGCTGCCATACTCCTCGGCGGCAAGGCACTGTTCCTGGGCAGAGATGACATCCAGTTGGGGGTCAACGAAAGCACAAGGGACACTGCACGGGTCATAGGTGGGATGTGTCAGGGGGTTTTTGCTCGAGTAGGGGACCACAGTGAGATAGAGGTAAGCCCAACACATCCGGTCTGCGTCCCGTGCCCTAATAACTAATGGATTACCCAGGAGCTTGCAGAACATTCTCCCGTCCCTGTCCTGAACGCCCTTTCTTCATTGTGGCACCCGACCCAAATTCTTGCTGACTTGTTGACCCTCCACGAGCACGCTTCTCTGTTCTCCGACCTCGGAGAAAATACCCAAAACCATATTCCAAAACGATTGTCCCAACTACCGCCGTTGAGACCACTCACGGTCGCCTATATTGGAGATTCAGCAAACGTTTTGCACGATATGCTCGTGACATATCCTCGCCTTGGACACAAGCTTCGTATTGCTTCCCCCGATGATCCAAAGTATCGGGCTCCCGAGCCCGTGTGGGACCGTGTAGTGCAACTTGGTTGCGATGCCAGTATCTGGTGGGGTTCAGATCCGCGGGAAGCGGTCCGAGGTGCCGATCTGGTGGTTACTGATACATGGTACTCTTCCTCTCACTCCCACTGACCCATTTTTGATTCATCTTGACTTGACTTCAGGATCTCGATGGGCCAAGAAGCGGAGAAGGAAGAAAGACTCAAGGCCTTCAAAGGGTACCAAGTTACCGAGGCACTATGCCGTGAGGGAGGTGCCAACACCGACTGGAAGTTCTTGCACTGTCTCCCTCGAAAAGAACACGAGGTCGATGACGAGGTTAGATTCCCCCCCCCCCTTCTCTCACGTCTGCTCACTCGGGAACCACCAGGTTTTCTACGGACCCAGGTCGCTGGTATTTCCTGAGTCCGACAATAGGAAATGGACCATCATGGCATTGTTTGAGTGAGTCCGCTGTGCACTGACAAACAACGGTACTGACAACGTCTACAGCTTGTTGTTTGGTAAATGGGATCTTTCTGCAGCCAATAGTGCGTCTAGACATAAAAGTGGATAGATAATTGTCGATACAGCCTCTCTCACGAGAACGCTCGTCTCTCTACATAGCAATCCCCTCCCTCCTCGAAAGAACCAATACCTTCGATAGATAGCTCTCCGTATCTAATGTGGTCATGACCTGATTGAACAATCTCGACCCCATTATTTCCTATGTCTTTCATCCGAATTTCCTCGTTTTGCGCAGTAGCTGGCGGCGGCAGGATGGAAGTGAAATAGTTGGAGGATGTAGGAACCGACGGCCCGCTGCTTTCCAAGTTCCAAGTCTCCATCTGACGTTGAGACTTGAAGATGAAGAATAACACACGAGAACAGCAGACAGAGTGAATGATATGTTGTAGTCTAGAGAGGCGGTTCAGACGCATGTTAATCGTAAACGTGGGATTCACCCACGTTACCAGCCAATTTACCAGCCTCTGAGAGAGACAAATGAGTTTCCTTCTCACCAATGTGTGGCTGTGCTCACCGGGCCGGCAACTGTTAAAACGATATTCAACAAGGAAATGCCTGTTGGCATAGTAAGTCCGGTGCACCTCTATGATCAACCGCAGGAGAACTGTACTACCAACGCAATAGAGGTAGAACAAAAATCCTGCAACAACCATGTCAATGAAGAGCCAATTATGAGATCGGCCGAATACAAACCATCCCGGTAGAGAGTGACAACAAAGTCAGAGTGTGACCGGCGTACTGCAGAACAAACACCCTTAGTTGTGCTTCGGAGTCTGCCACAGTTATATACGCACGGTAAGACGGCGCCTTTATTGCAGTCATCACGGCTATCGCTGGGTCAATGTGAGACTACGCTCAGCCACACCATCAGGAAGACCCACTTGTTTCGCAGATCAAAAGCGAGATGTACGCCAGGAATATTATACTACTGGCTTTGGAGAAGCGACAGCCCACACCACCGTCGGGTACATCTGTCCCTATAACCCGGAAGTTGGTTAGATAATTTACAGAGAAGCCGAGCGCGGGAAGTTCCGGAGCGCATACACTTGATGGATCGTAGCTCCATCTCTGTGGAAACAATGCCTAGCACCGATGCAAGCTAAAATAGGAAGTGAGATAGACGATCCCACTCGTTCGGAAGGGTACGAACGGTCCCTGTCGCAAGAAGAACGTAAAGTGCCTTGCGGTTTCGATTCCAAATGGCGTATGTTCGGAGCATTAGAATGAACTCCGAAGTCAGCAACCCCAATACGATAAACCCTGTGGAGAAGGAAGCCGGTTGACGATCTGGATCCGAAGCAATATCTCCTTAAGTACTTACATGTGAGAACTGCTGTAAGTTTCTCGCACATCTATCAATGCGTGAGCAGCTGGTTCACGACGGGCACCTAGAACGAGGACAGACCTGTGGACTGAGAAAGAAGAACCGGACTGTCACACATGTCAGGGTGGGGTTGACCAGTGTGATTAACTGACTCACTAGAGAGGGAAACGATACTCTCAATGAAGGGAGAGTATCTGTTGAACGCGAAGAGGGCTGTTCCAAGCCCCCACTTGCGCTTCCACACCAGCTCGACCTGGGGTATATGAGATGAAGGATGGAGGGTAGACGGGAGCGAACTAACCTCCCGTTGGAAGGTGAGGGCATAATCGTAAACCTGTCAACGAAAATAAATCGCCGTTGTCACTGACTGTCAGGTGATTGACGGCACCAGTAGAGTGACACAAGCTATTAGTAAAGCACTGAGAGGGTCATGATTGGTGGTCATGTAGTGGGCGAACGGTACCCTCCGGCGGGAATATGTAGGGCGAAAAGAAAGAGTCTAGATCTTCAGTGCCGTTTACTCCGCAGTCTTCGACGGCATAAATAAAGAGAACTGAAGAGAGCAGACGCGACTGTGGGAGAATGAAGTTTTCCTGTGCGGGCCGGCGCTGATCAGCCTCCGAAATCCCGAGATCCGGGGACCAGACCCTCAATGGACCGGACCCTCCGGGCGGAAGAACCCGCGGACCAGGCGTGCGAACCAATGACGTAGTAATTGAACCTTTCTTTCGACCAGTCAGGACGAAAAATATAAATATTCCCTGGTTGTCTCCTCCTGCGTCCACCGACCCTCCTGATATGTCCCAGCCAACCCGCGATGTCCGCAATCCGCTGTTATTCGAGTGCGCATGGGAGGTCGCCAACAAAGTAGGCGGAATCTACACCGTCATCAAGACAAAGATCCCCGTCACAGTCTCGGAATACGGGGACAGATACTGCCTCATCGGCCCTCTCTCTTATAAGTCTGCGCCAATGGAGGTCGAGCCAGAGGAACCAACAGACCCCTTCCTACGTGAGGCGATAGAGTCCATGCGCGCTAAAGGCGTGATCTTGCTATATGGGAGATGGCTGGTCGAAGGCGCCCCGAAGGTCATCTTGTTCGACACCGGCAGCCAATACTCAAGGTTGGATGAATGGAAGGGCGACCTTTGGAACCTTGCTGGTATTCCTACTCCTCCCAACGACCATGAAACCAACGAGGCGATCGTCTTCGGCTACATCGTCGCGTGGTTCCTGGGGGAAGTAAGTCACACCCGTCGGCTCTTTTTGATACTGTACTGATCCTCTCCTTTCGTACAGTACGTCTCCAGACAACTCACCAACGCCGTAATTGCCCATTTCCACGAATGGCAGGTTGGCGTGGCGATATCTCTATGCAGGAAGCGTCACATCGATGTCACCACTGTGTTCACCACCCACGCAACACTTTTGGGTCGCTATCTTTGCGCGGGTAGCGTCGACTTCTACAACAACCTTCAATACTTCGACGTCGATCACGAGGCTGGCAAACGCGGTATCTACCACAGATACTGTATAGAACGGTCATCAGCTCATTGCGCCGATGTGTTCACAACCGTCTCTCATATCACCGCTTACGAGTCGGAACACTTACTGAAACGCAAGCCAGACGGCGTGCTTCCGAATGGTTTAAACGTCGTCAAATTCCAGGCAATGCATGAATTCCAGAACCTCCACGCCACTGCAAAGGCGAAGATCAATGAATTCGTCCGTGGACACTTCTATGGACATTACAATTTCGACCTAGAAAACACTCTTTATGTAGGGCCCTCTCCTGCTCTATCCCCGATTACACCCTGATGTGCCCCATTTATCTAGATGTTTATTGCGGGCCGATACGAATATCGTAACAAGGGGGTGGACATGTTCATTGAGTCGATGGCCCGTCCGTACCTCCCAGTTTTCATATTCTTCGTCTCCTGATATCCAATTAGGCCTGAACTTCCGTCTATCGAAATCCCAGTCACGTACATCCGTGGTCGCATTTATCATCATGCCGGCCCCCACCCATTCATATACCGTCGATGCCCTGAAGGGCCAAGCTGTCACGAAGCAGCTCCGAGACACGGTGACAGAGATCCAGAACAGAATTGGCGCTAGGCTTTTCGACCATGCTATCCGTTCCAACGGGTTCGTGGATCTTTGCTCCCATCTGACGATGGCTTATTTCTTGCCTGCACAGAGAACACGGTACATTGCCGAGTCCAGACCAACTTCTGACCGAAGAAGACAACGTTCTCTTGAAGCGCCGCATCCTGGCTCTGAAGAGGAACACTCTTCCGCCAATCACCACGCACAATATGGCTGACGATCATACCGATCCTATTCTCAATCAAATTCGTAAGGTCCAACTCTTCAATAACCACAACGATCGCGTAAAGATTGTGTTCCATCCCGACTTCCTGAACTCAAATAACCCCATTCTTGGTCTCGATTACGAAGAGTTTGTTCGCGGCTGCCATCTTGGTGTCTTTCCCAGTTACTACGAACCATGGGGTTATACCCCAGCAGAATGCACAGTTGTGGGTGCTCTTTATCTTTCAATGTTGTGACCTCAATGAACGGCCCTAATAGATGGGTATCCCCTCTGTAACCACCAACCTTTCCGGATTCGGGTGTTTCATGCAAGATTTAATCGAAAGGCCGCAAGACGAGGGGTGCTACATCGTCGACCGCCGCGCCCAATCCGTCGAAGAATCGGTCAACCAACTGACGGACCATCTCTTCACCTTCTGTAACAAAACCCGGAGACAGAGGATCAACCAACGCAATCGAGTGGAACGCTTAAGTCCACTTTTGGACTGGAAGAACCTTGGAATCGAATATTCCAAAGCGAGGCAATTGGCGATCCGGAGGGCTTATCCGGATGCATTCTATGGACCCGATAGTGTTAACGGTGTGGAAGACGAGTGGGAATTTGGGGGATCTAGCTTGGGTCTCGGTGCAGAGCGCATGGGTGTTCCTAGTGTACCTGCCAGCCCGAGGTTCAGGGGTACTGCCACTCCTGGTGACATTGGCACTTTGACAGAAGAGGTGGGTGATGATCCCTGTCCAGAACTTGGCTTAACCAGTCCTATACAGATGCAATCACTTGTCACAACCGATTACCGTGGAGGATACCAGTGGCCGAACGCGGCAGAAGACGACGAAGATGGTTATCCATTGTCCGTGCTCTCGCTCCCTTCTACGCTAGTCTTTCATTGATTTGTTGTTTTTCAGCCCGTTGGTTATGAAGGTTCGTTCCAGGGCCGGCTCCGTAATGTCCGGCGCAAGCACCCCCGGTGGTGGCAAGTTTAACACCTTGAGCGAAGTTGATCTGAGAAAGGCGGACGCTGCCCTCCAGAACGTTGATTACCACGATGACGATGAGGGAGAGAAATGAGACGGTACACAGCACCGGCTATATATCGATATCCAAGTACTCCTACCAAGCGTTTTCTGTTACGCATGCAGATGAAATTACAAAGCCTCTTGTCACCTCCCTCCGGGTTTTTGTTTGGTGCCAAACCCCCTGAAAGTTGTTCCATCGTCTGAATCATCGTCATCAACGACCACTACTGCCCGTTTTGCTTGACCTTGTTGAACCCTGGACTTTCTTGAGCTGCCGGCGGACCGTAAGGTTTCCGTGCCTTCGTCTCGATCGTCGTGTTCGCCGTGTTTGGTTACTTCGGCAGCCGCCTCATCTTCCGAGCTAAGGAACAGCGGCTCAAAGATTTCCTCTTGCCTAGAACCCTGGTTTTTACCCTTCGTGGTCCGCGTGGACGTCCTCGTCGGGGGTTTAACCGGGAACTGATCTTCGCCATCTGAATCCTCGATTGGTAGTTGTAGTGTCCGGGCCTTAGATGACCCTTGGGAATGCCCAAAGAACTCATCGGCCTGTGCCGGATCTGGATCATCTTTCCAGTACGCTGGGAGATAGATCAGCGACTGTTCGGAGACTGTTGAGTGAACATTCTCGCACCGGGCCCTACTCCATAATCATTCCCCAGATTCATTACCAATTCGACGGCAGGTCGCCGACGAGGATCGTTTTTCTGTCGCATATCAGTCCAATAGCCAAATAACCGCCAAATACAAAGGAGACATACCCTGCGAAACTTTTTGAAATCTGGTTTTCCTTCCCATTCGATTCTACCAGTCCTCAGCGTCCTCCTTCCAGCTGACACACCCTTCTTACAAACGTCCAACTCCACAACAAGCATGAAGTTCCCTCTCACGTCATGTTCGTCGTCGAGCCCATCCAGCAGATCCCACTCCTGTTCTCTGACTTCTCGCTCCATATCAGGTTTCGAGATTCTCAGGTTGTTGAACTCCCGATCGAATGAATCTTCGCTCTTCTTCCCTTTCTTCACCGACGCGAGTGCGGTCAAGAAGCTTTTATCCGTGTCCGGTTCTCCAAAGTCGGCTCCTCCATGCGTTTGTGAATGTTGCGAGTGGGCCTCAGCAACACTCTTGGGGGCTCTTTCCACCGTGCGCCGTTTCAACGGTCGAACAGGACTGTCATGTTCCACTGGGATTGGGGTTCCAGGACCATCATCGGCGCCCTCTGTACTCGCCCGCCTCTTTGTTCCCCGGCTCTCCATGACTGCATGACTCTGGGTCGCTTCGTCTACGTCAACGTTGGGTAGGTGCCACTCTTGACCCGGTGAATTGTCAGTTTGCATCGGCGAAGGCTGAGGATAAGATTCTTTTGCAACACCCAAGATTTCGGAAGGTAGACTCGAGACGAGGCGGTCCGGGTCGCTTTCTTCAAAAAGGGCCTTGAATTTCTTCAAGGGGGGCTCCATGCTGGGAGCCCCCAACTCGTCTATTGATTGTAACACGGACTCCGGTACAGCCGTCCCAGCTCTCCGTTTCAGGGGGCGCGAGGGACGTGGTAAAAGGGGAACCTGAGAATCTTCGGTGTGAGGAATGTTTAAAAAGTACGAAAGCCTCCCCTACATACATTCATATCAATCCCAATTTGCGGTGCAGAATCCTCCCTGGTACAACGGCTCGCATCCAGAGTACCCGAATCATCTGCCGTAGGAGGCACTGAACCGCCTTTGACTCGACGAGTGAGCACCTGGGACGCAAGAGTTACTACAGTTCACGATACATATAAACGAACCTACACGTCGAACTTGTGGTGGTTCGACCTCAGAGGAGCGTTCTCGATCGAGTGATGCACGGATAGATGGTGTCGTACGTCGAGTTAACCTCTTAGGCCTCAGCGAACTTTCATTATGCCCCTGAGGTGTGTCTCCTTGATGCGACTGAGACGAAATACCAGTTACTCGTGGTGCTGCTACGTGTGTATATCAAATTGTGAAAAGGGGTATATCAAAAGAAATCGGTGCAAACCTGTGTAGTGGCTTAAAACAGAGGATTCTCCAACGACAATAGTTTCTAAAACCTTTTCTCGGCTGCAAAACGTTAACTCGAACCTTATAAGATGGTTCAGCGGGAGGAAAGAGAGAGGGAAAGATGACACGAACGATTTCGCTTCATCGATTAGTTCATTCCAGGTATCTGGAGAAACACTTGCTTTGACTTCATCGTCAACGACAACAACCTTCTGTCTCTTGTCTTTGTCTGCGGATAGTCTACGATGGAGTCGTATCCTTCCCGAGTCCACCGGAAAGAGTTCGTATCCTCCACCGGACACCGAGACGATAGACTGTAAGTCTTCCACGTTTTCGGAATTACCGGTGAAAATAATGAAGCGGTAGCTATCGAGAACCCCGCGCCGGTTCGTACCGGTAATCCAGAAATCCGTAGAGCTTAACGCGGATGGAATAGCAGTTGAGACCGCTGGTAAGTAGGAGGAGGTATCAGGTAGTTCAAAGTTTTGTTCCAGGATGGAGCTTCGGTTACTCTCGGTTCCTCGGCGGATCACTTCCGTAAGCCACTTGGGGGAGACCACATTAGATTTAAGCAAAGAGAGCACGCAGAAAGGTGTAAGAGTGAGTTCGTGAACGATGTTATGCGTCACTTCGGGGCATGATGAGTGAACCGCATGGATACCTTGATGGACATTGATCAGAGATAAAGCGATGGGTCAGAAACCAAACCAAATACGTACCAATGTTTGCGCAGGACTCCCTGTCCACGGTAAGAGTTGTAGGGATTCTACAACAAAGTGGATACCAAGAGATCCTACAAGAGATACATACTCAATCGCTGTTTGTTCTCGAGGTTTCTTGGTAACGAACACGACGGTGATCCCCCCAACCAGGTGGATCGCATCCCCGCTCGAAAGTTCAGTACTTGACGAAGGATCAAGTGTGATGAGATTGGTTCCCCTTTGTATCGTGATAGACTTGTTGCGTGGGTTTTGTAGTCGCGCTTTCGATTCGAACGTTGGATCGCCCTTAACCGGAATTGTTATGAATGTTGAGAGTAGGAAACGCGGTCAACTCACAACACGGGAAGCAGGAAATTCGGAAAGAGTAAACGCTACGTGTTCCCTGGAAATCTTTTTGCTTGAGATGAGGAGGTCTACATCCTTCCTTCCCAGCACGTAGCGCTTTCCGGGCTTCAAAAGCTTGGACTCTAGATGGTGGCCAACGGGTGAGACACAACGCACACAGATCTGCCAACTCACTTTCCCTGGTAGGGTCTTGTCCTTCGTCCCCGTCAAATGGTCCTCTTACGACCCACATGAGTGTTTGAGACACGTCCAGTCACAGACGCGTGACGCGCGTGCACAAGCATCACTAATGAGATCACGCTCACAATAATGGGGGTGAGGGGAGTTTGTCCCTCAACTCAATAGGGTCTTGCCAAGTATAAAATACACATAACATTAAGAATTACAGAAGTGGCTAAGATTCCGTTGGCTGCTGGGTTCCTGCTGAGTCCTTCTCAGGTTGTTGGAGTGGGTGGCCCGGTCCTTGATATGGCTGTTGCCATTGAAGCCGTGCGCGGTAGTGTGATGGGTCAGGGGCAAAGTCTGGAGGTGGGTAAATCGGAAGCCCCTGTGGAAGATATCCCGGATAGGGGTAAGGGGAGACGTGCGACTGATACTGGTACGAATACGCTCCCGCGCTATAGAGGTTGATCGGGGGAGGCGTATAAGGAAGCCCAGCCGGTTGGACGACGGTGGGTGGCTGGGTCGACACAGGAACAGGCACAGGTGCTGGGCTACCTGACCCAGACGGGACATCGCCGAAGTTCACAACGGCTTGTGATGACAGAGCTGCGGTCTGTCAGATCTCCATCGCGCATGGGAGTTGACCAGATGAACGTACACGAGGTGTCGGCACCAGGCTCGGCTGGCTTTTGACCGACGGCCCTATCTGTGTTACCGAACACTATCGCACCCCACTTGAACTCCCTCTTGACCCCTCGGTCCCACAGAACCTCAACAGACTTTGTCTCGTCGATTACCCGCAATAATGAGACTTCAAAGACCCCGGAGCTAACTCGGACTTTTATTCTGGACATCATGGGGAGAAGATGAAGCTCGTTGCGGATTTTGTCTTGTTTGTGAGCTTTCTTTGCTTCGATTACAGCCTGTGGAGTCGGTGAGCGGGGTTCCAGTGAAAAGATACGCGGAAACTGACAGGATTATGCTGAGGGCACAGGAGCTGAACGTCTAGTTTGTGGATAGTTTTTAGGACCTCAGGGTTGTTTGCGGAGGAGCCGTAATCGGCATTTCCATCTGCAGATTGAACCAGAATGACCTCCTTTTCAACCTCTTGCAAGATCTCGTAGTTTATCCCTTGTCCCGCCCCTTCCCTGGCACACATAATGTGAAAGGCCTTGGAACATTTGCCCTTGGTACATTGTATGGGTGCGCCGTGTGCCTTGTTGCGTGGTTTCGAACAAGCAGAACATTTCTAGGACAATATCTCCATTGGCGCGATGATTGATCATGTTTTGTAAATCTCACCAAGTTCCACCTGTCTTTCACGATACCATCCACACCGAAAACCGCTCTCGTTTTGTGGAGGGAATTACTCGATGATGGATGCCCGACCTCGTAATCATCGACCCAAGTCTCTGGAATGACGCTAGCACAGTGTTCGTGGGCCATCTTTGGTGTGGAAGCTGTTGATGTGGGATCGTAGACAGGTAGCAGGCCGTCCATATCTTCAGATACACATAAGCAACAGGGAAATATCTCCTTCGGTATTGGCCCGATCTTCAACGTGATGGATAGCTTGGGAGTGCTAGGCTTTGGCGTGGCCGCGATGTGAGTACCCTTGTCCTTGGATACCTTCAGTTTCTTTCCCTTTGATTCGGTAGTGAATTCTTCATGCTTGCGTTTCCGGGTCCCTGACTTCTGGTCGTCTATGGTGACCGTATCCTGTGTTGCCCGCGACCGTTCGAGGCGTTCGCGTTCGCGGTCCAACAACAGCTGATCAACGTCGATACGCACGCTGCAAGGCTTGTGAGAAGGGGTAACCAGATTGTACTCTGGGACAAACCTAAAGTCAACACAGTTGCACACTTTCGCTTTGCGACCGAGATCTATCCAACTTCCGAGTGCAAAGTTGACACTCTCAGCACAGTTTAGACCAAGGTTGAAGCCAGCATGGTATCCACGTGGGTATGTAACCACAAACTCGCCAGCATGCTGAACAAGGGTGTTGGGGCGACACGAGGACTGTGATAGAACGCTTGGAGAAGCAAAAAAAGACTTATGTCTTAAAAATTGGGGACAGGACGACGCATCCTTGGGGAAGTAACCTGACTCCGCGGTTAGGGACACATCTAGATGGTAAAAACACAAAACACGAACTTCTGAAGGTCTGTTCTAACGCACTTGCTCTGCCCTGTGGGACTGCATACCAGAATTTAGGGGCACCGAAGTGGATGTAATTGATGCTGAAGAGGTCCATATCTTCTACGTGCCAAGCGAATGTCGCCCGCCACATCCCAAAGTAAAGATATGGCGTGTTGACACCTGGTAAACCTTTGTTCGAGCTGGGTAAAAGCCGTGACAAAGCCGAAGGAAGATGTCCAACGTTCCAACATGTATCAGTGTCACCAAAAAGTGTCCCTGCAACCGGGTTTCAAAACTAGTCATTGTGGATGTTGAGAACGAAGGTACCTTGCATGTCGGCCCCATACCATGGGGGTTTGCCTAACCCACAGTTGCGCCAGTATTGCCGTTCTAGTTCCTTGCAGAACTCCGGGGTGTAATCTTCCTGCCGGGTGTTCGAGGGTAACCAACCTGTCTTCACATCGAAAGAGTCGAGGAAGGCAGCGTCTTGAGCCGCCTTCTCCGCCATGCTAGCTTCCTTCTCCTCTCGAGTTGGGACACGTCGCCCCTTTCGTTTGGGCTCATGGTCTTCCGGAGTGGGTGTGCCTCCCGAGATAGAGAGATCCTCTGGTTGCAGGGAGTCGCGAACCCCATTCGAGATTCCATCCTGAAGCATTGGGTCATCTCGATCGGGATCGTGGTTCACGAAAGATGTGACATCGCGAGGGGTTGCAGGCTCCCGAAGAATGGACTTTTGTTTCATTTTGCGTGGAGGCTTTGTTCTTCCCTCACCGCGCGGATGGTAGAGGCCGGTTCCGTTGGCACTTGGAGCGCGGAACTCATCCCGTGTGCACAACTCAGCCCAATCACGCATGCTCATAGTCTTGCGCTTCTCCACGTTCTGTTGTCGAAAGAGCCCGGCACGGCCGACCATTTGCTGTTCAATAGGGTTCTTGAGAGTGACCTTTGCCAGATTGTCCTTGAAGGATGGTAGGGCATTTGTCCTTGTGGGGCCTGAGTTGGGTTTGTCCGATCATCCAAAGGAGGTGGCTTACCATTCAGCTGGAGGTATAACCTTCACAATACCACTTCGCATTCCCCAAGCTTCAATGCTATTCATGTAGCCCTCGAAATCCTGGAACTCCTCCATAGTTGGCTTGAAGACAGGTATGCCTCGTTGGGCGAGTGGATCATCTTTGGGGTCAAAGTAGTTTCGTCCATGGGTGTTTGGAGAGTGGTGGGCGTTGTCGGGGCCGTAGAAATGGTCGGGCTGTACGATTGCGGGGGTTGGTGATGCAGACCGAGAGGGCGTCAGCGACGGCGTCGAACTTGGGTCTGACATGGTCGGGAAGGACAACGTCCGGGGGGCTATACAAGTCTCGTCGCCTGTGCCGTATTGTCGTCTTCGTCGTCGCCGTCGGCCGTGTAGATCTTCGTACGAAGGTGAGTCTGGGGAGTGAAGGCGAATCGAGACTCGGCCACATTTGGTAGGTACTTCGCTGAGGTCACGTGGTCACAAGCTGTGGGCGCTTTTCGTCTGTCTACTGGTACTTTTCCAAACGTGCGACTATTACAGACATCAGAATCTACCTCGACGACTCTCTGGTGGCGTTGTCAGCCACACCACCTTCGGCCCCAGGTTTCTGTGGCGGCCCGCCGGCGTCAGATTTTTCCTGTTGTGCATTCGGCCCCTTTCCAGGGGGCGGAGGATGGTACACCTTTTCCTGAGGACGAGCGTGTACTAAGTTAGTGTTTGCGGGACCAGGATAACTACCGGATATCTCGTACCTTCTTCTTCTTCTTGATCCCCGGTTTCGCGTTGGGGTCTGGGTATGCTGCCGCCGTCACCGCCTGCCATTCAGGATCGTTCTTGTAGGCATCTTGGATTGGGGCCAGCAGACTGACGATCGCATCTGCCACCGCCCCCTTCAAATCCTTCGGATGCAGTTCCTTCTTCGAGAAGTCATCTTCAATCTCCTGGTAACTTTTGTAGTGCAATGACCCGCCAAATTTTTCCGGACGAACTACGCTGAATAGCGTACCTTCCGGAGCGTCCTCGGATGCAAGCGGAAGTTGGTTTGCAGTTGCTTGCTTGATCTCTTCTCCATCCAATCCTTGTCCCCTCTCTAGTCGCAGCTGACTGATGGGCATGAGAACTGCCTTCACGAAGGCCAAAACACCATTGTCTGGGTTTCCTTCCTCACAGAACGCGGATTTTATTTTCTTGCGAACAACCTCTGGTGGATCCAGGAAGTCGATCTTGGAGTTGGGGTCTGATGCGGACATCTTCCCTCCTCCAAGACCTGGGACCATCGTGTTCATGAGATGAGCGCGCTTCGCATAGCCTAATCGTGGGAGGAATTCCTCTGCGAATATGAAGATTTTACGCTGAGATCCCGATTAGAAGCGAAACGAGATCGTGGACCATGAAAATACCTGGTCTAGACCCCCGAACTGAAAGTCGCAGCCAAGGTATTGCTCGTCAAGTGCTTGCATCCCGGGGTATAAAAGTCCGCTCAAAAGCGGGCTATCCACTTGCTTTACTACCTCAGCACCAGCCCTCTTCGCGTCGTGCTCATTTACAACCGAACAAAGCCTGAAGTTGTCGAGGGAATACTCCTTTGTCAATTGGTAAGAAGACCCATCCACGAAGTTCAGGTTATTGGTGGGTACGCCAATCGAGTTGAAGACCGCAACGAGGACATTCTTGTAGTATTTCGTACGCTGCGCGACGAGATCCAAAGGAGCTTTGAGATTGTCTAGGAATGCGTGTATATCTGATCGGGAACGTATTTGGTTCTGTCATACTTTGTACAGTGGTCAGGACACACCTGCAAGCAAGATAGTGACCTGTATGCGACTCAGATGACGATGACCTGTGTAATGAATGAAATCGCGGGACCCACCTCGACGCCGGCCCTTAAAAAGTCGGCAATCTTGGTCAAGGGCACAAAATATCCAATATGGGCTAACCGCAAATATTTATTGACTGCGATTGACTTTTACAGAGAGGAAATGCGAACGTTTTCCTGTGGGTGCGGTTCCTGCAACGCTTGTCAGGACTTGACCGTTGGGAATCACTGATCGGATGACTGACCCCAGTAGCATTTTGGTGCCCTACCCTCTGCGAGGATGGCCTTGATGATATCTGCACCAAGAACCTCTTGGAGCCTTCGGGTGATGAGCTCGTAGCGTTCCTCTGCTGTGCCAGTCATCTTGGTTTGTGAGAGCCGAGTCAGTGGCGTGAATCTCACTTGTCTTCCGGTCACCGAGATTTACCCACGTTTGCTACGTCTCATCACCATGGCCTTCTCCGTCGGAAACCCGGTAAACACGGCCCTCATGCTTTATATCATATATCGCGCGAATTCCATTCTCTTCCCATCCATGAACCCACCGACAGAAGTTCCGCACGACTTCCGAGAGGGTTATTCGTGGATGCCCAAGTCACATCCACCAACTATGCTTTACAAGGTACCTACATTTACCTCTCTCCATCTCATCGCATTTACTACCCTACATTAGATATACACACCAAAGACCTTGGTGCCATTCAACGGAGTGAATGGTCAGAGGATACTTCTCGCTATCAGTGGGACCGTCTTCGACGTCAGCCGAGGGCGCAACTTTTACGGACCAGGTATACGATTACCCTTCCCGTGGAAGAGCATAGCTTATGTCGGTTCAAGAGGGAATGTACGCCAATTTTGCTGGCAGAGACGCTTCGCGCGGAATGGCAAAACAGTCGTTCGACGAAGGTCCGTTCGGGCCTACCGGGGCGATTCCACGCTGACGATTGGCATTCAGATATGTTGACAGACATTGACCAACCTCTGGACAAACTAGAAGACCTGACGCCCTCAGAGATGTACGTGTTCTGACCCTCGGCGATTTCTCGTGCTTACACGTTGGGTCTTCGGCAGAGAAAACATGAACGGTGAGTGTAGCGGTTGTTTCACCGATAGTTCCCCGTTTCTAACGCTCTCCAAGGGTGGATTGACCACTTCAGTAGTAAGTACACTGTCTGTGGGAGGTTGGTGAATGAGGGCGAAGTGTAATAGATATTCCTCGTGTGCCTTTGGATATGTTTTTCGGTTGCACGCTTTGTAGATAGCTCACTCTCATCTTCGCTCCACCCAATTGGAGCGATCGCCTATATTGATGTCGCCCGCTTCCTCTCAACCACCGTCCGACCAAACCCAGCCGCGGCAAGACGAGCAAGATGGAAAAGAGGATTTGTTCGCGACCCTTTTTTCGCCGCCGACGCCGCCTGCTTCACCCCTCCCCACACTAGCGTTTGGTACCGCAGCAGCCACAAAACCGCAGTCATCAAGGCACTCTAGAAACTTTTCCACCTCATCTGGCGAGTTTGGGTCCTTCGTATCTGTCCCAGCGACGGACGATCCACTATACACAGAACAACAGGCGGTGTTCTCTCCCATTTCGCCCATAAGCGGTCTTGAGTTCTTTGATAAGTTCACAGACCACGCTGCCAAGTCCAATGCTCAAAAGAGACAAGTCCTAGATGAACTCCTTCTGCACGAAGATGATCCACTGTACTGGGTGGACGACACAAGTAAACTCACTCCTCCGGACTCAGACGCCCTCGAGACCGACATGAAACAGCAGCGGTTCTCCCATTCGCCAGTACCCCCGATCCCTGAAGAATCCAGCTCATCAGACCTTGAAGGGAGGGGAGGAGTATCAGATAGGTATGTTAACTAGCTCTCAGAGCCAAACGCCACCTAAACCCGTCTGCATCCATCCAGCCCGACACCCATCGATTTCAACACACCTTCAGAGCATACAACCCCATCGCCCGCAATTCCCGTGCGTAACGAGAACCACCCAACCCCAGAGCCGGATGCCCCTGCCTTGCGGAACGCAATGTCCGGTTCCTTGACTTCCCGCTGGTTCTCCTCTCTCCGTCCGCTCAATCGAAAGTTATCTTTCACGGACGCCACCTCCGTCACTGGTTTCTTCGAGCCCCCTGGACCATTCCACCCTCCTCGTCAAGCCTCTAGATCTTCTTCGGTTCAGTCTTCCCCAAGGAAAGTTCTGCAACGGCCTCTCCCTGAGATAACCCATGGAACCCCCTTCGCTTCCCATACATATGTACCTCCGACTGGCGCCCCAGGGTTCGAAGGAGATCGAGCTTGGAACAAATCCCATTTCGAGTTCGATTCAGGGAGCGAAGTATCACGAAAGGGCGTCATCCTGAAAGGCAGGAAGGATGTTACTTCCGTCATCCTGACACCCTCCCTTGCAGATCTGGTAAGCTGGTCACTACCAGGTCCGGGAAGCTCTGAACCTTGATATCCGTAGATCCGACCTCACCTGCCCCCAATACCCCGACTGTCGGGGTCATGGTCTTTGCTGTATAGTCTCGACCAGCATGGAATTTCGCTCAACACCCTCTATGATCGTTGCTCAACCTACCTCGGTGGCTCGTTAGTTGTCATCAGAGATTCAGAGGACACTCTATTTGGCGCTTGGTTGGGCGAGAGTGTTCATCAGTCCAAAGGCGCATATTATGGCTCGGGAGAATCGTACGTGTTGAAAGAAACTTCCTAAATCTTGAAATTTACAACATGTGCCCTGTTTTAGCTTCCTCTGGAAATTCAGGGATACCGTGCGTGTGTACAAATGGACAGGAAGGAATGACTACGTGGCACTTTGCGAACCCGGTTACCTATCTTTTGGTGGAGGGTAAGTTGTTTAACTGCTGACCGAAGTGTGATCCGCTCGCTCATACACTGATTCAGCGATGGAAAGTATGGGTTATACCTGGACGCCACGCTCCTTGATGGTTCCTCCGCTTGGTGCCCCACCTTCGCGAATGAGCCGCTATGCTCAGACTCAGGCCACAAACAAGGCGATACCGTTACGTTCGACTGTGTTGGACTTGAGGTATGGGGGGTTGGAAACTGATGAGGTTTTAATGATTTATACCGTGCGACGGTTTACTTGGGGCCACAGATATTGGCCACGCACTACCGTTACTTAGTAGTGCGGGGGTTTTTACCGTTGAGTCAAAAAACTCTGTAATCTTCAACACCGTGTCACTTGGTACCTTTAATGGTACGACGGGGTTGGAGAATATGACACCCAATAGCAACTTTTCATCGACATCTTCCACCGGCGCCACTCACCAAGTGAGAAATAGCACACTAAAGTCCACAACAGATCGACTTAATTTACTTGCGTCTTTCATCTGGGAGGCTCACGAAAATACTGCAGTAGTACATGTAAATGCAACCATGTGTGATGTATTCCGGAGGCCAAGGAAGGGGTCCTAGCATCGCTAAAATAAAGGAAGACCCAGGTTGAACACGAGCAAAAAACCGTCCCGCAATGTCGATCTAGCTCTTTCGGCCAAACAATCTGTAAGTACCCCTTGGGTTCAGTACATAAGTGGATTGCGTCTTTCTGTTCGCCAGTGGGGGAGGGACGGGAATTCTGTAAAGTCTCATTCCCACTGTCTGGGTGCTGTTACTGGGGCTGTAGCACCAGCAGAAGCGCGGACACAGAGTACGCCGGTTCTTCTCCGAGTCACGAAGCCAACCCATCAACTTGGCTCCGACCCTTGCAGGTTGGGATATCGATACACGAAATGCTGATGAAGGACTCAGACACCCCTTCAACGGCAGAACTAAAGGCTTTTCTACACCAGGTTTCACCACTGGGTCGCCACTATCCCTGAACGGATCATCACCTCGCAATGACTACCCATCTCCACTCCTCGTCACGATGTCTACCGGCGGCTCCTCCATCATATTAACGGCTTGATTGACTTCATCCCTTGTACGTTTCTGGCACGTCTTCGGGAGTGTAGCATCCACGCCCCTAGCACCTTCCTCCAAAGACTCTCCAGGCATTCTTCGAGGTCCCCGACGATCGACAGCATTTTGCAGTGGAGGCTCCACAACACCAAGGTATTGTTCTGCGAACCATGAGGATTTTCCTAGAAAACAGAGCTCGTATTGACGTACGTCGATCACGTCACCATTTTTGAACTTATATTCAAAGAGGCAGGTTATGTCCCCTCAACGGAATTTACCCCCGGTGGGTTTCGGGGATTTCTGGGTGTGAACGACGGGGAAGGCGTCTGGTCGATGAGGATTGGACCGGTCAGAATGTAGTTTGACGGAGTCAGCGTGGACAATTCTGTCGACAGATCCAGATGTCGGTTTGTCACGATCTGCAAGGGGGATAGTATCTTGTTGAAGGTACGTGAAAAGATACTGAAAAGCTTGGCGTCGCAAACACCTCTGGCTTCACAGCGAAGTGTTTTTTGCGAATGGTACTACATAGTGCCACTTCCATTCGTCGGAGAGCAGGTTTACCCGGACAAGGTATCGCTTCCCCTTGAGCATCTGTGGAAATCGTACCGATAGATGACGCTGGTCTTGCCTAGGTTGAGACACATCACATGGGAAACCTCGACAAATATGGATCGGACCTGTTGCAGGTTGGTGGTGCGACATCTGTGCACCCTGGTATTGGGGTCAGCTTGCTCATAAGTGGGATCTGCTTCCCCCAGGTTGGAGCCGGGGGTAGTAATGGCCGGGGAGGGGTCTGGGGGTCGCGCTCATCCAATGATCATACGTCTGTTTACGTTTTTCCGTGGCCGCAATTCGTCTGGTTCAATCCGTCTCTGAGTTAGGATCTGCCACTCGGTCGGCCTGCATAGGTCGCTGACTATCCCGTCTTTCCCTTGTCGATACGGGCGTCAGTCTTCAAGACGCGTAGCCTCAGAGACATCCCCGATGCAAACCCTACTAGCATTCACCGGGAAAATACTTCTCTGCGTACCGTCTCGATGATTCTGGGAGGGGATTCATCTTTACGCGTTTGTACAATATTCGTGCTCAATCATCCCATGGCCGCCAGCCAATTTGCGGGTTCCGAACGTTGTTTGTTCCCTCCCCTGTCTGTCTATCAGGTCTGAACGTTGGTGAATACGTGTACATATGTAAGTGACTGCAGAAAATGTGACGAGCCGACGAACAGATCCACGGTCAGGATCTGGTGCGATGCGACAGCTCGAAACATAGGACTAGGGTACTCCACCCCCCGAAAGCCGTGAAGACCTGAGGGTCTGCAAGGAAATATCACCTGTTCTGTCCACATCACCCTTTTTCCTCCAAAACATAATCGTTCGCGTTCGTGTTGACCAGCGAGCAACATTGGCCTGAGATGTCTGGTCTGCGTCCCCAACAAGATCGGAACATGCAGCCGCACTTCGGATATTCAGAAGGATTCGACCACAGATCAGGCCGTGAAACACCCGGGTGACCCTTTGGAACTGTTTGGGCTGCGTTTGATAGACGACAACTTGTGGAACTCACGTATTGAGTATGTCGATGTATTCCGGCTGCGAGGGTTATCATAAGTCTGGGTAATAGTAGATGCTCTGAATTAGATACCGGAGCAGTCGACAATACGAGAATATTCCCCAGTGAAAATTCTGGAAAACTTCCAGTGTTCGCTCGGATGATGAGAAAATCACTCGCACCGAATAAGACCAGAAAGAACATGATGCCTGGTAACGCAGGTCAGTGTTGCGCCTTGGCATCGACAAACTGCCTTACTGTCTCGATATAGCGTTCGCGCTACCGGGGCGCTCGACCGGACTATATACGGTGATCCATGTCACCCCCTGGTGCTTCCGAACGGCGTTCGCATCTCACTTACAGGATTTAAAACATCTCCATAATGTCAAAGCGACAATAACTGTTCGGGGAGTACTTGTATCATACATCATGGGTTCCCGAGTATGAGAAACCTACCAAGTTCGAAAATGAGAAGCATTAAGAAGTCAAAGAAGATAATCGTGCTGCCATCAGCGAGATAACACCCTGGAATGCCGGGTACGGGAGATGGTCCATCTTACCATGTCGTGAGCCAAGACAAGCCGGGTGGAAATGCATTGATGACGTACAAGTTATCGAGTGTAGAAAGAGATAAAGGATAATTGAACCCGTAACTGCAATAGCCTGTGGCTACCGTTAGGTCTGAGAAAGATACATCCAAGGAGAAGGGTAACTCACACAGTAGAGACCGAGGAGCGGGTACAAGATTCTGCGGGAGTTTCCTTAGATTGCAGTGGTTCGGATGATTAGGATAGCTGTCTTCGAAGGAAACAGATATCAACACGGGGAGGGTAGCAGGCCGCGAGAGACGCCAATGACCTTCCGAAACGAATATTCCGAAAAATGTCGAAACTATATCAGGCTGATCAATAGGGAGTAGTTGTTTAGGCAGAAAGGGTCTTGCCAGTAGCCGCCTTGTAAAATTTCTCGCATACCTGAAAGCAATGGATTAACACCACACCGGAGTAGGGGGTTCGGCGCACCATACACCAGGCGAGATATCAGGACCTATGTACACTAGCAGAAAGGTCAGGGGCCAGAGGTAAAGGTCTTTGAGTTGGCGACATACTAGCAGCAGCCAAAGGTGTATCGACATACGGACTAAACCTCGAAAGGAGGTAGAGGACCTTGATGTGATTCCACTTACTCCTCCAGATATACTTGACCTGAACACCTGTCAGTTTGGTAACACGAAGGGACGAATTGAAATTGTCCGACCTCTTCGGAAAAAACACAAGCCCAGTCTGCGACCTTTATCATGATAGGATAAAATGGATGGAGCCGATCGGCGGGCAACGACTCGCTCACCAGAAGCGTAAGACTGACAGCTGGGTGGAGATTGAGCTTGGCTGGGGAAAGCGAGACGTCGGGATATCGTACCATGGACGTACTGCATGATATCCAGGATTAATTTTAGCTTATCGGGGGTGTCTGAGAAGCCTCTTTCTCGTGGCGGACTCACCCGGACGCGTTGGAAACGATCGAGGACCACGGTGGCTTCTTCGACAGTGAGGTCAGCCATCCGAGCGGTAGGCAAAGTTCAATGTAGGGGGGTGCGCAAAGAACGTTGACACTAAGCATCGAGAGTAATATAACGAAACGCAGAAAACCTTTTGTGCACTGTCTGGGGGGCAGTTCCGGGCGTAGGTTTCGCGTGATCAAGCCCCTCGGGGAAGAAGCCCGACGAGCGAGCCGCCGGCAATCGAAACAAACGTCACGATGGGGTACTCGCATAGACCGAACGTCATCTCGGCGCCGGTTCGCAAGACCCTGGCCACTGCAGTAAGTAATTGTGTTCAGATGGAGATGGTGCCATATCAGTGAATGTCTGATCGACAAACAGACGCAAATACAGAAGGGCCAGCGAATTCTTTTCACACCACCGTAATGTCCTGCTTCGGGAAACGAGCATGGGATCCAAAGGGCAAGGTAAGCTGTCCCCAAGGCAGTTCGAGATGGTGGGAAAGGACAAACCGGTTTTCTCCAGCACTGCTATGTCACCGGTGGCAGCACCGGGCTTGGCTTGGCACTTTCAATCCTCCTCGCCCAACAGGGTGCAGACGTGTCAATTGTCGCACGCAACGAAAACAACCTCAAGGCTGCTATTGAGAAGTTAAAGGTGCGGTTTTCTGCATTCCTCAATGACCAACGACCGATTCACCAGGCCCATCCAGAGCGCTCGCCAATCTGACGGCCAGAAGTTCGCTTACTACTCTTACTCCTTGACTTCCGCGAAGGAATCGCAGGAGGCTCTGCAGGCGGTAATTGCTGGCCATAATGGTGAAACTCCGGATGCTGTATTCCTCTGCGCCGGAGGCTCCAAACCCAAGTTCTTCGTTGAAATGTCCGAGGAGGAACTCGTTCAGGGAATGGACATGGGATACTGGGTACAAGCTTGGACTGCATGGGTATGTTTCCTCCTGTTTCGAGAGGGGCGAACCTGACCATCCAAGACAGGCCGCAACAAAAGAGATGGTTAAAACACGTAAGAAGGGCAAGATTTGCTTCGTCTCATCAACTCTCGGATACATGTCCTTGATTGGTTATGGATCCTACTCTCCTGCAAAGCATGCCCTTCGTGGTCTCGCCGATACCCTCCGCTTTGAACTTCAGCTCTACAACATAGACGTACAGATTTTCTTCCCATGCACCATGTTCACGCCAGGATATGAGGAGGAGAATAAGACGAAGCCCAAGATCACTCTTAAGATTGAAGAATCTGATGCAGGGTTGACGGCTGAGCAAGCCGCTCAATGCATGCTCACCGGTCCGTCGGCTTGTCTAATCCTTATTGAATGCAGCACTGACGTAACCTAGGAATCAAAAATCATCACAGTCACATAACTGGCGACTGGATCACTGCAGTGTTCCGTGCCTCCACGAAAGGAGCCTCCCCGGGTCGTTTCTTCCTCAAAGATTGGGCTTTGAATATTTTGGGATGCGTAAGTCAGGCGAACAAATCCTCCAGTTCTTAGCCTGACAACATCACCCCGCAGATCGCGTTGCCAATCTGGAGAATGTCTGTGGACAGAGACATCAATGCCCATGCTGCTGAACATAAGACCTATCTGGAGGAACGAGGCTTCCGAACTTGAAGATTCTCTTGGTGGCCTAGTGTACGTTTTCTGTTCGGCGGTTTACCAACCGCAGGTGTTTTTTGTTGGCCGCACCGGCGTATTCTCTCTAAATTATGGTCCGAGACCACTACTGCCAGCTCCGTCGTAAACCCGCCCTCTAGTTCGACTTCTCGATGGAACCGGACGGGGTCCGACTGGGGGATTAAGGCAATTATTTATCAACATTTCATGGCGATCGTAGATTCCTTCAACCCTGTAGGCTCAAGACGCGAGATGCTATAGAACCTTCCGCCTCTCCAACGAAACCCATCCCTTCATCAACCCCATCTTCTCGATCACGGACTTGGGCATACAGTACACGGGGTCTAGATCGTCAAGTCCAGGATAGCCGAGGAGCGATAACCCTAGAGAAAAGCGTTACAGGTCTGTATGTTCCTGAGGCATAAGGCAACCAACCTGCAACGCCGAACAACGTGTGAAAAACATCCGCCATATTGTTAGGTCTGTCAGATATGCCCCCGTTGTCGGGGTCCTATTGACCCACACGTCCACGAGTCAACTTTCCCCAAAGAGCGTAGGTCACCCGAGAGAAGGACAGACCTGGGCTGAAAGGATGAATTCGGAAAGCTTCTCCGAATCAATCCAACTGAGCTTGTTGAGGATAGATAACGCTGAGAGAACCCAGAAGCTATAGCAAACCTGTGGGACATCTAGGAATCAGAGGTTCCGGAAAGGGAGCGTGAACTCACGTCTTCCCTTTTCTCTGGTCGCCCATTCAGACCCCCGTTTGGGAGTTGTCTCTCAGCGAGCCACCAGCCAAGAGTTTGGTGGTCAGCCTCATCTAGCCGGTCCAAAATAGCCAATGCTCCAACACACACAAACACTGTGGGGTTATCGGTATCGGAAATGAGGTCCGAGATGGAGCACAAGGGTGTGCCTACCTTGGGCAGCATGACTCTCAGCGCCAATAGAACTGCCGTACCCCCCGTCAAAATTCTTACATCGACGGATATAAGACACCGTTTGTTCTACATCGAGCTTGTTCAGGTGGCCAAGCAATGACAAAGCGGCCACCCCGCAGTACAGAAACCTTGTGTCTGTCTCTCCAAACTTGTCCCCAGCAAAAACACCTGAAGGTTGCTGGAGAGATAAGATAACTGGGTAAATAAGTCAATGCGGGCCGTCGGGAAAACTCAGACACTCACAATTAACGACTCGAGGGACGTCCAGCCTGTCTAAGGCGTCATGGATGATTAAGATTTGGATGGCGCTCAAGGTTGAGTGTAGGTGGGCATCGTGGTCGGGGTGACTTCCGAATGCACCTGGAAGGCAGTGCGTCAACGAGGACAGGCGAAGTCATGGAGACATTAAAAGTATAACCTGCTTCCTCGTCCCAACAGCTCATGACGAAATCAATCATCTCCTCTCTATCGAGGGCATCTCTCCTGTTCATGACGCATAGAGCAGTGAGTCCCCAGTAGACCGCATTCAGGCGCAGGTGGGCGGTCATATGATAGGCAAGATCATCTTTGCTCTGTTCTCTTTCCGGTCAAAAAAATGTCAAGAAATCGAAATGTGTTTATGGTGGACGGACATCTCCCAGAGCTTGGATGTAAGACACATGTCGGTCCACGAGCAGAGTTGAAGCCATCGTCGCCAGCCCTTGGATCGAAGGGTAACGTCACGTGGCTCCGTGGGAGTCAAGAATCAATAAATATCACGTGATGTGATGACTCTGTTTTCCTAAAAAGGAAGCATGACCCGACTCTTTACCTTGTCTTCTTCCACCGACTCCCGACGCAGCAGCGACCCTCTCTCCCTCCCCGACACCGACATTGACACATCCACCAGGACGATCAAGAGCTCAGGAGAAACACAGGATCTCTGTTTCCGCGTTTCCGGACACCCAAAAAGTCAAACCGCGTCGTTTCTTTGTTCCTTTGTGCTGCAAGTGGAATTCCCACGGGGCCTCGATTTATTTGGCCACCGAGTCTCAGTATAAATCACCCTGCCAGACGTCCCTCTCTTTCATCCTCTGCCACAACTATCTCTCCCCCATCAACACTTTACCCCCAAAGACCTTTGTCGTCAACCGCGTACAATCCGCCATGTCGTACTTCGCCTCTTGGTTGTCAAAGACAGTTGGATCTCAATCCATGGTGTCTTCCATATCCAGTTCGTTCTTTGATTGCCATCCTCTTTGTTTGTTCCGAGGGTTAATAGATCGCTGCCCTCACTTAGCTCCGGCATCAACTTCCACCACGACCACCATCCCCCAAACGTCTACTCCCCAACAATCTTCTTCCACAGCCCGCAAACGCAAACGTTCCGAGATGCAGGAGAAGCCAGAACCACCTCATTATCCCCGCGAACCCTCACCTGTTCCGACCATAGTCGTTGACGAAGAACAATCGGTCAAAATCGAAAGAGCTCGGCAGGCAGGTGTAAAGGTTCGCGACTACGTCCTCGAGCCTACCAATCCCCCCGTCCCCGAGGTTTATCGCTACGCTGTCCTCGATCTCGCCAACTATGACGCTTATCTGCGAAAGCGACACCTCAATCCATTTGACATCCGAGGACTAGCCATCAGCCCTACAGGTGGACACGGGAAAGTCCTCAGGCGACTATTAGACCTCGGGTGGATCACAGCAGAAGAACGGGAAAAGAACTTTTACCAATTCGATAACAATGCGCTGGAGGCGTACGATAGCAGCCCACGCGCCAAATACCCTTGGAAGGCGCCAAAGAACCTCCAACAGCCTTCCCCCCTTGATCGACGGGACAACTGGATGGCCCGCTTCCGCCCAACACTCCAAGATATTTCCGAGTCGTCGATCTTTTCGTCCGTCAGCTATACCGAAGAAGATGAGAACGAGCACCGTCGGAAGCGTGCAAAGCAGGAAGAGGCGCGCTTGGCTCAGATGGCCACCGACCCTCCCAAGCTGCAGCCTCTGATGAAGCATACACGACGTCAAGGCTTGCTTCGAACCAAGACTATGGCATCTCTCTTTTGACGACACCGCAGACGACCACCTGTTTATCCTCTATTTATCCACCTTGTCACCCACGCAGCCATCCTCATCACGCGCACCCTCAAGGACTTTCCACCCCGCCGTCACATTCGTGTAGCTTTACCAATAAACTGTTTCTTTTGTTTCCCTAGTTTCTCTAGAATGATCCCAATTGTTGTTTGTGTATATCGTGTTCCAAAATAATGTTTCTTGTGCTCCTTCATAGTTGTGTGAAGTTGACGACGTCTGAACCTTGACCGTATACCCCTTGCCAGTCAAAATCTGACTGGTGATTCTCTCTTCCAAACCAGTCAATTAACTTCTCGACCTCTTCTTGGTCCGTCACCACGTCGCGAGCTTCTTCTGCGGACTTTGCGACCGCCCCTTGGCCCCAAATCTTGGTTCCGTCCGTGCTGAGGAATGTGCCGATGTTCCTGAACGTGAGGCTGATCCTCTCGCCGTTCATATATCTCTCCTCCTCGGACTTGGTGTGGAACGGTCGGTTGTCATGTCTGACGGAGTGCAGCCACTTTGCGTTCGTCTCTAGGCCCATGATGAACATGGACCTATCTGGCAGAGGGAACTTCTGGTGCCTCCGAGACTTTTCTTCCTCCGACGATGATGCGTCCTTCTTTGTTCGGAGGGTCATGCTTCTGGTTGCTCCGATACTGACGTTCACGATCTTGGAACCGGGGACGACATCGATGGTCTTGTCGGAGTGCTCCGAGATGTAGTCCTTTCCAGAACGATAGTGCTGTATGAGGACGTGGTTGACTGGGTGATTCAAGTGCGCTTCGACCGCGACACGGATCCTAGACACAGTTGGAGAGAACTGGAGGAGAGGGGGAGAAGCGTCGGCTGGATGCCTGTAGATTGGGTAACTGTCGGGCACCACATTGTCGAGTCAGGCCTATGGATCCGTAGAGGGAAAATATGCCAATAACCTTCCGTCCTTGTTAATCTCACCCTGTACTGCGACAAGTCGAGGGACCTCCCCACCTACAGAAATGAAAAAAATGCACTTGAATATGAAAATACCCACCGCACCTCTGTGCAACATGACTCTGAACTGAACCTCTTGCTTCAGCTTCTCCATCCAGTTTTCATCCTCAGGCAGCAAATCGAGAACGAGGCGACTATCGCCCTCTCCGAGGTTGTTGGTGTCGTCGACGATGGTAGTAGGAGGCATTAAACCTTTGATTGTACAGTACGATATAAGTTCACTCTTCATCCTCGTCACCTCCGCCAGTCCCTCCCATCGCCACATCCTCCGCTTCGTCTTCCTTTTTCTTCCTCCTCCTTCGTTTGGGGGCCGGAGCACCCCCTTCTTCGTCCTCGACCACAGCAGGTTTCTTCCCCTTTGGTGCCCGTCTCTTCTTCGCCTCACCGCCCCCGTTGTTATCTTCCGCCTCAAGGTTGATCGTACCCCCAGCGGAAGGGTCAGGCACGGGCTCCACGATCTCCTTCAAGAAATCAAGCATTTCCACCGTCTCGACCGCGTGTTTCCTTGTCAGAAAACCCAGAATCGCGTCAAAACGCGCAAGAAACCACAGTGCAGACAATATACTCACAGGTGATACGCCTCCACCTTCTTAGACCCTCTTGCAGCAGTGACCTTGTTTGATTCCTCCACCAACATCGCGAGGAACATCTCCAACGCTTTGGCTGTCAAAGTTTCAGTGGGATAGAGCGAGTTGGGCGATTCCAGAGGGGACGACGCAACAGATAACAACCGGGGTGGCTTGAGCCACCTTGCCTACTTCCTCATCCTTCTGCATAATCCGTTTGATACGCGCCTGAGATATACAAGTCATCAGCTGTGGACTCTGCGGTGGGTTCAGACGGACATACCACCGGAAACTTTGTTTGCTTGTTCCTGTTCTTCATAGTTGATAGTCAATAAGCAAGGATACCGTGAGTGTGCCCGAAGGCGGCTCTTGTGCTATTCTGATCGTCTTTTGTGCGATCGGCTTTCCCGAGGGGCATATCACCCACCCCTTCCGACAAAAAGATAAAAACACCATGGAATCCAGTCTCGACACCGACTGGGACATGGACACTTCCCCATCCCTAAACCAGACAGACTTTATGACCAGAGCGAGGAACGCCTCGCCGTCCCCACCACCTCAAGAAGATCTCCCATTCACAGACCTCGACGATGCCCAAGAGTTACCTCTCCAGAAACTCATCCGACACTGGATGAACGAGCGACACGCTCCGGACATACTACCCATCCAAGCAGAACTCCTTGCCGGCATTTTGGATCACATTCATAAACAGGTGCGCTGTCTCCCAATCTCTCGTGCACTGTACATCGAGGAAGCTGACCTCTTCTCGTACAAGCGGACAGTCATCTACCGTCAACCTTCTGCGCACGGATCCAGATGCTTCGGAAGATGAACATTTCCGTATCATGCTAGCCCAAACAGAGATCGAGCGGGTAAAGTTCGTGGTCAGATCCTACGTTCGAACGAGACTCTCCAAGGTATCTAACGCTCAAATTGTCCGCATGAGAAGCTGATGACTGAATTACGGCAGATAGAGGACTACGCGCGATGGATCTTGTCAAATCCTTCGTTACGAGGGAGATTATCCGAGACAGAACTAAAACACGCTCAGAAGTACGCGAAACAGACAACGCTCCCCCATTCCACACACGGTGACGACGATTGCACAGCTACGCAGACCTGCTAACCACCCATTTCGGAGAATCGGTATTAAAGGCATTACCCGAGGAGCAACAGTCACTGGACGATAAACCCACGTTCACGCCATCAATGGGTTTGTCCCCCTCGCCTACGTATTTTCAGCGACCGGTCCCTGACCCTTCTCTCCAGTCACCCCTCCGGATACGACGAAACCCGTTTTCGTACTCGCCCGGAGGGATTGCCAACCAATATATCTCCCAGAGTGAGTTTGGTTCAATTCACCCCCTCCCAGTATGTTCATGCCACACCCCCTTTGGTTCTTTTGAAGTGGCTCAAAGATGGAAATGCGAAAAGGCCAGATATCGCTAACGCAGTATCGCGTAATCGAGTCCCTCCTCTTCCAGGACCATGTAGAATTGGTATAGGTATTTATGGTAAATGTATACCGTGTTTCTGATCCAATATCGTGGCGACACCGGGGTGGCATACAGAACTGGAGCCTTTCACCATCTGAGATCATCTTCGCCGCAGGCGGAAGTCTCTCCAAGGGTTGAAATGAGGGTATGGTCAGAGGCGCAGCTCGGGAGGCAAGTCAAGTAGGCAGTAGTCCAAGAAAAGCTGTCGTAATCACAGCCCACATTACGACATTTCCTACGGTAATAGCATTCGACGTGCGTTAATGAAGTCATCCCCGCTATCCGGACAGACATCGGCCCCATCACAGGACTGTAGACAAGGAATAAATATCTACTGCTTTCATATCTTGTTCATGTTCGTCAAGCTGCAAGATTTTTTCAGTTACCGTTACCTCGTGAATACAAAAAAAAAATGATACCCACAACAATCCCCAATATCCAATTTTCATCCATGAAAACGCTCGAATAACGATACTGTTCCTTTGTCCTGACCTCGAGATACTCAAGGTCAGAAGAGACAGGATCCGCAAAGATCGACTTTTCTTCCAAAGTAGGCGATCCGGGGCGAGCAACCGTCACGATTGTTCGCTCGGTCTCGTACTTTCCTCTATTCCCAAGCTTCGCCTTTGCCTGCTTGATGCGCCACGGGTTGAAGTCCCGGATGTAGATTGAACTCGGAAGCTCTTCTGCAATCGTCGCCCAACGATACCCACAGCTCGTTGTGATCCACCTCGTCGGGATATCATCCGTCATGAACCACCGAACCGTACGCGTCCCCCACCTACTCCAAGGAACGAAGCTCAGAGGACCCCGGTTATCCGCAACAGCGTAATCGGGATTCGTCAAGAACGGATTTTCCTCCAGTTCGGCCGGAGTTGGTCCATCTTCCTCGGGTTGAGACGTGTTATTACCCCCCTCGAGGTCTCCGCTTTCGAGAAGACGGAGGAGAGATTCTCTGTTCACGACAAACGAGATGGACCTATGAGTCACGTTGCCAACGAGGAGATTGAAAATCACGATAGACGATTCGGGAACGGGTCGAAACAACGGTCCGTTCTCGACTGGCTGTGGGATAGAATTACTGCCGAACGGATTTGGTTCTCCCCTACACGCCATCCGAAGTATAGACATCCCTGCACGCGTGGCGGGTAGCTTCAAAGTTCTGCTTGTAGGGAGAGGCAGGCAACCGGTTGGTGTCTCCAGCATCACAATACCGTTATCTCTAGGTGGCGAGACGGGAGCTGGGGTCCAGGCAGGTTTTTGCGTGAAAGAGCATAGTTCGATGGCATAATCTCGGAGGTTGGGTAAGATGAGAGTGTCTTCGTTCAAGAACGCAAGCGAATTGTATGTCATCCATAGCGACGAGCGCATCTGTATGTCAATAACTGAGTAAATGAACCGAGAGGGCGGGGTGTGTCGTTCATTGACTTACGAATTTCACATTTCCAGTCTGCCACTCGAAAACCCACAACCTGTCCGGTGAATCGCGGTTCCCCGGGAAGACAACCAAAAGGGCGAGGTAAGGTCCTACGATTTCAATCGCGATGCTGCAATGTCCGTCTTCGAATGGATACTGCATGATGGGAATTACGGGCCTCTTCGCCTTTGGATGGTGGGTGGCCACGGAATCCCTGGACTTTGAGAGTTGCAAGAGGCTCATATCTAGTTGACAAAACCCCGGGTTTCCCAACCGCCTGCATCTTTCCTGTCAGTATTCCACACACATCGCGATTAAGGCGGAGAAAAGAAATGACGCACATAGAAACAACCGCAATAAGGTCCCATTCCAGCACATTCAGACCGAGATCGACAATTGGGGTTTGCAAGTCGAACCGATACCAAACGAGATCTTTTCCGAGCCTCAAATCCACCCAACGCAGTCCTACGGTGAGTCTTCCAAGAGTTGAACCTTCCCCCAGGATAAATATCCCAGAGGTGAGATCGTATATGCCACTCGGTCGGTGCTGGACTCCCAGACGATTGAAACCGGTATAATCCCAATCTTGCCACCGCTTTTCGGCGTCTGTCAAGACCTTCAACTGATCCGCGAGAGAGGTGGGTGATGCAGAGGGATAGAGGGAGTGGGCGGAGGACTCCAAATGGAGAATGTACTGGAGGAGAACCGATGTGGAGATAAGGTCGTTAAATGCTTTGGATGTCGCGAGCAGGTCATGCAACGACGTCAAAGGTAGATACGCGAATATGTGGACGAGAAGCTCTGGCGGACAGTCCAAGATGTTGACCATGGCCGTGTCTGAAAAAGAGAGGGTAGCGCTAATGGAATTCCTCACTGACGCTGGTCTATGATCGCTGACACTCTATGACGTGTAAGATGAAGGCAGACGAAAAAGAAAGCAATGGACGATAGGATGCTCGAAATCCTGACCTCACGCATGTTTCCCGATCCAACATCGGAATGCAAAGCGTGCGCTCTACCAACTGAGCTAAACGCCCGACATACTCCTTTCCTCGCATAAACCTCATACTCCTCCCTTCCTCTACCTGTCTAATAGTAACTGACAACAGATGAACTGGCTAATCTGGTATACCACGATACGGTGTTTGGGTAAAACAGTAATAGTCAATGAATACACGAAGGAAAAAAAGCGCAACAAAGGGAACCGGAACACAACGCAGAACCGCTATCATGCCTGATGGTATCGTACAAGAGGGATATGGTACGAGGAGCACCAGAAATTTTAGCGCTCGTTCCAATAACGTTAGACACCCTCTCGAACGCTCGGGGAGCGGATGGTCGGAGCCTGCCTCAAGGATATGCCATCTCCACCAGGGGGGGTCCAGTCGACCGAAGTGGGATTCATACTGAGGCTCATCCTCCTCTGTAAGCTCATTTGGTCATCAAGCTGGAGTTCTGGGAGCATGACTGCGCGATCTATGGCGACAGGGAGGCCGCGATGACGTCCTCTAAGCATTACCAGGCAGATGATGAGTTTGGATAGTGGGTGGAAGGCCCCGGATAGCGAATAGTTTGCCTGTAAGGGCTCGTCAGGACACCCGACGATCCACGATATTAAGACTAACGGTTGGTAGACCGAGGCTCAGTCCGACAGTCCCATACGCGGAGACCAATTCAAAGACTGCGGGTGGCTTGTCAGCAATTCCCGCAACATCCAGATCAGAAACATTCACCAATAGTGAAGATGTCGAACCAGCTGTTATTCTCAGAATTGGTCAGACCAGGACGCTGATGGTTCCTTTAGTATTGTGGAGTTGAGGAGAATCGGCAACTGAGATCCTCACTTCTATAATACACAGGAGAAACAAGGCTAATGCCAGCCACCACATGTCTAAAACACGGTTACGATTTGACACTGATAAGCTGAGAAATCCGTACCGAACGACAGCTGTTTTCGCATGTGCAGAGCTAGGTATTGGCTCCACACCGTGGCGGTCGACCCAACGGGTGTGAAAATTTCGTCCACCGATTCGTCTTGATCTTCGAATATACCCAGCGAATTCTCCTCGTATACGTTCGTCGATCGGACACTCATGGCAATTGGATCTAGGAGAAATTGGGATGACGACCTCACCCGGGGGGAAGGAACTCACAGACGCTGACATACATCATCACCACGTAGAGTACCCTTGATGTGTAGACACGTGAGAAAAGGATTGATCATCCCCAAAGCACCTACTCACTTTACTCCTGGCGCAAGGGCAGCCAGAGGGACAGCAGCGAAACCGGCAGCCCTCACAGCGGCCGCTTGTATGAGTCCGAGCAAAACCCTTAGGTGGAGAGGGATTGCTTCAATTGCAGGAGTGCCAATATCCAAGACCAGGAAGAAGAACCAATCCGTGAGACTGGAGGTTATGTAAGATGTAACGTATTCCAAGATTCCAAGTAGGAAACGGGTGCGCACACAAGGCCCAGGACTACAGAGAGAAGGAACCATGTTTGATGCGACGGAAAAAGGTACACGAAGCACCGACGAGGATGATCGAGTAGGAATGTCAGAGGGTCCTTCAACCCGAAGCGGGCTGGCGTGAGTTTCAGGAGTAACCATCTTGTGACAAGGTGAGCAATGTTCGCGAGGAAGCATCTGGTGGAAGTCTCACATGCTGAAGCGTAGACTGATTTGGGGATCGTGATTTAGAATACTGAGCGAGACACGAGCAAATCGGGGACTTACAGTACAGGCTGGATAAAACAGGTTAGGACGATGTGCTGGGAGCACCGATGAGAAGACTCACAAATCCCGTGTTGCCAGCAATAATCAGAAAGATTATGGGGAGAATCATTGGGTAAGCTTGTTGGAAGGGCATCATGGATTGGTCTACCAACGACATCCCCGTGTTCGTGTATGCAGATGTGACCTGGAACAATGAAAACCTGGGGAGGGTTAATCATGGTATTTCCGAGCTGCTGGAAGGCACGTACCACACCGGCGAGAGCTCGGAATGTAGATTGGGAGGAAGGAAGTCCTGTTTCCACTTTGGAAGAGACATATATGGCGCAATGATAAAAAATGCGATAGCCTGGGGGACCAAGTAGTACTGCGAGGCAGGTGATAATCAGCGTCAATGGGGGGTCGGGGTAATTGATGAAAACGTACACATGGAACAATCCATACAAGACAATTGAGAGCCTTGAACTCGATACCGCAGAGCTCCTCGATCTGCTCGTGGGACAAATCGTGGAATGTAGAGTTCCGTCCAACCAACGCGTTGAATGAGATATAAGGCACTGGCCGGGATCCCGCGGCCTGTTGTCCACCTTCTATACGCTGTGACGTGAGTGTTTGAGAGACGGGAATAGTAACCGTTCGTCTAATTCTCCGTTCCAGGTTCGGGAAGAATTTGTGGATAATCGAGGAAATTATCTCGTGCGGCATAGGAAATCCGCCCAACCCACGACGCGCAGCCGGTACAGATGAGCGGTGTGTATAGCTCGTGGCAGGTTGGGTAAAGGTCGCAGATCCTGGCGGACAGATCAGCCATACTCCATATGAAGCAACACAGGACGACCTACTCGCGATTTCCACGTGGCCCTGTGCGCTGCTGACGCCAGGGTGCATGCGGCTCTCTGCCACGGAGGGCTGCCGCTTGATGCTGTGGTCCACGGACGGTTTCGCTTGGTGTCGACCTCTCACTTGCGGTGAAGGAGCGAATTCCACGGTTTGAGTCCGAGTGACAGAAGGGCTACGGGGTTGGAACGGGTGTGGAGGTGGTTGAATTTGCGGGTGGAGGACTGTGGGTGATGTCAACAGGAAGAAGGCACCTCTATCCAGAACACCTACAGTGTGGGAACGCCCCCGGGTCAGAGACACGTCGATTAGTCCTTCCACGAGTGGGGATCTGGTTTAGATCCTCCAGCTCAGATTCTGACTCGGCTTCCAAGTCATTCGACTGGTGATCGGATAGTTGGGAATGGATAGGTCCTGGTGACCGAGCCAGTGTTGAGTTGGTGGGTACCGGCTCTCTAATGGACGACCTGGACCGGGTTGACTCCGACTCCACTAGGTTTTCCCGAGCGGTGGGCATGCGACCTTCGCTGATCCAACCACTAGGATTGACCAGTTTCGGTTTGTCGTCTATCCTGCGGATCATGTCCGGTCGGACGCGTCGGTTCTTTTGGTTCTCCTTGGAGGAATCCGTTTCATTATCGCTTTCGTCATGCAGGGTGTTACTCCGATGGAGAAGGGTGGAAAACGGAGTTCTCCACCACCTTCTGCGCGCGTGGAGGTTCGATTGTGGATCAGCCTTTCGCTCCTCTTCGATGTGTTTATCCCTCTCCGTCAAACGGGAACGAAGTTCCTTTGCAAGAAAGTTCCTGGAATGGGCGTTAGGATAGGAGGTTAAAAATAGGATTCAGTGATGATCAAACCTGCGTATGAGGACCATAACCCAGGAAACAAGGATCTAGGGAGGCAGGCAGATTGGTAAATGGCACATCTCCCTCATGATGACAAGAATAGGGTTTAAGCTTTAGTCGAAGGTACGATCGGTGGTCATCGCAACCAACTCGGCCTCGATCAAAAGGCCCATGGGGGTCATCGAGGCATCCCACCGAAATTAGAACAAGCAAGGGACGGCCAAACTCACAGGACTTCCTAAGAACATTTGGGCGAAGAGAAGAAATTGTTGCCAAGGGGTCAATATGCTCAAATCGATTGTAGCGAGACCTGTGACGGTTGTGGCACTGACGCAGATGTAGAGGGCATCAGTGTAGGACACGTGGTTTTCGCCATTGGAAGCGTATAATATAGCAGAGAAGAAGAGAGGAGCGAATGTACTGCGAGGGGAGAATGAATCAGGTTTGCGTCAGAACTGGAGTTGAATGAATGCGCTGAGCTCACAAAACGAGGAGGTGGATCCGGAAAAAGTTGAGATGATAATAGATCCTGCTCAAGAATCCTTTTCTCTTGGGGGTGACCGGAGTGTCCAGCGAAGGCATAAAGGCGTATTTGGTCGTCGGGGTGCTGGGCAAGCGAGGGCCAGGGGAGGACCCGCTGGTGGTAGCGGACAGTTTTCAGATCCAGTGATGAGCTCCACTCTTATACCGCGAGACGAACGTGCGATCGCTGCATATAATTCGCGTGTTGCTTGACCATGAACCACTACATAACCACCCTTCCGCTGACCATGAGCAATCCATATGGTTTTACCTCAGCAAAACACATCTTCCATGGCCTTGCCAGAAATTCTCCAAGAGTTCGACCGCCTCGACAGGGATTCCCCCCAATTTCCCGATCAGCTCATCAGCCTCCTCTACAGGAAAGGGCTCAAAGACTACATCCCAAAGTCTCGAGACGAGGACGTCGTATGACTAGTCGAATATTTGGACGGAGTGCGTCTCTCTACCGCATTATACCTGCTCTCTGCTCAGTCGGCATAGGTTCTCGATTCCCTCGATCCGTCTAGTCCTGCTTCCGGAAGTGCCTAAGCGAACTTGGAAGGATATGCGGTACTCGGGAAAAGCTGCCGCCTTGGTACATACTTGAAGCTTCTGAAGGTTCTCTTTCGATCCTTAGTAGACACCCGATCGCTTCTGGGGGTTCTGGTGATGTCTACGAAGGGTTGCTAGGTGACTCAAGGGTCTGTGTCAAGAGACTGAGGATTTACGCTAAAGAAGGATCACAGACGGCTAAGAAGGTGTATCAACCTCGTTTTCCTTCCCTACTCACACCCTTGACGCGACCAGCAGACCTTCCACCGCGAGGCTGTCATGTGGAGACGTTTGACGCACCCAAAAATCGTTCCCTTCCTGGGTATCACCCCCGAGCCCCTCCAACTCATTTACATTGGATTCCTGGCGGAGAATTAAAGGAATATATCATCGATAACCCAGACACGGACCGACTCGCTCTTGTTGGTGTCCCCCTTCTCTTGTAGAGTACAACGCTGATGACCTCCCAAGTTATCCGGTACCGCTGATGGCTTCAATTATCTTCACTCCCGCAACGTGGTCCACGGGGATTTCAAGGGGGTGCGTAGTCGTCTGAATACCCACCTTGCGATCGTGTTGACACTTGGACAGCCAGATATTCTCGTAGATGACTTCGGATGCCCACTGATCGCCAACTTTGGCCTAGCAATAGTCATGCAAAACCAGGATTCAATACGGAGCGCCCAAGGCGAACATGCTCACACCACGCGATGGACTGCGCCGGAGATCTTGAACGAGCAGGGTACATATAGCAAGGAAGCCGGCGTTTTCTCCTTCGCTATGGTCATGGTTGAGGTACGTCGCAGGTATGCACCGTGGCTCGGTTGTTTGCTGACCTCCCCTTCACCCCAACATAGGCTTTCACTAGCGAGGTCCCATTCCACAATCACCTCCCTGCTGCAGCGTTATTAGCCATATTAAAGGAGAAGCGACCGGCACGGCCAGCTCACCCAAATCTTACGAACAGGTTGTGGGCATTGATGGGACGTTGCTGGAATCAGGATCCCCACTTCCGCCCGGAGAGGTGTTAAACTTTTCGTGACTCGTCAGTCTCCCTCATATCCTGGCAACCACCGGCTCATTTACCTGGTCTGTCTGAAGTGACCCCCTTCTCGATAAACCCTCTCCAAGCAAGTTGGCTACGGTCTTTGCCAGCTCACAAATGTTGATAGAATCCATGGACCAAAAAACGGTCAAACGGTCAAACTCACTCAAGCCCCCTCCATCGAGTAGGGACTGGGAACCGAGCTCGGGCACTGAGGGGTCCTCTTCTGGGAGCGGAAGTACACAGATATCTGATAGCTCCCAGGCAGTGATACACAATCCGATACAAAGTCAAAGTAATTTTTCACAGCGAAGAACAGGGAGTGGGCCCACTGTTCAGAATCAATCACGCCGGGGGACAGACCAATCTGAACTGTACACACCCTTGCCCGTCGATCCTGTGCGGGTGGACTCGAACCAGCGTCCTGACTGGACTGGCAAGCCTTACATCAACCTTCTTGGCAGTCTGGGGAAGGACGATGCATCGAGAGAAAACGTCGACGGTTCCAGTGTTGACGGCAGCCATCCTCGTGAGTTACTTGCTTCATGAGTCCCCATCGACAATGCCCGGAGAAACGCAGGAGCTGACCCCAAGAATTATTCTTAAGGTAACGCTGGAGAGATATCTCACGCGAACGCAGGACTGGTTCACATTTTACCCGTCCCGGATCAGACGGGGGACGGCCACGGTAGCAGCATAAATCAGGACCCCTCTCGTACGCTTTTCTTCATCCTATAAGTTTTGGGCTGACGGTCCCTCCCACAGGTACGCATCTCGCAGGCAGTCACTCCACAAACAATCTGAGAAATTTGAATCAATCACGTGCGCCCTCTTAGATGGTCATTGGGATCTTCGAGGAGCTGATTTGACATCGGCAGAGCACAATCTACAAGACCTTGGGATGAGAGGCGGCGAAACCTCGTTGGAAGATCCGTCCACAGTTCCCCGTTCCGGCCCCCCTCCGTCACAACCCGAACCCCTGGAGGGGGCTGGTATTCCAGGTCGACCAATTTCAAAACCGAATCCCACGTCCTTTCCATGAGAACCCTCGAAGGGCGTACTTAACTAACATGTTCATACAGACGTACACAAGGACAGCGGGGGAGGGAAAGGCACACGGGAGAAATCAGGTGGGTGGCCAGACTTATAATCAAAATACCGCACAAACCCACCGTCGACTTTTTTTTTGCTGATCATCTGCACAACTTCCTCCGGTCGCACCCCTTACCCCCGAAGAACCACGGGATATGGTACCAAATCATGAGTAACTGTTCTCCAAACTTCAATTACGCATCGGTTGAAATGGTACCCACATTGTAGGGAAGCTGTGTTGCATATCGGATGAACACACGTCTGCCTAGACAAACCTGATCGTGCGCCTGTACCGATATCCTCAGAGATACCCTGTAATATTTATTTCCCTCAACGTCACGCCACACACTCTTCCGCTTCTACCTCTAGCTGGAGATATCCCATGCACCTCCTCCTGGCGTCACACAAGGACATGGGAGCGTACAGCCCCTCGTCCGATCTGCAGTGATAACCGCCCCCCGTTTACATCCTTTCATTTCCCGCTCTTGAATTCGAGACACCAAAAAAATTATCACTCGTTACCCGTCTTTGAGAGGAAAATGCAATGAAATCGTACAATATGAGCACTAGAGTATTAAAAGTAGCCGGAACAAAACGAGGATACCCGAACAACGCACACGGCCGTGAAATGGTAAACGATAAACGTACGATAAAACGAAAGTCGAATGCACAGAAGGACAAAAATAACAGATACGAGAGTCGACGGGAAGAAAGAGGCCGAAGAACAAGAAAGGAGTAAAACAACATAGGGCAAATAAAAAAATACGATGTAAGGGAGGAAGAACGCCTACGCAAGAAGCTCAAGCAGCTTATCGCTGTCCGTCGACTTCTGAGCTATCCTAGTTCGTCGTTCCTCGTCCTTATCCAGCCCAGCACCCTTCATCATGGTGGCCATAATCTGGAAGGCCTTGGGGGCATCGATCGCAATGTCGTCCAGAAGCTCGGCAATAGGTAAGAACCCTTCTTCGAAAGCAGAGACAGAGCACAAGTTCTTCTCGACCGCTCTCGCAAATGCATCAGCGACCAAATTGCCGTCGGCTTCCTTCGATTCGATCGCCTTGGAAACCATTTTGTCGACCAGTCGATAGTGATGCTCCGAAGGAAGCTTGGTGAAGTACTCCTCGGACTCGTCGATATTGCGAATGGAAAAGAGCTCTTTGATGTCCTCAGTGATCTTCTTGTTTGCTTCAGCCTCGGACATGGCTTGGGGTGCGTCATCGTCGCCTTCGCCTTCCGAATGATCCGGAGAACCGCCGTTGATCTTGTTCTCTTCCTCGACAGGTTTCGATCGTGGGAGAAGCTGCAACTTCCTGCGCTGGGGCTCGGAGACACCACCCGCGCCAAGGTCGACGCTTGTCCTCCTGCTCGACGGTCGGCTTGGTTTCGAGCTAGTTTCGGGCATAGCCTCCCCATCCCTGCCGAGCATCATGAACATATTTGAACTTGAGTTGACCCTGCTAAGAGTAGAATCTCGCTTCGCAGCATCCTTCTTGCCAGCCCAAACGCTGCTAGGACCCATGACAACAGGACCAGACTTGTTGATCTTGCCGAAATTCGAAAGATCTCCAGCTTTGGGTGGCGGCCGGGGAGTAGACCCACCCGCAACAGACCACCCATCGGCTTGTTGCTCCCCAGGAGGTCCTCCGCCACGATCTCCACCCCGCCGGGAGCCGCCACGCGACATAGTAAGGGTACGGTTCGCAGCCTCCTTCTCGGCTTGAGCCCTCTGCTTAGCCGCCTGGTTGAATTCAGTTAGGGTCGGTTCGATTCTAGCGAAAGTAGAACGAATTACCTCTTCGTGAACCTGAGCAATCGTAGTTGGAGCCGCAACTTGGTTCCTTGGAATCCACTTCCGTTCGCGTAGCTCGATAAGGTCCTGGGCAAGAAAGTATGAGGAAATCACTGGTCTAATGCAGACTGCAAAACTGACCTGTAACATGAATTGCATACGAGGCGCAACGTTGTTGCTCCTCCCCAATTCCTTCATCCTCGTGAAGTATATGTCCATATGGGCGCGAGCCTTAGGATTGTCAAGCAGCTTTCCGACGGTCGCCAACAATCGACACAAGCTCTCGATTTCCTCCTCCTCGGGGTTGTCGACGTTGCCAAGAAGTTTCTTGATACATTCGTGCATGATACGCTCCGTCAGCATCTGCAGCTTGTACAGTTCACCAATGAACTGGATCAAACCGAGTCCTTGTCGCTTGGCCTTCTGCGCGGTATAGTATTCGTTCGAGTAGAGCTCGACCTCGCCGGATGCTTCTGCAGCTTTCTTGACGGCGGCATCCTCGGAGGCTTTCGCGGCAGCGGCAGAAGCAGCAGCATCCTTCGCGGCCCAACCGCGCTCGAAGTCCTCTTGACAACGGTTCAAGAGATACTTTCTGAAAAGTTGGCCGCCGGTGATGGGCTTTCCCTCCGAGTTCCGAATACCGTCGTCCTGGACGTTGGGACTGATCGTCTCCATCATCTTCCTGCAAAGTCGCGCGTACATTTCCGACCACGCAGCCTCGTCAGTTGCCTTCTCGAAGACGAGCCTGATGACGTGGATGAGGGTCCGACCGTCCTTCTCCGCTTCGGACTTGTTAGCCCACTCGATGATTTGATCGGAGATACCGTCGAACTTCTCCATCGTAAGCTTGTTGAGGAGTGATCTGATCTTCCTCTCGACGTTTTGTTCTTCGTCAGCTGGCGACTTCCTTGTCCACCTGTTTGCAGAGAACTCCAGCGGGGCAACTGGCTCGAAATTACCGTTCTGATCTTTGGCGGCCTGGTTGAACACGTTCGCAGCATGGACCTTATTCGACTCGTTACGTTCGCCACCTCGCTTGCTTCTCGTGCGATTACTGCCTGGACCACCTTGGCTGCTGGTGCGGGTCATCTGGCCTGACCTGCCGAATGGCATGCCAGAACCAGGAACCGTGCTGGAAGTCGAACGTTGTGACATCGCAAACCTCTCTTCGCTCGTCATCTTGCTTGTCGGTGTGGAGAAGTTGCCCATAGTGAATCCACCAGGAGTGTTAGGTTTGAAACCGGGCATCGAGGGCTGCCGAGATATTGGTAGAGGTATGGCAGCAGAGCTGGTTCTGTGGCGGCCCGAACCACCGCGGGTCATTGGATAATGCGGCTGGTCACTAACAGCCTCGAGACCGATGGCATCCAGGGGGACGTCTGGTTTCTCGGTGCAGATTGCCATAAACTGGAGAAGGAATTCTCGGTCGTATCTGGCCAAACGCGTCAACAGACATTAAGGGTCATTAGGATGGGCTCACCTGAACTTTCCCTTCTTCGAATTCAGATTCAGTTCCGGTTTGGGGCTAGCAACACCCTCGGGATACGAGATGTGGCCCAAATCTTCAATGATCCTTGCCGTCGCCAAGGCAGAAGGAGGAGCAGCGACCACGTTCTTCGTCGCACCGGAAAGGTCGAGGGGACCAGGGCGGGTCTTTGTGATAGATGTGTCGATTTTGAGACCCTCCTTCCTCGAGAAGATCTCTCTGACCTCCTTGGGGAGCCCTTCGGAAGTAGGGCTTTCAACGAGCTCACCCTCCTCTGGCTTCTGCTCCTCAGCCAACTTGGCAGCCACCCTCTTCTCTTCCTCCTTCATCCTCCGCTCCTCGGCCTCCTTAGCCAACCTCAGCTTCTCAGCTTCGGCAGCCTTCCTCTCTTCCTCTTCCTTCTCCTTGCGTTTCCTCTCCTCTTCCTCGGCGACTTTCTTCGCCTCTCCCTCCTTCCTAATCCTCTCCCTTTCTTCCTCCTCCTTCCGGATGCGCTCCCTCTCAGCCGCCTCTTCCTCTTCCTTCCTCTTCCTCTCGGCCTCCTCCTGCTTGCGTTTCTCCTCCTCCTCGGCCTTCTTCTTTTCTTCCTCCTCCTTACGTTTCTTCTCTTCTTCCTTCCGTTTCTTCTCCTCCTCAGCAGCTTTCTTTTCTTCCTCGGCCCTCCTTGCCTTCTCCTCCTTCTCCTTTTCCTCTGCTATCCTCTTCTCCTTGGCCTCGACGGTTTCCATTCTAACCACGGATATCCTTTTCTGGTGGGTTTGGTGAATCGGTGGCGCGTTGTTTTCTACAACCGGTGAAGCGGGCGCATCCTTCCTCCTCCAAGCATCAAGGTTGAGTTCCCTCCCTTCGTGGTTCTTGATCGTGATCCGCTTGGGGAAGAAAGTGCTCGCACTGGTGTTCAAACGACTGGTGCCGCTCCCACCTGCTCCACCGGGGCCGGGCGGTGTGGTAGTGGTTGATGGAGTTGGGGGGGGCGAAGAAACGTTGTTCGGGCTTGGATGAGAGTGAATATGTGAAGGGGAGGGAGGAGGCAATGGACCGGGTGGGACAGGGGATGGCGTTCCTGGATGGAGTTGATTGGATGGGTTTCGCGGGGACAAAGTGGGAGGAGCTGGGTGCGGGCCAGGTGTACCCTGGCCGGGGTGTGGAGGGGGTGGTATTTGTGACATCCACGGGTGAGGGTACATGTACGCCGGATCCTGTGGCATATAGGGAGGATACTGGACAATGAAACGAAGTGAATATCAATCTCTCACTGGGCGCGATCACGGAAAACACGCTACTTACATAGTATGCGTAATGTGCAGGGGGAGGAGGGAAACCGCCAGGGGGAGGAGGTCCAGGGTGGGTGGAATGAGGGGGAGCAGACAGTCTCGGACTCGACATCCCAGGTTGAATCCCAGAATTGGAGGTGGTGTTTGGTGTGGGCGGTGGTCTATTACCCACTCCAACACCACCACTCGTCCCGTTGGCTAGATTGGTCTGGCGCGGGAACGCGGGCGACCGGGGTGCCTGTGTAGGTGGACCATTAGTTGGGGTTTGTTGGAAGCCTGCTCTAGGGTTGAAAGTGGAAACGTTATTGTGGAGGTTCTGAGGAGGTGGGGGACCCGATTGGGCAGTCGTGTTTGAAGTCGACGATATCGTTGAAGAAGCGGAGGTGGAAAGTGAGGATAGGGCGGGGGATGAAGGATCCGAATTCGTTTGCGGAGTGACAGAAGGGGAGGAAGGAGGGTTCTGGAAAAGTTTACGGATGTCTACCTTAGTAGGCTTTGGCGTGGGTGTGGATGAAGGAGCGGGAGCGTCAGGTCTCGATGTGAATGATTCCGGTTTAGATAGTGAATGAGCGACAGGCTTTGTAGCGGTGGGAGAGATAATCGTCGGAGGGGGATGGTTCGAGGTCGAACTCGACTGTTTCAAGGACGACGGACCGGCCTGTTGATTCCCAAAAGAAGGCGATGGCTTGCCGCCACCATTCACCGCTGGCACGGATCCAAATGATCTAACGCCCTCTGCTTTTATGGGGGGCACATTGGCGGGGGATGAAGATATCGTCGCGGAATTGTCGTCTATTGACCCAAAAGTGACGGAATCTAAGAGGGGACGAGATATTAGACAAGCAGAGAAAAGGAGACGTTGCACAGCTGGTATCCCATGCCGCTCTAGCTGCGTGCAAGCGTAGGGGACCGGCTCCGCTTGGGCGCCAGAGGATTGAGTCGATTCCAATGAGACGAGACATACTTTGTTTCGAGGTACCGACATTACCACGAGAAGGAATGTTAATCCCATCCTTTATGGTGACACCTTTCTGCCCGAAGGCACTCGACCGTCTAGAATGAGTTTGCACGGGAGAGTTTGTTGCATTTTGTGGAGGCAAAGCAGGCGACTGAGATCTTGTGGGGGACGCCGACGTCGAAGTTACAGCAGGAGAAGTCGATGTTTGTGGAGGGCCTCTTGCCCAAGCTGACTTTTGCGGTAGCTGGGTCGAAATCTTTGGCGTAGATGTCGTTGAAGGTTTGCTCATTCTAAGGCGAAGGAAAGATGAAAAGCGGGGAGTTATACATGATATTTACGGGAGGGGAAAGGAAGGAATGGACTGACGAGTTGTTGGGTGAAACTCTTCTGGTCGGTAATGGATGTAAAATTGGGATTATCTATTCGCTCTTGTAGGTGGGTCTTGACAACGGACCTGCCTGCAGGGGTAGAATAGTCGAGAGGGCTTGAGCTGAATATATGCGCCAAGGCCGTTCGCAGGCGGAGGGAGAGGATCGATGGAGGGGGGAAAAAAGACGGAGGGGGATTGGCAGGAGAGAGACGGAGACGAAGGGGGGGGGAACAAAATCAGATGAGACGTCGACCACGACCATTGGAACCCTCACCTAGCCTGATAAAAGTCGTAAAGAGAAAGGGCAAACTTGTCGTCGGACGCGTCGAAGGCGATCCGAGATGTTTGGCGGATTTTTGTCTGTGGCCTGTCTGATGGAACAGGTTAAGAGACAAGTTGAGGGAATCGGCAGTTTGTCATCCCAGCCACACACACCCCCTCGTCACGCGAACTCATGGACACTCATCCAGAGAAAAAATCACATAAATTCGGAATAAAATCTACGATACGCTCTCTACTCTCCCTTTGCGGTCGACGATGACGGGCGGGGAGAGGGGGGAGTGTTCTCCTCGGTATATAGCCCATTTTCCTCGATGTACGTCACTACTGGAGAGGGCAACAAATATCTCACGGACAGCCCTCTCTTCAAGAACAGACGGACTTTGGTGGACGAGACGTCATTCTGAATCAGCTGGGGGATCATGTGGATGTTGTGTCTCCACCGAGCTAGGCCATCCGTCGCCTGGTCCATGTCGGATCCTGCGCGCTCGACAATGAAGCACCCGTACTTTCCGAGAATGTGATCCAACTGGAGGGCAAAAAGTGTGGCGACGTTATTACGAAACCTGACACGAGGGGAGGAAGACGTACATCCGTTTGTGACCAAACGCCCGGCTCTGACATGGTAGCAATCAAATCAGAGCCCGCAAGTAGGAGGGTCTTGACGGGACGCATTTCTCCCTCCAGGGTCGCAATACCTCCAAGCTTGTCGTTAATCTCATGCTCAAAGTGGTCGAGGACGACAGCGGTGCGCTGGTATGACTGGAAAGCCTCCCAAGGGTCGACCATCAACCATGAGGAAGTCTGTTCAGCGGCTAGGTTGCACATATTCACCCTGTGAAACGGGTTTTACATCAACAAAACGGGGGTGGGACAGGATGAAGGGGGGCGGGTGGATGTCATTACCTGTGTTTGGCACACAGGAGACCAGGCTTCTTGTACATATCACTGACGGGACTGAGGTAACCTCCGACAATCTCGTAGTCGGTTTGTTGCCGAGCATAATCTTTCGCCATCTCAAACATGCGGAGGTGCAGGTAGGTGATTGGACTGAAAGAACCGCATGCAACGAGGACGAGCGGCTGCTTGGAGGAGTCTCGCAAGACTCTCTGCAGGCGGTGGATCGGGAACGAATAGCCACCTGGGTTGGTGAACTGCCTCGCCTGGGTTGCCATTGCTTGGGTGGCGGGGATTGTGGACCTCGATAGACACGGATGCGGGGAAAAGTGTGTGGCGGAAGGGAGGATGAGGGGAGTCAACGAAAGGCGTTGGCTGTAAAATGATTACCTCCCGGTTCTATATCGGTGACAGTTGATCTAATCGCGTTCCGGATTGCAAAGCATAAGTGTAAGAGGAGATTACAGCCCGAGTGTCTGTCGTGTGAGGTCTCGTATATATATCGTTCCGGATGTATACTTATAGTAGATCTACATGTCCCGTTATGCGGAGTGCTCCCCTTGTGACCTGTCTCTCTGCTCTTTAGCCTTACCAATCAGCGTCTTCATCGACTTGATCGCAGCTTCCCGGGCGATGACAAGCTTTCGCAATTTGGGGAGATCGTCAATAGGGTCGTAGTCCATCGTTTTGTGAGTAGAGGGCTTCCCTGTGAGGGCCGTAAACTCGGAACGGAGGTCGGCAAGGATGTCATCCAACGAAGAGAGCATCGTTCTGCAATCCTTCAGATCCTCTTGCAACTTGAAACGTTTGCAGACTTCCGCAGCACAGGTCTCTATGTGGGTAAATCTGACTGGACCCAACATGATACCGCCGAACCTACAATGTATCGGATCAATCCCGCCCTCAGCTAGATTATTCAAAGGGTGAACTCACCACCGACTGACAACGACGACGGCGTCCATGACACTCGTCTGTTTCATGATATTGAGGACCCTTCCGCCTGCCCATTTTTCACCATCGTCATCGTATGCGGAGACGACCTCGAAATCGTCTTCACCGCCCAAACCGGTCATACCTGGCTTGAGGGTCATGAACCGCCAAGCGGTGACCTCGTGAGCAGGTGGACGGTTGGCGTGGGTTCTGCGAACATAGGCAACGGCATCCTTTACTTGAGATGCATCCTTCACAGGGACGATGTAGGCCACAAATGCAGATTTTCTGTCTCTGATTTCCTGGGAAGTGAAGGAGATTTTTGGAGGGGATGCAGCGGTCTCGGGGGACACGAAGTGGTTAGTTAGGCTTGATTGCATGATCCGAGTTCTGAGCGTCTGGTCTGCCGGGTCCGACCCTTTGCCGGTGGTCAGCCAGAAATGTATATGCGAAGGGCATCTACAGCTGGGGTGAAACCGCCACGCGTATGCACCGCAACAAGTGATAGTGAGACTTGAAATTTGCTCGGGATAGATTCCGACCTCTTTTTCCCGTTTATTCCGTAGAAAACAGCCTCGCACTCTGAAAGGGGGGGAAACAAAAAAAGGGAGCATCGGATCCGATCAGGCGGCATCCCCCTTTGTACAAGACCCCTTCCTCTCATTTGACGTTCCAGCGACGGCCAGGAGCCTCTCCTCTCCTCTACTTACTTATCGTACTCTAATCCCCTCCTTTCTCTCACAACCATGGCCGACATTCCGGATATCATTCTCGAGAACTCAGACCAGAGGTCCCTCTCCCCAAGCGCCGTCGCATTCCAGGTCGCTACCATGGCCGGAATATCCGTATGTTGTCGGTCTTCTCCTTGCCCCCTCCAAGGCTCTTTACCCTGCTATCTCAGCTGGTCACTGTTCTTGCTTTCAACTTCCTCCGGCCGAACAATAAAGTAAGTCTCGCCCCAGCACCATCCTACCGTCCACAGCTCAATATTCCACACCCAAAGATCGTTTACGAACCAAAGGTCAAATATCATGTCGGTAACAAGAGACCACCGAAAATATCAGACTCTCTCTTCGGTTGGCTTCCCCCACTCATACACACCAAGGAGCCAGAACTTCTCGAGAAGATCGGTCCAGACGCGGTCACATACCTTCGATTTCTTAGAATGATCCGTTGGATGTTCACTGCCATCTCTGTCCTCTGCTGTGGCATTCTAATCCCGATCAACATCTACTACAACACAAAGGTGTCCAAGAGTCCGTCCCAAAATGTCCTCTTGCTGCTCACAATCCGAGATGTCCGTGGTGTCTGGCTCTGGGCTCATGTCGCGATGACTTACATCGTCACCTTCGTCGTCTTCGCTTTCATCTACGTCCACTGGAAAGCCATGGTCCACATGCGTGGCGTCTGGTTCCGCTCTTCCGAGTACATCAACTCCTTCTACGCCCGCACACTCATGATTCAGGGTGTTCCGAAAAAGTTTCAATCCGACGAGGGCATCCGCGCAATTTTCCAGTCTACCCAGGTACCCTATCCCACCACTTCCGTCCACGTCGGTCGTCGGGTCGGTAATCTACCCGAGCTGATCGAAAAGCATAATGATACCGTCAGGGAACTCGAGCACGTTCTCGTGGCTTATCTCAAGGACGGAAAAGTTGGCAAGAAACGCCCCACTGTCCGCATCGGTGGAGGTTGTGGTGGTGACAAGCTCGATGCCATTGATTACTACACGTACGCGTCTATCCCTCACTTCTATTCCTACCACTTGTCCCTTCTTAACAATTGACTCGTCTCATCACCCAGGAGGAGGCTCCAAGTCACCGAGAAAGCGGTCGAGGATTATCGTCGTCAGATCGACGATCGCAAACCCGAGAACTACGGTTTCGCTTCCATGGCCGCAGTCCCTTATGCCCATATCGTCGCGAACATGCTCAAGGACAAGAAACCCAAGGGGACTGACGTCATCCTGGCTCCCAACCACAAGGACATCGTCAGTCGATCACCCCTTCTTTATCACTCCACAACCCGCTGACACCTTCGAAGATATGGAGCAACCTAAATTTGAGCGCCGGAGAGCTTGCCGGAAAGAGGACTATGGGCTGGGTCTACCTCGTTCTTGTCGCGTTCTTCAATACCATACCGCTCTTCATCCTCTCCATCTTCGCCAACTTGTCATCTGTGAGTACCTTCACACTATCAAAAACATGCTCGCTCTTACCTGGTTCAACTCATCTAGTTAACCTCCGTCGTTCACTTTTTGGACCAATGGCATACGGCGTCCCCAAAGACTTTCGCTTACGTATCCGGTGTCTTGCCTCCCGCTGTCTCTGCTCTGTTCGGATACCTTCTGCCCCACCTCTTCCGGTGGCTCTCTAAATACCAAGGTGCTACAACTCACTCTCGTTTGGATCGGGCCGTCATCGCACGTTACTACGGATTCCTCGTCATCTCTCAGCTGATCATCTTCACCCTGATCGGTGTCATCTTCAGTGTGTATTTTGTCAGCTCCCCCCTCTCACCCGCTAATTTCGTTCGTTGCGCAGTCAGTGTCAAGAACATCGTTGACCAGATTGGAAAGAAGTCTGCCAAGGATATCTTCGAGTCTTTCAAAACCCTTCCGGACGCCATCAATACCATATACATCGACCAGTCACCCTATTGGCTTACTTACTTCCCCTTCCGAGGCTTCTTGGCCATCTTCGACCTCGCCCAAATCATAAACTTGGTTTGGATCACTATCAAGAAGAACCTCTTCGGTAGGACGCCTCGTGAGATCCGCGAGTGGACTCAGCCTCCCGAGTTTGAATATGCCGTCTACTATTCCAACATCTTATTCATGTCCACCGTTGCGATGGTATTCGCTCCCCTCGCGCCTCTTGTTGCCGTCGCTGGTGCAGTTGTGTTTTGGGTTAGTTCGTGGGTGTACAAGTACCAGCTCATGTTCGTCTTCGTCTCTCGGGTCGAGTCCGGCGGTCGGTTGTGGAACGTCGTCATCAACCGTCTGCTGGTCGGAATCATCCTGATGCAGGCTCTGATGTGCCTCACCATCGGCCTCCAGCTCGGATTCAAGACCTTCTACTGGGTTGCAACCCTTCCACCGATCGTTCTCGTCCTTGTCTTTAAGGCGTTCATCGACCGCAGGTTCTTAAACGAGTTCAAGTACCACATTCCATCGAAAGACGAGCTCGCCCAGGCCAAGGTCCACTCTCAGCGATCCGACAGCAACAGAAATAGGCTCGAGAAACGTTTCGGACACCCAGCGTTGAACTCGGATCTGTTCACTCCGATGGTCCACGCCAACATGGCGCATCTGTTACCTCAGGTCTACAATGGGAAGATTGAGAGTGATAAGACGCGGCTGGGGGAGTACGGTGGTCAGAAGGTCGAAGCCCAACTCGTCCATGGTATCAAGATCGCCGCCATCGATCAACACGACCTCGAATACGACCCGGGATTGTATCAAAGGGACCGCGGCGAAGACAACTGGGATACCCAGTCCATTTCTTCGTCGAATCTCCTTGATAGGGGAGCCTCGCCTGCTCCGACGGCCGCTGGCATCAGGAACTCGCAATTGGACAGATACCTCAACATGGGACAACCCTCGGAATACGAGATGAGCAAGCTGGGACCGGCGGACCAGGATAAGCTCCCGTTATTGGATCCCAATTTCAATGCATCCATGTACGATCAAAGGCTGAACGTTTCGAACCCTTCGCTCCTTCCTTCCCCCGTAGGCACTCCCTACACGCAGTATAGTCAGCACCCGCAATACCCGGACGTGTCCAGGGAGGCGCCGTATAGGGAAGCCCCCACCCATAGACTAGGGCAGATATCCAGGGGCCCCTCATCTTACACGTACTCTGACGGGCCCTCCCGATCGTCGACGCCGGCGTATCCACCGCAACCGTTGTCGAGACAGGTCTCAGACTACGATGAGCCACGGGGACCTGAACAACCGCAGTTCTCAGGTCCTGATCGCCAGGGCCAAGGACAGCCTGGTTTCGGACAGAACACGGCAGGACGAGGGGCTTGGCGAGGATAAGTAATCGACTTGTTGGATGATCTCAATGTCCCCTCCCATTTCTCTTTCCTTCCTACACGGACCAATTTTTTATCACCTATGTAATCTCATCCCTTTGCTCTACCTCCTTTCATCAAGACGATGGGTGATGCGGGGGTGTGCAAAGCAACCCACTCAACACTGCTCCAGCGCTCGTTTATTCACCCGCCCGTTCCCTTTGTACACCCCTCCACACTGGTTGTTGAATATAGCTCCTAATTCCGCCACAATACTTCCACGACGTACACTACCTCCTCAGGCTCTCTGGAAGAGTTGTCAGACCGGCGAGACACGCAGCGGAATAGGGAATGTGTATAAGCGTGTGTACGAGCTACCCATACAATATACGAATTAATAAGAATAAATACCTACCTACGAAATGAAGAAGGAAGCTAAACGAAAGAGATGAAAGGATACACAGGGAAGGTATGGAACGAGAACACCGGAGAGGGGAAGCTGAGAGAAGTCTTCACTGTGCGTCCGGGTCACTCGAGTCCAATCCAGGGTCGACCTGTTCCTCGAACAAACACATCTCGAACGCCTGTTTGAGCAGCGCCTACTGTTTGCCAGAAACAGCGAAAACGATCCGCTCGACTACGGAAACTAGTCGGGAACTCTACAAACGGCTCCGCAAAGCGAACACACCTCCAAGATCTGGTTTTTGTAGTTCGGGCCGTAGATACGCCGAGCAACAGCCAAGATCGTTGATGTTTTTCCAGTTCCTGGAGGACCATATAGAAGCTTCAAGAGGAGATGTGGCAGCCGGTTCTTCTCGATGAACTTCTCAACTAAGGGTGTAGTCCAAAGTGTGTAGTACAGGGGACAGTCACACGAGATCCCAGCTCGTCACGAACCCCCATGTCTAGATTCCGCGTTACAGACGGTTATACTTCGCAAAAGGGGTTTGCACATCTCCCAAAAATCGGTGACTCTGTACCAGGAGAGTTCCAGCCCAGAGGCAGTCTTGATTCGGGGAGCATCTCGAGCCGTTTCTCGGGCGTCTCCAGTCAACGTGCCGCCCGCCTTGAAGAAGGGGATTTGATCACGGGAACTATTGATATTACCCATGAACGTGCTTACATGCTACCCCCTATCCGAGATGAGGACCGCGCGGAGGAAAAGAAGGCATTGGTCTGTACTTACTTCTCTCTTGTTGATGGCCTAACCTAACCCATCCGATTCCACCAGGAGGAGTACATCATCTCCTTGAAAATCATACCACCAAACTGTCAGGATAGTTGGACGTTGGATCATCCATCCAACACCACTTGGTGTACATTTTATCGCCTTTATATGCATAGTACCTATCTGATGGGACATCTACAGTGTCCCTCCCTTTCCACCGCCACCATGACACTTATGCAACTGTTCTGATCGCACCTTCTGTGGAAGACAGTATGAAGATCTCTCATAAAATCTGGCTGGACAACTGGCGGCGTGGACGAATCATTGATGCTGGCGGCCCAGATCCCGGACGAAATGATGAGATTGACTGGTCTGAGGTGAGGAAGGATCAGGCTCTGGTGTTATATGTGTGAGTGCTGACTGTTGTTGTGGAGGGTACCAATGGGGAATATGAATTAGTCATCCTCCGTCCCGACCACTTCTTGATTGACAATGCCGCCGTGTTAATAAAGCACCCCTCCACCCAAAACCTCACATGCTTCTACAACTCAAAGTACAAGGATGGCCACTTATGTGAAGGGAGCCCCACTGGTCTTCCCCTGCAATCATTCCATTCCAGAGGCAGGATCAATCGTGTCACCCCTCTCAACCCTATGCTCGTCAACTATGCTGCAATCCTTCGATTGAGACGCCTCATTCGTCAAGACCCCTTTTGGGGAGCAACATTGAGCGAAACTACAATCACTGTCCTTCGGGATGCCATGAAGCTCCACAGAGCTGTCATTTGGACTCCTGATGGATCCCGGGACACACAGTTCAAGATCAAAGACCTTAGTTCTCAGCCACCCGTGTTCCGCGACCTGCGGGGTTGGCCCGATTACCCAAGGGCGACCCCAGAGCCTAATCCAGGAATTGATACTGGCGTGCCCACCACGGCATTGGATCGTGCTTTTGCATTACTGGAAGAAGGTGGCTTTCGATTGTGCCTGTTGAATTGCACCACATTCTAACCGGCAGGTATCTTTGAGGGGTTCGGGGATCCCCCTGAATTGGGTGACGGCGACCATTCCCACCATTGCCTTGACCTGCTCTCTGATTTGGGAGCGATGGATCCTCAGGAAAAGATGGAAAGATTCCTCGCTGCATTTTGACGCTTCTTCGTTTGCCTTCGCTGTGTAAAAAGCGGGAGCAGGAGTACAAAAGTACTGATAATCATGACGACTCCCGTGTAATCCTCAGTTCTGTCGCGCCCACCTCTACATGTATATATCTCCGAAGATACAAATAGCAAATTGAAGACAATTATAGACCTGGAAGTGCGCAGGCCCTGCTGGCAATGTTAATATTATCAGCGAGGGAGGAAAACTGCACGAACGTAGGGGGAAGTGATAGGGAGAACAACGAGCCTGATAGATGATATTACCGTACAACTACAAGTACATGACCACATGGAAATCCGAGACGATCAACTAGCTAAAAAAAGAATAGTGTGAATGGAACAGAGCAGGGAGAGGCGGTTAAAGAGAAGAACGGGATGAAAAGAGTGGGTATGTGATAGTCCGCAGTCCACAAGCGTATACCCATCCGCAGTGTGCTAAAGGGTAGTAATGCGGCGGGAACGGTCGTTGAAAGGGCAGAAGGAATATAAATATAGGTCGTGTTACGCGGACCGAGTTCGCTCCATCCTGGCTTTCTCGCCGGCGACAGGCTGAGTCTAATATGCTCTCGCACTGGCGCAGCTGGCTTTTTACCGCCAAGGGAATAAAAGCTGGTGAGTATTTAGCGACGAGACGAAAGAGGCGAATGCTCGCAACCCGAGCTTTCATTCTTCGTCACGGTATCCCCACACAGGTGTGAAAGCGAACAGGTCCTGCATCATCTTCTCGACCAAAGCCGCCTGTTTTTCACCCGGGTCGTGGATCTCTTCGGTGGCGGAATATGCCTTGAGTTTATCCAATCGGCGCTCTTCGGCCTCCCTCACCCATTCAGAACGCTCCTTCACTCGGTGTGCCCGAGCTTTATTAAGCCGGTCCAAGATCACCACGGTACCAAAGTGTGGACGTCCAGAGCGAGAGGAGGTCAATTTATCTGTTCCCGGGGATGCAGTAGAGGTTTGCGCCTGCGTTTTGGTCGATGGTGGGGCCGAAGGTATCGTTCTTGGGGGGGTCGATGTACACCACCTCCTCAGACTCTGGAAGAGTTGCCAGACCGGTGAGACATACAGCACAATAGAGAATGTGTATAAGCTGGTATACGAGCTACCCATACAATATACGAATTAATAAGAATAAATACCTACCTACGAAATGAAGAAGGAAGCTAAACGAAAGAGATGAAAGGATACACAAGGAAGGTATGGAACGAGAACACCGGAGAGGGAAAGCTGAGAGAAGTCTTCACTGTGCGTCCGGGTCGCTCGAATCCAATGCAAGGTCGACCTGTTCCTCGAACAAACGCATCTCGAACGCTTGTTTGAACGGCGTATACTGTTTGCCAGAAACAGCGAAAACGATCCGCTCGAAAACATCCTTGAACCTTGCGCCTCGACAAGCAACGAGTTCGGCCCAGAGTGACGCAACCATACCAACAGAATTCTGACTGGAGCACCCACAGCCAAAGGCACCGAGAACGATGGCGCGATCGCCCCTTTGTTCGAAAACTCTGAGACAACGGGCCATTCTTTCTCGCATGAGGTTACGGATCTCTGCATCGACGGTTGGTCGCTCCTGGGGTAGAGTGAAGCGTTTCTTGCGCACAACCGAAGCGCTGACGGGGACGGCTGCCACAACGTTGATAACGTATGGGGGGATAAACTTCCCCTGCCCCTCCCTCGCATGAGGAGAAGGTGATCTGTTATCCACGAGGTTAGCATCCGGTTCAGCCGATATTATGAGCTCAAACTCGTCATCCTCTGCATCTGCATCTTCCCCTTTGACATTTTCCTGCTCCATGTCATCCTTCCTGAACACGGCGACGCCGGGTGCGTATAGCATGGAGTTATCGTGTATTCCGTTTCCTTCCGATTGCTTCCAGGATTCCCTGTGCCTCTCGTAAAACGAACGAGCGGCCTGGGAGTCCAGGAGGTTGGTGACCAACGAGCTAGATCTGAGGAGGGCATCCGTATGATCGTCGAATCCCTGGAGTTTCCCACCTTTCGATTTGTGCGAAACGGAACACAGAAGGCCGATCTTGGTTGTCGACGGACCGAATCGTGAGCTCGGGATGACGAGATCGGGGTGAGAGTTGCTGAGGATGTGGGCGGCAGCGAGAGTGGATGAGGGGGTAAACTCGATTTGGGTTTGGTGGGGTGGGGGGGAAGTGGAGGGATTGTAATCTAGAATCGGATTGGAAGAGTGGGGGTAAAATGTGGTAAGTTGCTTGGAGAGCTCGATCTGGGCTCCGATGTCGTGTGTAACGTGTGAGAAAGGCCACTCGTTTGGGACGGATGGAGGCGAGGTGGAAGACGAAGGAAGATCTTCTAGATACTGGCCACCTCCACGAGCGATCCTCTCTGTATCCATTGCGATCTTGGTGCGGTGTTGATGAAGAACTGCTAGATTGTGTATGTTCTCCCAACGTCTAGTGGCCGCCAACTTGCGTTTCTTCCTGATAATATCCTGCTTCTTCTGCTGTTTGAGAGTGATCGATGAAGCGCCAGAAGTATGGCGTTTCATACCGACTGTTGTAGGGGTCGCGGACCGACCCCTGGCAAAGCGACGACGGTCGCGCTGTCTGTTATTGAGCTTTGAGTTCATTGTGGTGGAGAGTAAGAGCGGGGAACGGGGGGAGGCTGAGTTCGATGTGGATCGAGACGATTGTCTTGCGTAAAGAGGCCACAAATCCTAATCAAGCCATATGCGGCTTCGATTTCAAACTCCGAAACGGAAATTCTCACGAGTGACTCGGGGTCACATGACTACTCGGATTGCCTGCTGCATATATTATCCCGCATATTCTGGATTCAGAACCATCCGCTGGATGATATGCACACGCGGCCCCATACAATACCAGCAAAGCCCCGATGCCGCCCCTCCCTGTGAGGATAAGGAGGAATTGTAGTCGCGAACCGGTAAGCGTAAGTTCACCGGTTGGACGTTGACGTTGACACGCCGGCGCTGTCAAAAAA
>Ga0307515_10001163_pt1 | contig 60305 bp, 57 predicted proteins | sample 17_EM_MG_FD_194513 | JGI IMG/M metagenome (GOLD analysis project Ga0307515, IMG submission 194513) | Populus trichocarpa ectomycorrhiza microbial communities from riparian zone in the Pacific Northwest, United States - 17_EM | ecosystem: Host-associated > Plants > Roots > Unclassified | place... | reverse complement strand
ATGCCACTCGACAGTCGGGTGGTGGATTCAACTTTCGAAAGGTAAATCACAATGAACAAACTTCTGGCCGCTCTGATCGCTTCCCTGTTCGCCGTTGGCGCTTTCGCTGCTGACGCAGCCAAGCCCGCCGCTTCGGCTGCCTCCAAGGCAGAAGCCAAGGCCGAAAAGAAGGCTGAAAAGAAGGAAGAGAAGAAAGAAGCTAAGAAGGAAGAAGCCAAGAAGTAATCAACGCTTCGTTGATTGCCTTGGCGCGTTGCAGGGAGACTGCAAGCGCTTCAAGAAACGCCCGGTGCCTGCATCGGGCGTTTTTCATGGTGGGTACGTACGCCGATAATTGAACCCTGCTCAACTTGCCGACATGAACAACATGATGAAACGCGCTTCGCTTGCGGTTATGGCCCTGGCCTGGAGCTGCGCCGCTCTTGCACAAGACGGCCCGCAGAATCTGCCGGCGGTCGGTTTGAAGGCCGGCATCTATAACATCCAGGCGCAGCTCGCGCAAACACCCGACCAGCGAACCATCGGCCTGATGTTTCGCAGCAGCATGGCCACCAACGAAGGCATGCTCTTCCGCTTCGAAGAGCCGGGCATGCAGTGCTTCTGGATGAAGAACACCTTGTTGCCGCTGTCGGCCGCGTTCATCAGCGACAACGGAACCGTGGTCAACATCGAAGACATGAAGCCGCAGACCCTGGACTCCCACTGCTCGAAGCAGCCGGTTCGCTTCGTGCTGGAAATGAACCAGGGTTGGTTCGCCAAGCGCGGCATCAAGCCCGGCACCAAGTTGTCAGGGCCGCCATTTGCGCAATGAAAAACGCCGGTCAGTGACCGGCGTTTTCACTTGCAGCCCGCCTCTCCGCTCAAGCGAAGTTCTTGGCTGCGAAGTCCCAGTTCGCCAGTGAGGTGAGGAAGGTCTCGACCCACTTCGGGCGCAGGTTGCGGTAGTCGATGTAGTAGGCGTGCTCCCACACGTCGATGGTCAGCAGCGCCTTGTCAGCGGTCGTCAGCGGCGTACCTGCGGCGCCGGTGTTCACGATGTCCACGCTGCCATCGGGCTTCTTGACCAGCCACGTCCAGCCGGAACCGAAGTTGCCGACGGCGCTCTTGGTGAAGGCTTCCTTGAAGGCTGCAAAGCTGCCGAACTTGGCGTTGATGGCCGCAGCCAGTGCGCCCGTGGGCTCGCCACCGCCCTGGGGCTTCATGCTGCTCCAGAAGAAGGTGTGGTTCCAGACCTGGGCCGAGTTGTTGTAGATGCCGCCGGACGACTTCTTGATGATGTCTTCCAGGCTCATCGATTCGAACTCGGTGCCCTTCTGCAGGTTGTTGAGGTTCACGACGTAGGCGTTGTGGTGCTTGCCGTAGTGGTATTCCAGCGTTTCCTTGCTGAGGTACGGAGCCAATGCGTCCTGAGCGTACGGCAACGGGGGCAATGTGTGTTCCATGCGAGTGTCCTTTCTGTGGTTCGGAAAGCGGGAGAGCGTCGAATGATTGTAGGCAGCTTGAACCGCGGTCGCGTCGCGCGGCGGTGAATTCAGCGCTCGCCGCGCGGGTTCAGCGTCACGCTCGACAGCGTTGCCGTGGCTTGCCCATCCACGAGTTCGGCACGGACTTGCTGGCCCGCCGACAGAGCGGAGGCCGTGGTGATGGGGATGCCTTGGTCGTCACTCAACCAGGCGTAGCCGCGCGCGAGAACTTGGCGAGGATCCAGCGCCCTCAGCCGCCCTTCCAGCGACGCGAGGCGTTGATGACGGGCCGCGAGCGTGACGCCCATTGCACGCTGAAGCCGCGCGTTGCCTTCGGCGCAGCGCTGCCGCTGGCGGGGCACGGCCTGCAGCGCGTGGCTCGACATACGCTGCTGCAGCAACGCCAGCCGATGGGCATGCCGCCGCACGTTGTCCATCGGTCGCGTCAGGCGGAGTGCCGCATGGTCGAGCGCCTGCGCCTGGGTATCGAGCACTCGGCCCATGCGGCGCCCCATCACGGAAGCCACAGCCGCGAGCAAGGCCAGCCCCTCCTCTTGCGTGGGCGATACCAGCTCGGCCGCCGCTGTCGGCGTAGGCGCGCGCACGTCGGCCGCAAAGTCGGCCAGCGAAACGTCGGTCTCGTGCCCGATGCCGCACAACACGGGCAGCGGGCTCGCCGCAATGGCGCGCACGACACGCTCGTCATTGAAAGACCACAGGTCTTCGAGCGAACCACCGCCGCGGCAGACGATCAGCACGTCGACTTCATCGCGCCGCGCGGCGGTCTGGATCGCGTTGACGATCGTGGCAGGCGCGTCCGCGCCTTGAACCAGGCAGGGATAGACGACAACCCCGACATGCGGCGCGCGGCGCGACAGCGCCGTCAGCACATCGTGCAGCGCGGCGGCGGCCAGTGAGGTCACCACACCGACACGGCGCGGGAAGCGCGGCAACGCCCGCTTGCGCCCGGCATCGAACAGGCCCTCGGCCTCGAGCCGTGCCTTGAGCTTGAGGAACTGCTCGAACAGCGCGCCTGCTCCCGCACGCTGCATCGACTCGATCACGAACTGCAGTTCACCCCGTGGTTCGTAGACCGCGAGGCGCCCGCGCACTTCGACCAGTTGCCCATCGGCCGGCGCGAAGTCCAGCAGGCTGGCAGCACGGCGAAACATCGCGCAGCGGATCAGCGCGGCGCCGCCTTGCGCGTCCTTCAGGCTCAGGTAGCAGTGCCCGCTGCCGGCCCGTGAAAACCCGGAGACCTCGCCGCGAATCGTGCAGGCAGAGAAGCGCGCAGCCAAGGCGTCGGAGACCGCATTGATGAGCGCCGAGACGCTCCAGACCATGCGTTCACCGCGCTGGGACGGGCCATCAATCACGGGCAAACCCAATGCTGACGCGGGCCGAGAACTCCACAAGCCCGCCAGACAAGGCACGGCGCGGAGGTTTGGCTGTCACGAGGCTTTCACAATCGTGCAAGTGTTTGATTTTCAAGGATTTTTTTATGCCTAAGTTTTAAGCAATCTGACGCAGCGCCTGAATTCACGCGGCTTGCGCGCCACCACAAGCCAGTTGCCCACAAAGTTGTCCACAGTTGCAGTGGACGGTGTGTGACACAGCAGCAGGCCGTCTTGGTGCGGGCGCGAACACAGTGACAAGATCGAACCAATCACCGCGCGACAGGCTTGGGCTTGGAGCCATAATCGCGCCTCTCGAACGGCCACAACATCACCAAGAGGACCGGATTGTTTTCGATCATACAAGCCGCTGGCTGGCCGATTTGGCCCCTTCTCCTGTGCTCCATCGTCGCTCTGACGCTCATCATCGAACGCTTGTCGAGCCTGCGCACCGCGCGCGTTTCACCGCCTCGACTGCTCGATGAAGTGGTGTCCGTCACACGGGCCCACCTGCCCGGTGCCGACGTCGTCAACAAGCTGGCCGACAACTCGATTCTGGGAACCGTGCTCGCCACCGGCCTCCGCACGGTGATCGCCGACCCGCGCTTGAACGAAGCCGTGCTGCGCAGCTCGTTCGAGTCGGCCGGGCGCGCCGCGGTGCACCGCATGGAGCGCTACCTCAATACGCTGGGCACCATCGCCTCGGCAGCGCCCTTGCTGGGGCTGCTGGGCACGGTGATCGGCATGATCGAGATCTTCGGTTCGCAGGCCCCCACGGGTGGCAGCAACCCGGCCCTGCTGGCACACGGCATTTCAGTGGCGCTCTACAACACGGCCTTCGGCTTGATGATCGCCATTCCTTCGTTGATGTTCTACCGCTACTTCCGCGGCCAGATCGAGGCCTACACGCTGGAGATGGAGCAGGCCGCCGAGCGCATGGTGCCGCACCTGATGCGCTTCTCCGTCCCTCCCAAGAAACCGGCGCCCTGAACGAGCATGGCGATGAATTTTCGCAAGCACCACCCCGAGGAACCCGAGATCAATCTGATCCCGTTCATCGACGTGCTGCTGGTGGTGCTGATCTTCCTGATGCTATCGACCACGTACTCGAAGTTCACCGAGCTGCAAGTGGTGCTGCCGGTGGCCGACGCCGACAAGCCGCGCGAAAACCCGCGCGAGATCATCGTGTCGGTGTCCGGCGAAGGGCGCTATGCGATCAACCGCAAGACGCTCGAAGGCCGAAGTGTCGAGATGCTGGCAGCCGAATTGGCGCTGGCGTCCCAAGGGTCCACAGACACCGTGGTGATCATCTCGGCCGATGCAACCGCCGCGCACCAGTCGGTGGTGACGGTGATGGACGCTGCACGGCGCGCCGGCCTGGCCAAGCTGACCTTCGCCACACAGGCGGGCCAAGGCCGCTGAACCCGATGCCATTGGTCGCGGCCCGCGCAGGCCACTGAGGCGTCGTGTCGGCCGTATCCCAACTTCAGGCCGCGTGGTTGCACAGAGGCTGGCTGGCCCGGCTGCTGCTGCCGATCTCGTGCTTGTACGGGTTGGCCATCGCGCTGCGCGCGGGGTGCTATCGCCTCGGCTTGATGCAGCCGATAAAACTGCCGGTGCCGGTGATCGTGGTGGGCAATCTGGTCGCCGGTGGTGCGGGCAAAACGCCAACCACCATCGCCCTGGTTCACCTGCTTCGCGAGCGCGGTTTCACCCCTGGCATCTTGTCGCGAGGCTATGGCCGGCAAACCGGCGACATCGTGCTGATCGATCGGGAGACGCCAGCAGGCACTGCCGGCGACGAGCCCTTGCTGATGCACCTGCGCACCGGTGCACCCGTCGCCGTTGGTGCCGATCGGATTGCTGCCGGGCAAGCACTGCTGAAGGCCGTCCCCTCGGTGAACATCCTGATCAGCGACGATGGGCTGCAGCATCTGCGGCTGACGCGCGATGCTCAGGTAATCGTGTTCGACGAGCGCGGCGTCGGCAATGGCTGGCTGCTGCCCGCCGGCCCGCTACGCGAACCCGCACTGCGGGCCCTGCCGCCTCGCAGCGTCGTGCTCTACAACGCAGCCGGGCCGACCACCGCGCTGAGCGGGCATCAGGTCGTTCGCCGCCTCACAGGCCTGGCGCCTCTGTCGGACTGGTGGTCAGGCCGACCCGCCAAGGCAGAGGCCTTCACTGAAATGCACGGCCACCATGTGCTGGCCGCAGCCGGCCTGGCACGGCCTCAGCGCTTCTTCGACATGTTGCGCGCGCAAGGCCTCTCGATCAGCGAACTCTCCCTGCCGGACCATCACGACTTCGCCACTTTGCCTTGGCCTGCCGATACGCCCGATGTGGTCGTGACGGAGAAAGACGCCGTCAAGCTCAAGCCCGAAGCGATGGGCAGCACGAGGGTGTGGGTTGCAACGCTAGACTTTGACCTGAGCCCGGCGTTCGCGACCGAACTGATGCAATGGCTGCCACCAAACGATAGACCGTGAAGGATCCGACATGGACACTCGACTGCTTGAACTGCTGGTCTGCCCTTTGTGCAAAGGCCCGCTCGAACACCAAAGACCTCCGCTCCACACGGACCACGAACTGATTTGCCGCGCTGACCGCCTGGCCTTTCCGGTCCGCGATGGCATTCCGGTAATGCTGGAGTCCGAGGCTCGATCTCTCGATGCCACGGCTCCTGCGCCCGAAGGCGCAGTGTGAGCTTCACCGTTCTGGTGCCGGCACGCCTGCAATCGACTCGCCTGCCGCGCAAGATACTCGCCGACCTGGGTGGTGTGCCAATGGTCGTGCGGGTTGCGCAACGTGCTGCACTCTCGCAGGCCGCACGCGTGGTGGTCGCGGCAGACGATGCCGAAATCGTTCTCGCTTGTCAGGCGCACGGTGTCGAATGCGTGCTCACGAGAGCAGACCACGCCACCGGCAGCGATCGCCTGGCCGAAGCCTGCGCGTTGCTGGGCTTGGACGGCGCCGATGCAGTGGTCAACGTGCAAGGGGACGAACCACTCATCGAACCGTCGCTGATCGATGCGTGTGCCGCACTGTTGGCGACCCGAACCGATTGCGTGATGAGCACCGCTGCGCACGCCATCGACGAACCAAGCGAACTCGCCAACCCGAATGTCGTGAAGGTGGTGGTGGACGGCGCCGGGCGTGCGCTCTACTTCTCGCGCGCCCCGATCCCGTGGTGGCGCGACGGATACGGGCAAGGCATCGGCAAGCTGCCGCCGGCGAACCTGCCTTTGCGCCACATCGGCCTGTATGGCTATCAAGCCGGGTTCCTGCGACGTTTCCCGACACTCCCGCCCTGCCCGCTGGAAGCGGTCGAATCGCTAGAGCAACTGCGTGTGTTGTGGCACGGCGAACGCATCTCGGTACATGTGAGCCCCGTGCGGCCCGGGCCGGGTGTCGACACGCCCGAGGATCTCGCCCGCGTCCGTGCCCTGCTGGGCTAAGTACCCATGCTATTCTCGTCAGCAAAGCTGGGCCCGCAGCCACTGCCGGTACCGCGCAAGATTCCACAAATAGAGGACGACAGATGAGAATGATCCTGCTGGGCGCGCCAGGCGCCGGAAAGGGAACGCAAGCCGCGTTCCTTTGCAAGAAGTTCGGCATCCCACAGATTTCAACCGGCGACATGCTGCGTGCAGCCGTGAAGGCCGGCACGCCACTCGGCTTGGCCGCCAAGCAAGTGATGGATGCAGGCGGGCTCGTCGGTGACGACATCATCATCGGCATGGTGAAGGAGCGCATCGCCCAGCCAGATTGCGCGAACGGTTTTCTCTTCGACGGATTCCCGCGCACGATTCCGCAGGCTGATGCGATGCGTGCGGCCAAGGTCAAGCTCGACGCCGTGCTCGAAATCGATGTGCCCGACGATGTGGTGCGCGAGCGAGTGACGGGGCGCCGCGTTCACGGCGCTTCAGGCCGCGTGTATCACACCAAATTCAATCCACCCAAGGTCGAAGGCAAGGACGACGTGACCGGCGACGACCTCGAGCAGCGCGTCGACGACACGCTGGAGAAGGTCAACACACGGCTTGAGAAGTACCACGCCGAGACCGAACCGCTGGTGGGCTACTACAGCCAATGGGTCGCCAGCGGCGACCCGGATGCTCCGCGCTGCAGCAAGATCAGCGGCCTCGGCGCTCTTGATGAAATCACCGCACGGGCCCTGGCCGCGCTGTCGTGAACCCACCCGAGGCGTGAATCAAGCCGCTCGATGAGCGGCTTGATTCATCCAGAATCGAACTCGACAAATACTTCCAGGAGCACTCGGCATGGACATCGCAGGCAAGGTTTTCATCGTGACCGGTGGCGCATCGGGCCTAGGCGAAGGCACAGCGCGCATGCTGTCGGCCCACGGCGGCAAGGTGGTCATCGCCGACCTGCAGGTCGACCGCGGCGAAGCCGTCGCCAAGGAACTGGGCGGCCGCTTCGTCAAGTGCGACGTGAGCCAGGAAGCAGACGGACAGGCCGTTGTCGCGGCCGCCGTTGCCACCGGCAAGCTGATGGGCCTGGTCAACTGTGCCGGCATCGCGCCTGCTGCCAAGACCGTCGGCAAGGAAGGCGCTCACGCGCTCGCGCTTTTCAGCAAGACCGTGACCGTCAACCTGATCGGTAGCTTCAACATGATCCGCTTGGCAGCCGAGGCCATGTCTCGCAACGAACCTGAATCCACGGGCGAGCGAGGTGTGCTGATATCGACCGCCAGCGTCGCGGCCTATGACGGGCAGATCGGCCAGGCAGCGTATTCGGCATCGAAGGGTGGCGTCGTGGGGATGACCCTGCCGATTGCACGCGATCTGGCGAGAAACGGCATCCGCAACATGACGATCGCACCAGGCATCTTCGGCACGCCGATGTTGTTCTCAATGCCTCAAGAGGTGCAAGATGCGCTGGCCGCTGGTGTGCCTTTCCCGAGCCGGCTAGGCACCCCAGCGGACTACGCCAAGCTCGTCCACCAGATCATCACCAACGACATGCTCAATGGTGAAGTGATCAGGTTGGACGGGGCCATTCGCCTCGCGCCGCGCTGAGCCTTTACTTCTGGCGTGCGACGAGAGACCACAAGCGCGCGAGATCGGCCGTGCCGTCCGCACCAGTGACCGTCTTGAAGACGGTCTGGGCACGCGCGTTCTGGCCGGCCATCAGCCATGCAATGCCCAGGTGGAGCTTGGCATCGTCAGCACGCTTGAGGCCGCCCTTGGCGATGCCTTGCTCCATCAGCGCAATTCCGGCCTTGGGTTCGCCAGTGAAGACTTGAGAGAAGCCCACGTCGACCAAATCGTTTCCGCTCTTGGACGCAGTGGCTTCGGTTTGACGAGCAGCCATCGCCTGCTTTTCTTCTTCGGTGCGCTTGGCGACCAAGTCCTTGAGCCGACGATGGCGGTCCGCTTCGGCGGGAGTGCCGGCACCCAAGACGCCGGCCGCAAAACCCTTATCGACCACTTGCTTGCCCTCGCCAGGCAAACCAGCCTGAACAGCGAGCTGCGCCATTTCCATGTAGTCGGCGGCATTGCGCATGCTGCCAGTTGCCAACATGAGCCGGTAGGTGTCCAAGGCCAAGCGATCGCTGAAGTTGGGCTTGCGCTGTACTCGGCCGAGCATGTCAGCCCAGTATTCCTTCTTCGGGTAGTAGGTGACGAGGCGCTCCATCGCCATCACGTAGCTGCCGTTGTCGTTCACACGCTGGGCGGCATTGAGCAGCAACTTGAGCCGATCTTCTGCGGGGGCACGGCCGGCCTTTTCGTCGCCCTGTACCTCGACCACCAGTTCCTTGGTCGCGCCCGCGTAATCGCCGCTGAGATATTGCGACTGGATCACCAGCGTACGGATCTGGCCATTGGTGCCGCCTTCGGCCAGATAGCGCTTGCCCCAGACGACAGTCTTGGCATAGTCCTTGGCTCGATAAAACGCACCTGCCAAGGACTCGAGCATGCGAACCTGGTCGGCTGCCGGCAGTTTGCCCGTGGCCTTCAGTACTTCGAAAGACTTGGCGGCAGTTTCGGCGTCACCCGCTCCCGATGCGGCGGCAATGCGCATGCGTTCGATCAGGAACGTTTCGTTGGCCGTCCGGTTTGGCACGGCCTCGGCGTCACGCACCTTGGCCAGCGCTTCCTTGTATTTCTGCGCCTTGATCAGATCCTGCGCGGCTTGCAGCGGCTTGCCCACGTCAGGGCGCAAGCCCTCTTGGGCGCCCGCCGCCACTACACCCAGCGCCAGCGATGCGGCAAGGACCAGTTTGACTGCTTGACTCTTCATCCTGATCATCACTTCACGAATTGCTCGTTGCCCACCATGCCGAGCTTGGTCACACCCAAGCGCTGCGCGCTCGCCATGACCATGGCCACGGCCTTGTACTCCACCAGCTTGTTGGGGCGGAGGTGTACTTCGGGTTGATCAGGCATGGCAGCGGTATTGGCCAACCGCGCTTCTAGCGCAGAGCGGTCAGGAATGATCTCGCCGTTCCAGAGGATGGTGCCGTCGAAGTCGATGTCGATGGTGACGACCACCGGCGGCGCCGTCGGCGGTGGTGGGTTGCCAGTCGGCATGTTCAGATTGACCGAATGCAACTGGATCGGGATGGTGATGATGAGCATGATCAGCAACACCAGCATCACATCGATCAGCGGCGTGGTGTTCATCTCGGCCATCACTTCCGGCTCGCCACCGCCGCTTGAGCCTACATTCATTGCCATGGTGTGGGCTCCTGGTTAGCCGCGCGGAGGCGGTTCGGTGACGAAGCTGATCTTCTGGATGCCAGCGCGCTGGCAAGCGAAGACCACGCGCCCCACAGACTCGTAGCGCGACTTCTCGTCGCCACGAATGTGGATCTCGGGCTGCGGCACGATGACTGCAATCTTCTTCAGCCGGGTAACGAGGGCATCGTTGTCCGCCACAGCCTGCGCATTCCAGAACACGTCCCCATCCTTGGTGACGGAGATCTCGATGTTCTCGGGCTTGGTCTGACGAACGATGTTGATCTCTTTGGGAAGAGACACTGCGGCGTTCTGCGTCACAACCGGCACGGTAATGAGGAAGATGATGAGCAACACCAGCATCACATCCACCAAGGGGGTGGTGTTGATACTGGACAGCACTTCATCATCGTCGCCGTCTGACGCTCCGACATTCATGGCCATAAGGCGCTCCTGTCCTGATACGCAGTTGACTCAACGCACCGAAGCACGGCTACCCAGCAGCACCCCGTGGAGGTCGGCGCCAAAGCTGCGCACGGACTCCATCGTGACTTTGTTGCGGCGGACCAGCCAGTTGTAGCCCAAAACTGCCGGCACGGCCACGGCCAGGCCGATGGCGGTCATCAGCAGCGACTCGCCGACCGGGCCGGCCACCTTGTCAATAGAGGCCTGGCCAGCCAGGCCGATGGCCGTCAGCGCGTTCAGAATGCCCCACACGGTACCGAACAGGCCGACGAAAGGCGCGGTAGAGCCAACAGTCGCCAACACGGCCAACCCATCCTGCAGCCGGCTTTGGACGTTCTCAATCGCACGCTGAACGCTCATGCCGATCCACGTGTTGCGGTCGATGTTGGCCGTCAGTTCACCGGCGTGGTCCTTGCCTGCTTCCACACCGCTCTCGGCGATGAACTGGAAGGCGCTGCCGGTCTTCAGCGTCTTCATGCCTTCGTTCAGGCTCGCCGACTTGAAGAAGGTCTGACGCGCGGCCTTGGCTTCGGAACTCAGCTTGAAGCTCTCGAACAGCTTGGTCACCAGGATGTACCAACTGGCCAAGCTCATGATGATGAGGATGATCAGTGTGCCGCGTGCAACGACGTCGCCCTGAGCCCAGAGATGTTTCAGGTCATAGGGGTTCTCAACCACCTCCTTGCTGACGGTCGCAGCAGGTGCTGCAACGGGAGCAGTTGCAGGAGCCGGTGCAGTGGCCTCGGGTGCCGAGGCAGGGGCCTGAGCATGAACGGGAGCGAATGCGAACGAGGCGATCACGAGCAAGCCAGCTGTGAGCGAGTTGAGTTTTTTGATGAAGGACATGTTCTTCCGATCTACTGGTATGAAGAGGGATTCTGAAAGCGAAGCACCTGCCGGGTGGAGCAGTTCTTCGCAGGGCAGATGAGTTCTGGTTTGGAGGAACTCACCGCGTGTTGAAAACCAAGGGAACCTGCACGCCGTTAACCTCCTGCGACTGCCCTTGGCACTTGAACTGCGCCACGGTTTCAAGGCTGTGCCGATTGAAGACGCGATTGGTCGACTTGACGATGGCCGCGTTTTTCACTTCACCATTGAGACCAATCGTGAAGGATACGAGGACTTCACCTGACTCAACCTGAGCGCGTGTGGCTTCGCGAGGGAAGCCTGCCTCCTGCAGGATTTGCTTGTAGCCGGGGCAGCTGACACCAACCGAGGGAGCGGCCACAGGTGCCGGAGGCGCAGGCGCCGCTGGCGGCGCAACAGGCACGATGGCCGTTTGCACCGGTGGCGTGGGTGTTGTCGCGGTGATCGTCGGCGCCACCGGGGGTGGTGTCGCGATCTGGACCTCGGGCGGCGGAATGAAAGGCGGCGGCGGAGCCTCCAGCTTCGGCGGCGGCGGTACCACCACTTCAGGCGGTGGCGGTGGCTTGGTGATCTCTTCGATCACCTTGGTCTCGATGGGTGCACGCACCACATCAATGACCTTGCGGGCCAAGCCCGACATCAGGCCATACACAAGCAAGCCATGAAACAAGATAACAAAGGCAATACCAGTGAGGTGGCGTCTTGGGTCCGCCTGTCTCTTGGAAAAATCCATACCCTGGGGTCTCCAGCTGGGCTATCAAAAACGACTGCTGAAACTAATACAAATGCCCGACCGCTCGTGGCGGCCGGGCATCAGAAAGACAATTATGGCGGAGCTGATGCCCCTGCCAAGCTTGTCCTACGGCGTCGATTTAGAAGCTATAGGTACCGCGCAGATAGTAGGTGCGGCCCGTCGCGTCAGCATACCGAGGGTCATAGCCAACCTGGAACGTCGCAGCTTGGTTCGACAGCGGCGGAGCTGCATCAGCGATGTTGCGAACGCCCAGAGTCAGAGAGAGACCCTTGAGAGGCTCCCAGGTTCCATATACGTCCGTGGTCTGGTACGCGTCAATATAGTTGCCTTCGCCGTTCGCGTTCTGATCCACATACCCTGTCTTGTAGTGGTTGGCCAGACCAAGGCTCCATTGACCACGAGTCCAGTTGACGTTCAGCGTCTGCGACCAACGGAAGATCACCGGGTTCGGCCCCTCATAGCTGCCAGCGTTTTGAATCCATGCGCCATTTTCTTCGTTCTGATATGCGTACTGAATGACGTAGGTGCCATTGAAGCCAAACGTGAAGATGCCCGCATCGCCGTTACGAAGCCGATAGTTGGCATCAAAGTCCAGACCGCGAGTTCTCACGCCGCCGAGGTTCATGTTGATAGCTTCAACATATCCGCAGTTCGCTCCTGGACAAAGCGAACCGTCTGTTGCAAGCGAGCCATCCGGAGCACGGTGAAACAGCGACGCGTACTTCGTCGGATTGCTGAAGATGGTGTTGTCATCCAGCCCATTGATCTGGTGCTTGAGCGCGACGGCCCAGAAGTCAATGCTGGCGCTGAAGTCGGCCGTGGGCGAAAGCACGATTCCCAAGGTCGTGCTCTTCGACTTTTCCGGCTGAAGTGCCGTGTTGCCACCGGCAAGCGACATGAATTGCACATCGCAGTTGTCTGACGCCGGCGCGCCGGTGATAGGAACGCCGCCGGGGCAACGCACAGGATCATCGTGGTTGTTGGCGGTGTTGGTGTATGTTTGAGGAGCGTACAACTCGTACAGAGACGGAGCACGGAAGCCCGTTGAATACGAGCCACGAAGCAGAAACTCTTTCGCCGGCTGATATCGGAAACTGAACTTCGGGTTGGTTGTGCTGCCGAAGTCACTGTATCTGTCGTGACGTAATGAGGCGGTAATCTCCAGATCCTTCAACAATGGGACATTCAATTCGGTATAGGCAGCGGCAACATTACGCGAACCTTCGTTGTCGGTCGCTGGATCGAAACCCGTGCTGGAAACGACCTTGGTCGCGAAGTCGACCTCTGCCTTGTCGATAAACTTTTCGCGGCGGAACTCAGCTCCAATCGCAATCGCGGCCGGGCGACCTGCGTGCAGCCAATCACCCAATTCACGGCCAATCTGCGCATCGACAGAGGTCACTTGCCCCTTTGCTTTGAACAGATCGCCCGTAACTGCTGCGCTCTTGAGATAGGCACTGCCCGCCGCATCCTGTGCGCCAAAGGGATTGAGCGTGCCGTTCAAAACACCAGAGGCGATCATCGTGCCGTCGGTGTAGCCGCCGACAAGACTGTCAGTGAGCCTGTTCTCGTTGTACGTCAGAGCCGTCTTGTAGTCCCATCCGACCACGTTACCTTCAAGCGAAGCAACGAAACGTTGTTGCTTGTTCTCGGTTTGTTCTTGCCGGCCACCGCTGTCCGCATCGCGCCAACGGAGCCTGATAACTCCATTCGCTGCGCCAGTAGGGGCTGCCACAGGGTGGTAAGTCGGATCAAGTGTAAATACCGTCGGCAACGGCGTGATGCCCGCGCCAGGGTAGTACTTCGAAGAAGGGTTCATCCATAGCGCGCCGTACGGCACACCCGCAATCAAAGTGGTGTTGGTGTTCTTCGAAAAGAAGTACTCAAGACCCAATTGATGCGCATCAGTAATATTCAGCGTCCCCTTGATCATGGCCGAGGCACGCTCAGACGTGGGAACCAGATCGACCTTACGGGAATAGAGGTAACCGCAGTCTGCACTCGTGGTGCCATTGCCCAGCGGAATGCCGTCGGGCGAGCCGCAGGTGGGGAATGATGGGTTCTGAACGGCGCCGCCTTGGTTGTACTGCCCGATTGCCGTCGTTGGGGATGTCTTGAGGCTGCGGTTGTTGATGTCAGGCCGCTGCGATGCAGCAAGTGGATCCTGCTTCTGGAAGTCCGCCATGGCAAAGACATTGAAGCGATCTTTGCTCAGATCCCCGAAACCAAATCCGATGTTCGCGTTCTTCGACTTGCCGCCTTCGTGCTGCGGCTTGTCGGCACCCAACGTGATGGTGCCTCCGCGGAAGTCTTTCTTGGTGATGAAGTTGATCACACCGCCGATGGCATCGGTACCGTAAAGAGCCGAGGCGCCATCACGCAGCACTTCGACTTTTTCCAGCGCGGCGAAGGGAATCATGTTCAGGTCGGGTGACGACCCATCGATTGCGTTGTTCGCGAGACGACGGCCGTTCAACAACACCAGCGTCTTATTGGGGCCGAGGCCACGCATGTCCGCGAATGCAGCACCGCCAGTGCCGCTACCCACGGATTGGCTTGTACCTTGGCTGGACTGGTTGCCCGTCAGACGAGAGAGAACCTGCTCGATCGTCGTAACGCCTTCCTTCTTCAAGTCATCGAACTTGATGATCGTCACGGGAACGGCGGTTTCGGCGTCAACCCGCTTGATCGCCGAACCGGTGATCTCGACACGCTCAAGCTGTTGCTGCGCCATGACCGGAAGCGCACCCAGCGCTAAGCCGCCACCAAACGCGAGCATCAAGCCTGAGCAGACTTTTGTCTTTCTGAACATGTGATCTCCTGGAACACTAAAAGGTTGATTGATAAAACCACTCTCACTGCAAGCCATATGCCGACTTTGTGAACCGGCTATGTCCCGTCTATGAGGTCGTGTAATCGAATTGTCACTGAACCAAAATTTGGCTTGCCGAGGGTATTTCCCGGTTCGCCTTGCGTTGGCAGTCGAGGCTGCGCTCCCGTGCAGCCCGTCTTACGGCGAAAAGCCAGTGTTCTTGCGGGTTTCCGGCTTGCCGCCCCCTTTGAAGCGCCTCTCCCAATAAGCACCCCGCGGCGACTTTAGAGGCGCAACTCTCGTGCCAGCGTTGATACCACGTTGGCTGTTGGCAACATGCCTGCAACATTGCGCTAACGAGAGGAAACGATCTCGCAAACGCCGGACATGAAATGCTCAGCTTTGGGGAACGTCGGCAACATCCCATGCATCGATCCGGGGCACGGCCGCCAGCAACGTGCGCGTGTATGCCGATCGAGGCTGACTCAAGACTTCGCTGCTATTGCCCGCTTCCTCGATGCGGCCTTGCTGCATCACAACCATTCGATCGGCGATGTACTCCACCACACCGATGTTGTGTGTGATGAAGAGATAGGACACGCCGAGTTCACGCTGAAGCTCGCGAAGCAGATTGAGAATCTGAGCTTGAACGGACACGTCCAATGCCGAGGTCGGCTCGTCGCAGACGATCAGGCTGGGCTTCAGTGCCAAGGCACGAGCAATCGCAATGCGTTGCCGTTGCCCACCGGAAAATTCATGCGGATAGCGCTGTAGAGCGTCACGGCGCAGGCCGACCCGGTCGACCAGCGTTTCAAGTTCGGAGCGTCGCTGCTCAGCCCCCATTTCCGGCCGCAGTGCGAGCAGGCCTTCTTCGAGCACATCGAACACGCGCATCCGTGGATTCAGCGACGCGAATGGGTCCTGAAAGATGATCTGGATCGCGCTTCGTGCGCGGCGCAGCGCATCACCTTGCAAGCTGAAAAGATCCTGGCCCTGGAACAAGGCCTGCCCTTCGATCAAGGCTTGGTGACGCAGCAACTGCACGATCGCTTTGCCCGTCGTCGTCTTTCCGCAGCCTGACTCGCCAACCAGCGCCAGCGTTTCGCCTGAATCGATGCTGAATGAGACGTCTCTGACCGCATTGAAGTAGCTGCGAGCCTTTTGCAGCATGCCTTTGCGGATAGGGAAGCGCACCGACAGGTGTTGCACGTCAAGCAACATCTGCCCCGTGTTTCCCGCCCTCAACGCCGAAGGTGCGGCAGCGACGGGCAGCGAGGTTGCGGCAGGCGTCGCGCCATCGCGATAGAGCAGGCAACGAACCACATGCTCGCTCGCCGTGTGAATCAGTTCGGGCTGCGTGTGATGGCATTCGGCCATCACGCGGTCGCAACGCGGCGCGAAACGGCAGCCGGAAAACTCTTGCGACAGCGCAGGCACGGTGCCGGCAATGGCAGCCAGGGTGCCGCCTCGTTTGGTCGCGTCGGGAAGCGCATTCAACAGCAGGCGTGCATACGGATGCTGGGGCGCGCGAAAGAACTCCTTCGCAGCCGCCACTTCGATGATCTGCCCGGCATACATCAGCGCGACGCGATCGGCCATGCCCGACACCACCGCAAGATCATGCGTGATCAGCAGCAAGCCCATGCCATGCTCACGCTGCAGGTCCTTCAGCAAATCGAGAATCTGCTTCTGGATCGTGACATCGAGCGCAGTCGTCGGCTCATCGGCCACCAGAAAATCAGGCTCGGCTGCCAGCGCGATGGCAATCATCACTCGCTGCTTTTGACCGCCCGAGAGCCTGAACGGATATTCGTCGATGCGCCGCTGAGGATCGGGAATGCCCACGCGCTCCAGCCACTCGACGGCCTTGGCACGTGCTGCTGCTCCGCGCAGTGGCGTATGAATCTCGATCGCCTCGACGATCTGATCACCCACCTTCATCACCGGGTTGAGGCTCGTCGAAGGCTCCTGGAAGATCATGCCGATGCGCCCGCCACGCACTTCGCGCATCTCAGATTCAGGCAAAGCGAGAACGTCTTCTCCTTCGAGCGTGTAGCGGCCTTGCGTGATGCGTCCGTTCTCGGGCAACAAGCGCATAAGGGCCAGCGCAGTCATGCTCTTGCCGCAACCCGACTCACCCACCAGCGCAAATGTCTCGCTACGCTGGATGCTCAGTCGAATGCCGTCGATGGCTTTCACCAGGCCGGCTTCGGCGTCCAGCGACACCTTCAGATCGTCGATCAGCAGCATGTCTTCTTCACTCGGATAGCGGCGCTGGTCATGGATTCGCAGCAGGTTTGACTGCACGCCCCGACAACGTCGTGATAACACGCGGGCGGAAGTTGCGCGAACGCGGATCGAACGCATCGCGCACACCATCGGCAAACAGATTGGCCGCAAGCACCAAGGTCACCATGAAGATGAAAGCGGCAGCGAACAACCACCACACCGTGGGTTCGCGGCTCATCTCACTGCGCGCCAGATTGATCATGCCGCCAAAGCTGCTCATCGACGGGTCGACACCGACGCCGACATAGGTGAGCACCGCTTCGTAAAGGATCAGATCGGAGAAGCCAAGCACCGTTGTGATGAGCACCAAGTGCATCACGTTCGGAAGAATGTGGCGCGCCATGATGCGGGTGTGGCTGACGCCGAACGCCGTGGCAGCTTGCACGTAGTCCAGTTCGCGCAGCTTCAATGTTTCGCCGCGCACCAACCTGCACAGCGTCGCCCAGCCCGTCAGGCCGAGAATCATGCACAGCAGGAAGATCTTCAGATCGGACCGCTCCACACCGGTCTCGAACATCTCGGGGTGCTGGTCGAGGAAGACCTGCACCATCAGCACGCAAGCAGCGATCAGCAGCACATTGGGCACCGAGGTCAATGTGGTGTAGAGATACTGGATGACCTCATCGACCCAACCTCTGAAGTAGCCGGCAAGAATGCCCAACGCCACGGCAAGAGGCAGTGTGGCAAGGGTCGACAAGGCGCCAATCACGAAGGCCGTGCGCACACTCTTCAACGACAGGTACAGCACGTCATTGCCGGTCCGGTCGGTGCCGAACACGTGATAGTGATTCATCAGAGCCGCCACGACGCCGCCCACCAGACATACCACCATCAGGGTTCCTGCCATCGCACGCAAGGGATAGTGGGTGCGATCGGCCGCGATGTCTCGCAACACATTCACAACACCTCCATGCGCATGGCGAATCGTGAAGCCCACAAACAGCAGCACGACGACAAAGGCAGCGACGCCACCAATCAGCCCTGTCACCACCCGCCTGATCACGTCACCGCTCCATTCACGCTCAGGACTGGCCAGGTGCGCACCACCGAACTTGAGCCTCGGATAGTCACGCACGGTCTTGCCATCAACCTCGAGCGACTCTTTGGTAATGCCCAGATAGGCCATCGGGGCTGAATACGTGATCTCTCGCATTGCCATCTGGCGGGCAAGCGCCGTGTCGAGCAGCGACTCGGTGCGCGTGTCGTAGTAGATCGGTGTCGTGGCAGACGCGCCGGCCGTCGGCTTGAGCGCAGAGCGGAAATGCACGCTGTCGAGCGCGGTGATGCTGGTGAAGATCAGCAGCAGCAAGCCGGCGCTCAACGCGGCTGGGTCATGCAACACCTTCTTCCAGTTGGCCTGCAAAGCCGGTTGCTGAATCACCCGCCACACGTAGATGACCAGCGCGACGAAAAGCGCATAGAGCGCTACGTCAGTCCACAAGAAAACAAACTTGAAACCCATGTCAGGCCCGTCAGACAAGGCGAACACGCGGGTCGACCCAGGTATAGATCAGGTCGATCAGCACATTGCTTGCGATGTAGAGAATGGCGCCGAGGAAGACCATCGATCGAACGATGGCGAAATCCTGCCCGGTGATCGCCTCGATGACGAAGGCCCCGAGCCCGGGGATGCCGAAGAAGCTCTCGAATACCAAGCTGCCCATGAACACATATGGCAGGTAGGAACCGGCGCTGGTGATGATGGGAATCAAGGCATTGCGCAGCACGTGGCGGAAGAGCACCCAATGCTCCGCCACCCCTTTGGCTCGCGCCGTGCGTACGTAGTCCTTGCCAATCTCCTCAAGCAGCATGGCGCGGTAAAGCCGGGCCTCGCCGCCCAGCCGCGCCAACAGCGACAACAGCACCGGCATGATCAGAAACTTCACGGCATCGAGCCCCCCCGAGTAACCGGAGATCGGCACCAGACGCAACACGCGGGCAAACAGGAACTGCCCGACGATGATGTAGAACAAGCTAGATATCGACAGCATCAGCACACACAGCACCACGCCCCAGAAGTCGATGCGAGAGTGCCGGAAGAACACCAGCATCAGCGCGAAGCTCGTGCTGGCAATGAGCTGCAGGATGAACACCGGGACAGCCAATTGCAGGCTCACGCCCATGCGCACCTTGATCTCGTGACCAATGTTGACAGCGTTGCGGGCATCGGATCGCCCGAAGTCGAGCGCCAGCAGTGAAACGGAGCGCTCCCAGACGATGGTGCGGGTCAGCTTGGCCGAGCCCTCTTCCTTGTCATTCCAGTAGAGCGGCTTGTCATAGCCACGCTCGGCCTTCCATTTGCCGATCTGCTCCTGGGTGATGCGCTTGCCGCCGATGTTCAGGCGCGCCATGTCATCGGGCGTGTTGACGCTGAAGAACAGGAAGAAAGTGAACAGATTGACGCCAATGAGGATCAGCAGGGCATAGCCGAGACGGCGCGAAAGATAGGTGATCATCAGAATTTCCGGACCACGCCGTCAAACCGAAGAGGCAACCGGGCTGGCCGGCTCGGCCACCGGCTTGGCCGTGATGCGCTCACGCATCTTGTAGCCGCGACGCGCCACCCATACGAGCAACAGCAGCAAGGGCACCACGAGAACCATCGGCCACCAGACGGGCGAATTCCATTCCACCTGGCGCTTGGCACGCACTGCCGGGTCGACGCGGTAATACTTGGCAAGGTCCCTCACCACGATGGTCGGCTTGCCGTTGTGGACCCATGACTGGAATGCCACGCCGACATACGGGAAATAGCCCCAAGCCCAAGGAGAATCCTGCTGTGCAATGGCCACCATCTGGTCCATCACCTTCTGCTTCTCCGGCCCGTCATCGAAGCCTTGCATCTGGCGATAGAGGCGGTCGTACTCGGGGTTTTCGTAGTTCGCGGCGTTCTCGCCCTCGTGCTTGGCCTTGCTGTTAGGCCCGTACAGCAGGAACAGGAAGTTCTCTGCATCGGGGTAGTCGGCCAGCCAGCCCCACCAGAAGATCTGCTGCTTGCCCTTGAGCACCTTGTCTTGGAACTGGTTGTAGTCGGTCGCGCGGATCTCGAGTTGCACGCCGAGCTTCGCGAACTGCTTGACCATCCAATCAAGTTCGGCCTTGTGCTCGGGCGTCGGCACACGCTGGTAGTCGTAGTTCAGTACCAACGGCCTCCCCGTCTTGGCGTCACGCCCGTCGGGATAGCCGGCTTCTGCAAGCAAGGCCTTCGCCTCGTCGATCGAACGCCGCACGATCTGACCGTTGACGAGCTTGTGCGTCACCGGATTCATGCCCTCGACCGTGCCGTGCCGGGCACCGAACACGCCCGGCGGCACCGGCCCCTCAGCCGCTTCACCACCCTTGCTGCGGAAGATGCGACCGTAGCCTTCCTCCCAGTCGATGGCGATGGAGATGGCTTGGCGCAGCTTGCGATTCTTCAATTGCTGTTCCGGTGTGTCACCTTTGCCGATCACCGGATCCAGCCAGTTGAAGCCGAGGTACCAGTTGTTGATGTCAGTGGTGACTGGAAAGTTGAAGCCACGCTCGTTGTATGAATCGCGCACCTTGTCTGAGTCTTCCATATCGACACGGAAGTCGATGCCCCACTCGGGGCGTTCGATCTCAGGAACGTCGAGGTAGCCTTGCTTGAACTTCTCCTTGCGCGGCACTTTCTCTTTCTCGATCACAGACACCACGGTGTCCACGAAAGGCATCATCTTTCCGCAGTCGTCGAGCAGGCCCTTTTCCTTGTCTCCGGGCATACCTTCGCACGGATATGGTTCGCCGCGGTAGTTGGGATTGCGCTTCATCACGTGCCGACGATCCTGCACGTACTCGGTCATCATGAAGGGTCCTGTGCCGACTGGCCATTGGTTCCACGACAAGCTGTTGTCCGCCATGCCCGGGCGGGTGTAAAAAGCGTCAGCCTCCCACGGCACCGGTGAGGTGAACGACATCGCCAGCCAGTACTTCCACTGCGGATATTTGCCCTTGATGCGGATGCGCACCGTGTATTTGTCCAGCGCCGTCACGCCTTCGAGCGGCCACTTCCGAAAATCGAGGAATGGTTTGTCGCGTTCAGATTCTGAAAGGCCGGCACGCAGCTTCGCGTCTTCGACACGGACCAGCTTGGCGTACTCACGCAAGCCGATGATGTATTCGGCGAACGTGGCGAAGGCCGGCGCCTCGATGCGTGTTGTGGCATGCCGCTTGAAGCCGTACACGTAGTCTTCGGCTACCAGTTCGCGCGTGCCCATCTTCTCGAAATCGAATGGAGAGCGCTTGTCGCCGAGCTGTTCGCGGGTGAGCTGGTGGTAGAGGTAGTTGCCCTGCTCGTCCTTGGCGAATGCGGGGTGCGGCGCGTACCTGATGCCCGGTTTGATGCGGATGTCATATACGCTCTCGGCGATTTGGTCTACCGGCGCATCAACCGGCAGGTGCTTGCCGGTGCTGTCGAGATAGTACGGCGCCACAACGGCTTCTGCCGCCCTGGGAATCAGCACATACGGCCGCTTGAGATAGTGGTACCCGTAGAGCGGCTCGTAGATGGCGTAGGTGTAGGGAGATTCGGGGTTGCTGTAAGAGCCGGTCGGATCGAGGTAGCGTGGAGAGCGCTCGTCGAAGGAGTTGAACAGCGTGTTCTCCTTCTCAGCACCGGTGGGCCAAGGGCTGTTGTTGCAGCCCGTCAGGGCCGTCGCACCGGCCACCATGAGGGCAGCGCACAGCCAGGCTCGCGAACGACGCAAGAATGCGCCCATGAAATCTCTCCAACTCCTGCCTTCGCACTGTGCGGATAGACGATGCGAAGACAACAAATAAAAGCGCCTTCGGCAACAACCGGCTTGTGCCCGGTGGTTGCTCGAGGCGAGCGCTGCGGATTCTATGCGCGGCGTTGGCGCAGGCGACTCAGGGTATTCAGCGCGCCTGTTTAGAGGCCGCTACCAACCTATCAGCACATCCCGTGCCTGCACGAGCAGGGTCACCTTGGCTCCCACGGGCAGGCTCACCTTGGTCGGCACATGGCCGAAAGGCAGGCCGGTGAGGATCGGCGTCTTCGTCACCGAGCGCAGATACGCGATCACCGTCTTGAGGTTGTAGCCGCGGTCCAGCGGCGACTTGCGGTAGTCGGTGAAGGCCCCCAGCACGATGGCTTTCTGTGCATCGAGCACACCGGCCTGGTGGAGCTGCAGCAGGCTGCGCTCGATGCGGTACGGGTGCTCGTTCACGTCTTCCAGGAACAGGATGCCGCCCTTCACCTTGGGCCAGTGCGGCGTGCCCAGCAGCGTGTTGAGCACGCACAGGTTCCCGCCCCACAAGGTGCCTTTGGCTTCGAGCCCGTCGAAGCCGTCTTCGGTGCGAAAGCCCACGGCCTCGAGCGCCCCGCTCATGGCTTCGGTAAAGCAATCGGGCGTGATGTCGTCCAGCGTTTCGCGCCCGAAATCGTCGCAAGCCAAGGGGCCGGCCCAGCTGCGCTGCTGGGTGTGGGCCAGTAGGCCGAGGTGCAGCGCCGTCACGTCGCTGTAGCCGACCCAGCGGGTGCCATGCTCGACGCTGTGGCCGAGCAGCTTCCAGTCGATGCGGTCGAGCAGCCGCGTGAGGCCGTAGCCGCCGCGCGTGGCCATGGCGATGGACGGCGCCTGCGTCGCAATGCGATGCAAGGCAGCCAGACGCACATCGTCGTCACCGCCGAAGCGCTGATGCCGCGCGAGCGCCGCTTCGTCGATCTGCACGTCGAAGCCCATCGCGGCCAGACGCTTGGCCGCCAGACGCAGCGGTGCCGCCTTGGGCAGCACACCCGCCGGCGTGAAAAGCGTCAACGCGTTTGAAGTCACCTCAGAGTGAGGGTGATCGTGGTGGTGATGTCGGCTCAATTTCCAGAACCTCTCCGGTGGGAATGGTGGGCGTGTCGTCGCCGTCGTCGGCCACCGTTGTTGCGGCAGACGCCCCGCGGCGCTGCCGATAGAGTTCGCGGCGCTCGGCGAAGAAGTTGCGCAGCACCTTGGCGCAGTCGTCGGCCAGCACCCCGCCCTGCACCTGCGTGTGATGGTTCAACTGAGGCTGGCCGAACAGGTCGACCACCGAGCCGGCCGCGCCGGTCTTGGGGTCGGTCGCACCAAAGACAACTCGCTTGAAGCGCGCGTGCATCAAAGCCATGGCGCACATGGCACAGGGTTCCAGCGTGACGTACAGCTCGCACTCCGGCAGCCGGTAGTTGCCCAGCAGCGTGGCCGCATGGCGCAGCGCCACGATCTCGGCATGCGCCGTGGGGTCGTGCTCGGTGATCGGGCGGTTGTAGCCGGTGGCGATCACCTGGCCGGCCCGCATGATGACCGCACCCACCGGCACCTCACCCACCAGCCAGGCGTTTTGCGCCTGGTCGAGCGCCACGCGCATCGCTTGTTCGTCAGCGGGAGAACTCATTGGTCGGCGTCGAGCTTGCGGGTGTTCTGTTCCACGGCTTTGGCGATGTCGTTGCGCACCTGTTCCTGCACTTGTGTGGATTGCTGCTTCACGGTCGATAGGGTGGCCGCGTTGCCGGCCGAGGGCACAGCCGCCTGCGTCGTGGCCTTGAGCTGCCGGCTCGCCAGCACGCCCACCAATGCCAGCGCAATCAACAGCGACACCACACCGAACAAGGCCTTCATGCAACCACTCCACAGCTCGCGCAATGCCGCACTGTAGCGCGGCTCCACGCGACACCCGTATGCTTGAGCGCCGATGCAAGACGCCCTCTTTCCCGACGAGCCCCACGAGCCCGAACCCACGCAGGCAAAGCCACCGCGGCGGCGCGGCAGCGGCGTGCTGCCGCACCCACCGGGCGACGACCTGACCGCCTTGGCCCGCGCACTGCCGGAGCGCCTGCGCTTGGGCGGATCGTCGTGGAGCTACCCCGGCTGGGCCGGCTTGGTGTGGGACGGCGAGTACAGCGAATCCAAGCTGTCCCGGCAGGGGTTGACTGCCTATGCGCAGCATCCGCTGTTTCGCAGCGTCTGCATCGACCGCAGCTTCTACAGTGCGCTGACGACCTCGCACTACGCGAGCTACGCGGCCCAGGTGCCGGAGCACTTCCGCTTCGTGGTCAAGGCGCCCCTCGCCGTGACAGATGCCACCGTGCGCACCGAAAACGGCCGCGCGCTGCAACCGAACCCGCTGTTCCTGGACGCGGATCTCGCGATCCGCGAATTCGTGCAGCCGGCACTCGACGGCCTCGGCAACAAGCTCGGCGCGCTGGTGTTCCAGCTCAGCCCCCTGCCCATCCCCTTGCTTGCCGACCTGCCCGGCGTGATGGAGCGGCTGCGCGCGATGCTGCAGGCCCTGCCATCGCTCGCACCGGCGGCGCCCGATGGCGTGGTGGCCGTGGAAGTGCGCGACCGCGAATTCCTGACGCCCGCCTTCGCACACCTGCTGCGCGACTGCAACGCAACCTATTGCCTGGGCCTGCAGGCCAAGATGCCATTGATCCAGGAGCAACTGCCGATGCTGCGTGCGCTGTGGCCCGGCCCGCTGGTGTGCCGATGGAACCTGAGCCCCCTGCACGGCCCCTACGGCTACGAGAACGCCGAGAAGCGCTACGCCCCGTTCGACAAGATCGTCGACCCGGACATCGACACCCGCGAGGCATTGGCGCGCGTGATCGCCGGCACCACCGGCTCCGGCCACAACGCCTTCGTGACCATCAGCAACCAGGCCGAGGGCTGCGCCCCGCTGTCGGCGGCCCTGCTCGCCGAGGCGGTGCTGGCACTGCGCCGCTGAGCAGGCCAGGCAGGCCGGGCTCGCTCATTTCAATTCGGCGGGATCACCGCGGTCGCTTCGATCTCTACCTTGGCGCGGTCTTCGATCAGCGCCTTGACTTCCACGGCCGTCATCGCGGCGTTGTAGGAGCCGATGACTTGACGAAACGCCAGGCCGACTTCGCGCCCCGCAGCGAGGTACTCCCGCTTGTCGGTGACGTACCACGTCATCCGGACGATGTGCTCCGGCTTGCCGCCGGCCTCTCGCAAAACGTCGACGATGTTCTGCAGCGCCTGGCGCGCCTGCTCCGCGAAGTCGTCGCTGTGGAACACGCCTTGCGCGTCCCAACCGATCATCCCGGCGATGAAGACCTGAGTCCCCGTGGCCGCGACGCCATTCGCATAGCCCTTGGGGCGCGGCCAACCTTCAGGAAGAAGTACCTGCATCTCTCTGCTCCTCAACTGTCTTGGGCCACGAACCGGGGCCGCTCTTGTTCATTGAACGACTGCCGCATGGCGCGCGATCCCCGCCCGAACATCCGATGGGATCTCGACAGACGCGTGCGTCACCAGCGAAGTCGTGACGATCACCTGCCGCACCTTCACCCGCAGCTCGTCGTGTTGCGATCGGCATTCCAAGCCAAGCGTCAAAGACCGGCTCCCCAGGCGCTCGACCTGCAGCGACAGCAGCACGCTGTCGCCCAGTCGGCTGACTGACTTGAAATCGACCTCCAGCCGAACGGTCGGCAACCCGATGCGGCGCTCGGCGATCAACGCGGCGTAGTTGATGTCGAGCGCTTCGTTGAACCAGTCTTCGACGAGGCCGTTGAACATCACGAAGTACTGCGGGTAGAAGACGATCCCGGCCGGATCGCAATCCGAAAACCGGATCAATCGTTCGCGCGTGAAGACCGTGGGCGTCATCCGGCAACGTCCTTGAGCAGCTCGCGCGCGATGATGAGTTGCTGCACTTCGGTCGCGCCTTCGTAGATTCGAAGGGACCGGATCTCGCGATACAGCCGCTCGACCGGCTGCTCGCTGACCACGCCGAGCCCGCCGAAGATCTGCACCGCCGCGTCGATGACCTGCTGGGCGCCTTCGGTCGCGGCCAGCTTGGCCATCGCGGCTTCGCGCGTCACGTTGCGGCCCTGGTCGCGTTGCCAGGCGGCGCGGTAGGTCAGCAGCGCTGCGCTGTCGACCGTGGTGGCCATCTGGGCGAGCTTGGCCTGCGTGAGCTGGAAGTCGGCCAGCACGCCCTTGAACATCTTGCGTGTCGTCGCGCGGCGCAGCGCTTCGTCGAGGGCGCGGCGGGCAAAGCCGAGCGACGCAGCGGCCACCGAAGTGCGGAACACATCGAGGGTTCGCATCGCGACCTTGAAGCCCTCGCCGGCCGCACCGACGCGCCGGCTCAGCGGCACGCGGCAGTTCGTGAACCGAAGGCGCGCGAGCGGGTGCGGTGCGATCACGTCGATGCGTTCGGCAATCTCGAAGCCCGGCGTGCCTGCATCGACGATGAACGCCGAGATTCCGCGCGAGCCCGGCGCCTCACCGCTGCGCGCGAACACGACGTAGAAGTCGGCAATGCCGCCGTTCGAGATCCAGGTCTTCTCGCCATTCAATACCGCATGGTCGCCTTCGACCCGCGCGTCACAGGCCATCGCCGCGACGTCCGACCCGGCGTCGGGCTCCGACAGTGCGAATGCGCTGATCGCCTCGCCACGCGAGACGCGCCCCAGGTACGCCCTCTTCTGCTCGGCCGTGCCGTCGAGGCTGATGGCACCCGAGCCGAGCCCCTGCATCGCAAACGCGAAATCGGCCAACCCCGAGTGGCGCGCCAATGTCTCGCGGATCAGGCAGATCGCGCGCGTGTCGATCACGTCGCCGTTGCCGCCGTACTCCACGCCGCCGACTGCATGCTTGAGCCAGCCGGCCTCGCCCAGCTGGCGCACGAGCGCCTTGCACTGCGCATCCACATCGCGCCCATGCGCCTGATCGATGTTCGCCGAAGCCCAGGCGTCCAGAGACGTTGCCAGCACGCGGTGGCGCTCTTCGAAGAACGGCCAGTCGAGGTAGTGGCGGTCGCTCATGTCAGTTTCCCTCGAAGCAAGGTTTGCTCTTGGCCACGAACGCGTGATAGGCCCGGCTGAAGTCTTCCGTCAGCATGCAGATTGCCTGCGCCTGCGCCTCGGCCTCGATCGCCTGCTCGATGGTCATGGACCATTCCTGGTGCAGCATCGTCTTGGTGATGCCGTTTGCGAACGTCGGGCCGGCGGCCAGATCCTGCGCGAGGGCTTGCGCGTCGGCGAGCAAAGCGGCCGGATCGCAAAGCCGGTTCAGGAACCCCCAGCGCTCCGCTTCCTCGCCGCCGAGCGACCGGCCGGTGAACAGAAGCTCGCTGGCGCGGCCTTGGCCGATGATCCGCGGCAGCATCGCGCAGGCGCCCATGTCACAGCCGGCGAGCCCCACCCGGTTGAACAGGAATGCCGTCTTGCTTCGCGCCGTGCCCAGCCGCATGTCGGACGCCATCGCCATGATGGCCCCCGCACCGGCGCACACGCCGTCGATGGCCGCCACGATGGGCTGCGGGCAGGTGCGCATCGCCTTGACGAGGTCACCCGTCATGCGCGTGAACATCAGGAGTTCGGGCGCCTTCAGGCGAACCAGCGGGCCGATGATCTCGTGCACGTCGCCGCCGGAGCAGAAGTTGTCTCCGGCGCCTACCAAGACGACTGCATGGGCGTCGGTCGCATATTTCAGCCGGCCGAACAAGTCGCGCAGCTCCGCGTACGAGTCGAAGGTCAAGGGGTTCTTGCGATCGGGCCGATTCAGCGTCAGCGTCGCCACCCCGCTCGCCACGGCCCACTTGAAATGAGTCGCCTGATAGCCGGCCACCTGCTGGCGGTTGCCTGCCACCAGCGAAGCATCCACACGTGTCGGTTCGCTTGTCATGCCTTGTCCTCCGATCGTTGATCGTTGCGAACCAAGTGGACGCGCAGCGCGCCGAGGTGGCCGTACAGCTGGTCAACGGCGGTTTTGTCCAGGCCGTCCAGCAGCTCCAGAATCCACTGCTCGTGCTCGGCCGCCATCGCCGCGAACGCCTCGCGGCCCTTCGGCGTGAGGTTCACGATCCACGCGCGCCGGTCGTCGGGGCTCGCCTCGCGCATCACCAGGCCGTCGCGTTCCAGCTCGTCCGTCAGGCCGGTCACGTTGCCGCCGGTCACCATCAGGTAGCGAGACAGCGCGCGCATCTTCAGGCCGTTCTTGTAGCGAAACAGTTGGGCCATGTAGTCGAATCGCGCGAGCGAGATGCCGAACCGCTCTCGCAACCGCGTCCGGATCTCCGCCTCGATCTGCGTCGTGCACGCCAGCATGCGCAGCCAGAGCTTGAGCATGGCGTGATCGCCCTTGCCGGCGCGCGCCTCATGCCCGAGCTCCTGCGCTTCGCTGAGCAAGTTGTGGGAAACGTCGTTCTGTCTCATCGGTCGATCCTTCTCGTCACATGACCTCGCCACCCGACACGGAGATCGACTGCCCGGTGATCGACCCGGCCTCGTCCCCGCACAGCCACGCCACGGTACTCGCGACGTCGGCGGGCTGGATGATGCGCCGCTGCGGGTTGCCGGCCGCGAATTCGGCGCGCGCTTCGCTCTCGCTGCGCCCGGTCTTTGCGACGACGTTGGCGATGCTCTCGCGAAGCAGGTCGGTTTCCGTATAGCCCGGGCACACCGCGTTGACGGTCACGCCCTTGGAGGCCACCTCCAGCGCCAGCGCCCGGGTCAGGCCGATGACGCCGTGCTTGGCCGCCACGTAGGCGGCAACATAGGCATAGCCCCGCTGCCCGGCCGTGCTCGCAATGTTCACGATGCGGCCCCGGCCTGCGGCCAGCATGTCGGGCAGCGCCGCCTGAGTGCAATGGAATGTTCCGGTCAGATTGACCGCCAGCATGCGCTGCCAGAGGTCGGTGGAGGTCTTGCCGAAAGGTGCGCTCTCGGCCTGACCGGCGTTGTTGACCAAGATGCCGATCGGCCCACGCTGCTCTCGCGCCAGCCCGAATGCCGCGCTGACTTCAGCAGGGTCGGTCACATCGGCCAGCACGACGCCGTGCCCGGAGCCGCTCAAACCGGCCGCAGCCTGGCCGAGCGAGTCGCGATTGCGGCCCAGCAGCGTCACGGTGGCGCCGTTCTCGGCCAGCCATTTGCAGATCTCCGCGCCGATTCCCCTGGCGGCGCCGGTGACCAATGCGTGGCGCCCCTGAAGCCGAGGCTGCGCGTTCATTCAGACCCCGAGCGCACGGTTGGCCTGCTCCAGAGCAGACACACCGGCCGCTTGCGCCGCAGCCGCGCGCTCGCGTTCGAGATTGCGTTCCAGCTGCACTTTGGCTGCCCGGTATTGCTTCGGCCACGGCACGTCGACATAGCCGATCTTGGCTGACTCCATCAAGGTCCAGGCCGGGTTGGCAAGGTGCGGCCGCGCCACTGCGCACAGGTCGGCCCGGCCGGAGGCGATGATGCTGTTCACGTGGTCCGCCTCGGAGATCGCGCCGACGGCGATCGTGGCGATGCCGGCCTCGTTGCGCACGCGGTCGGCAAATGGCGTCTGGAACATGCGGCCGAACACCGGCCGCTCCTTCTTGCTGACCTGGCCCGACGAGCAGTCGATCAGGTCGGCGCCCGCAGCCTTGAAGGCCCGGGCGATCTCGACCGCATCGTCCGCCGTAACTCCGCCTTCCACCCAGTCGCTCGCAGAGATTCGGACCGAGATGGGCAGGCGCTCGGGCCACGCCGCACGCACCGCCTTGAACACCTCGAGCGGGTAGCGCAGGCGGTTCTCCAGCGTGCCGCCGTACTCGTCGCTGCGCTGGTTGGTCAGCGGCGAGATGAACGAAGACAGCAGGTAGCCGTGGGCACAGTGAAGCTCGAGCCAGTCGAAGCCGGCCTCGGCCGCGTGGTGCGTGGAACGGACGAAGTCATCGCGCACGCGGTCCATGTCGTCGCGTGTCATCGCACGCGACCAGGCGCTGACGCCATCGAGATACTGCTGCGGAGACGCGGAGATCAGCGGCCAGTTGCCGTGCTCGAGCGGCAGGTCGATGCCTTCCCAGGCGAGCCGGGTCGACCCCTTGGCGCCGGCGTGGCCCAGCTGGATGGCGATCTTCGCTTCGCTGTGGGTGTGCACGAAATCGACGATCCGCTTCCAGCCGTCGCGCTGCGCCGCATTCCAGAGCCCCGGGCAGCCCGGCGTGATGCGCGCGTCGGGCGAGGTGCAAGTCATCTCCACGACGACCATTCCGGCGCCGCCCATCGCCCGTGCGCCGAGGTGCACCAGGTGGTAGTCGGCCGGCAGGCCGTCGACGCTCGAATACTGCGCCATCGGCGAGACGACGACGCGGTTCGCAAGCGTCGTGCCGCGGGCCGTGAACGGCGTGAACATCGGCGGCACCGCCACGTTCGAAGCGCCGCGCCGCACGCCGGCGCGTTCGGCCACCCAGTCTTCGAAACCTTCGACGTAGGCCTTGTCGCGAACCCGCAGGTTCTCGTGGCTGATCCGCTGGCTGCGCGTCAGCAGCGAATAGGCGAATTGTTCGGGCGGCAGGTTGACGTAGCGGTCAACGTGCTCGAACCATTCGGTCGAGTTGCGCGCGGCATTCTGGATGCGCAAGACTTCGATGCTGCGCACGTCTTCATAGTGCTGCAGCGCGGCCGCGAGGTCACCCGGCTGCTTGCCGATGCAGCGCGCGAGTTCGATCGCGTCTTCAAGCGCGAGCTTGGTGCCCGAGCCGATCGAGAAATGCGCGGTGTGGGCGGCATCGCCCATCAGGACGACGGGCCGGCCGCCCTCGTGGTGCACCCAGCGCTTGCAGACGACGCGAGGGAAGCGGCCCCACTGCGCAGATCCGCGCAGATGGGCCGAGTTCGAAATCAGCGCGTGGCCGTCGAGATGCTTTGCAAAGAGCTTCTCGCAGAAGGCGATGGCCTCTTCCTTCTCCATGGTTTCGAGGCCCGCAGCGCGCCATACCCGTTCCGGCGCCTCGACGATGAAGGTCGACGTGTTGTCGTCGAAGCGGTAGGCATGGGCCTGGAACCAGCCCCACTCCGTCTCTTCGAACGCGAAGGTGAAGGCTTCGAAGAGCTTGTGCGTGCCGAGCCAGACGAAGCGGCAATCGCGGAGGTCGATGTCGGGCTGGTAGGTCGCGGCATGCCGGGTCCGGATGCGGCTGTTGAGTCCGTCGCTGGCGATGATGAGGTCGGCATCGGGGTAGGCGCTTTCGTCTTGCACGTCGGTCTCGAACACGAGCTTGACGCCGACTTCTTCGCAGCGCTGCTGCAAGATGTTCAGCAAGCGCTTGCGGCCGATGCCGCAGAAGCCATGGCCACCCGAGCGCACCTTGGTGCCGCGGATGTTCACCTCGATGTCGTCCCAATGATTGAAGGCATCGAGGATCTGCGCGGCACTCGTCGGATCGGCTGCCTGCAGGTTGCCCAGCGTCTGGTCCGAGAACACAACGCCCCAGCCGAAGGTGTCATAGGCGCGATTGCGCTCCACGACCGTGACCTCGTGCGACGGGTCTTGCTGCTTCATCAGCAGCGCGAAGTAAAGACCCGAAGGGCCGCCACCAATGCAAACAATGTTCATGTGATCTCCAAAGGCATCGGCCCGAAACGAAGCGCAGTCACACTTTAAATCATCTATTAATGATTTAGTTCTAAAGTATTGTTGCACAGGGCGCCGGTCGAGGCAACACAAAGACCTTCTCGGCGCATCAGTCGTCTTCCGAGCCGCCGCCGAGGTATGTGGCCTGAACGCGCGGGTCGCCGGCAAGCTGCTGCGAGGCACCGGAGAGTGCGACTTCGCCCGTCTCCAAAACGTAGCCGAAGTCCGAACTCTCCAGCGCGGCCCTGGCGTTCTGTTCGACCAGCAGGATCGACACCCCCTCGTCGCGCAGGCCGCGAACGATGGTGAGGATGTCCCGCACGATCAAGGGCGCGAGGCCGAGGCTCGGCTCGTCGAGCATCAGCAGCCGCGGGGCCGCCATCAACGCACGGCCGACGGCCAGCATCTGCCGCTCGCCGCCCGAGAGCGTGTTGGCGCGCTGGCCCTTGCGCTCGGCCAGGCGCGGGAACTTGGCATAGACCGAATCGAGCCGCCTCTTCAGCACGTCGCCGCGCAACCGCTGCGAATAGGCGCCCAGCTGCAGGTTGTCCAGCACCGTCAGGTCGCCGAAGAGTTCGCGCTTTTCGGGGACCAGGCAGAGGCCGCGCTCGACACGCTCTTCCACGTCGAGACCGTGAATGTCTTCGCCCTCGAAGCGCAAGGTGCCCTTCGACTTCATCAAGCCCATGGCCGCCGCGAGCAGCGTGGTCTTGCCGGCACCATTGGGGCCGATCACCGAAATGATCTGCCCCTTGTTCAGCGACAGCGAGACACCCCGCACCGCATCGACCTGGCCGTACGAGACGTGAAGGTCTGCAATCTCCAGCATGGCACTCATGCAACGCTCCCGAGGTAGGCGGCCTGGACACGCTCGTCCGTCCTCACGGTCGCCGGGGCGCCCTCGACGAGCTTCGAGCCGAAGTTCATGACCACGAGGCGGTCGACCAGCTTCATCACGAAATCCATGTCGTGCTCGACGATCAGGATCGTCACGCCTTCATCACGCAGCTTCCGCAGCAGCTCGCCCAGGGCCATTTTTTCTTGCCGCCGAAGGCCTGCGGCGGGCTCGTCGAGAACCAGGAGCACGGGGTCGGCCGCAAGCGCACGCGCAATCTCCAGGATGCGCTGCGTGCCGAGGGGCAGGCTCCCCGCCAGCTCGTGCTCGCGGCCGGCCAGGCCGATCCGGGCGAGCTGCCTGCGGGCCTCGTGGAGGACTTGCCGCTCCTCGTCACGATCCAGCCGCAACCCGGCCTTGAGCACACCCGCCCCGGTGCGCGCGTAGGCACCCAATGCAACGTTGTCGAGCAGGCTCATCTGCGGGCGCAGCTTCACATGCTGGAAGGTGCGGGCCAGGCCCAGGCGCGCCACCTCCCGCTGCGGCATGCCGGTGATGTCCCGATCGAGAAAGCGGACATGGCCGCCCGTCATCGACAAGGTGCAGGTCAGCAGATTGAACATCGTCGACTTGCCTGCGCCGTTCGGCCCGATCAGCCCGATGACTTCGCCGGCATTCACGTCGAAGCTCACATCGTTGACCGCCACCAGGCCGCCGAAGCGCTTGACCGCGCCTTTGACCGAAAGAATGCATTTGCCGCGCTCGGGCAGCGTGCGGTGGGGCAAGGGCTCGACCGGTGCGCCGCTGTCCGCAGCCGACTCCTGGCGGACCTGGAGGCGCCCGTTCGACACGCGGCGCAGGAAGCCCATCAACCCTCCCCGCGCGAAGTGAAGGAGAAGGATGAACAGAGAGGCGAATGCGATTGCCTCCAGCTGGCCGGCGCGCTGCGTCAGCATCGGCAGCACGTCTTGCAGCGCATTCTTGAGCACCAGCACGAGCGCCGATCCGAGCAGCCCGCCCGCAAGCTGGCCCAGCCCGCCGGCAACGGCCATCAGCAGGTACTCGATGCTCGCGCGAACGTCGAACGGCGCGGGGCTCACGAAGCGGTTCAGGTGGGCATACAGCCAACCCGACAAGCCGGCCAGCAGCGCCGCCGTGATGAACAGCGTCAGGCGCACGCGATAGGCATCGGCACCCACGCTTGCGAGCAGCGTCGCACCGCCGCGCAAGCTGCGAATCGCCCGCCCGGGGCGCGATGCCAGCAGGTTGTGGCTGAACAGCGTTGCGAGCCCGACGATCAGCCAGATCAGGCAATACATGGCGCGCGGGTCGACCAGCGACCACCCGCCGATTCGCAGCGGCGGAATGTTCGACAGGCCGGTGTGGCGGCCGAGCGCATCGACGTTGCCGAAGAGCATGGCGATCGACAGCCCCCAGGCGATCGTCGACAGCGGCAAAAAATGGCCGCCGAGCCGCAGCGTCAGCATGCCGATCAGCCATGCCGAGAGCCCCGTGAGTGCCAACGCGAAGAACAAGCCGACCCAGGGCGACTGCCCTTGCGCTGTCGTCAGCCACGCCGTCGAATACGCGGCGATGCCGACGAACGCCGCCTGGCCGAACGAGGTGGCTCCGCCCACGCCGGTGAGCAGCACCAGGCCCAGCGCCACGAGCGCGCCAATGCCGATGTCATTCATCAGCGACACGGTGAAATTCCCGGCCATCACCGGCACCAGTGCGATGAGCACCGTGACGGCAGCGATGCCCCAGCGAAGTTGGGTCCGCGTCATTGGTCCACCTCGTCTTCTTCCTCTTCGGAATGGGTGCTCAGGTACGACCTGAGCATGAGCACCGGGATCAGCAGGCTGAAGACGATCACGTCCTTCAGCGCCCCGCTCCAGAACGAGGCAAAGCTTTCGACGAGGCCCACCGCCAGCGCGCCGATCGCCGTCATCGGGTAGCTCACCAGGCCGCCGATGATGGCCGCCACGAAGGCCTTCAGGCCAATGATGAAACCGGAGTCGTAGTACATGGTCGTCACCGGCGCGATCAAGATGCCGATCAACCCCGCCAGCAACGACGCGGAGCCGTAGGCCAGCATGGCCGTGCGCGCCGGGCGAATGCCCACCAGGCGCGCGCCGATGCGGTTCACCGCCGTGGCGCGCAGCGCCTTGCCCGCGACAGTGCGTTCGAAGACGAGAAAGAACAGCCCGCTCAGCACGATGGCCGAGCCGACCATCAGGATCACCTGCGCGCTCACGGTAAAGCCGTCTCCCAGGGTCAGCACGCCGCTCGCCAGCGCTTTGGTGCGGGAGCCCTCGGGCCCGAAGAACAGCAGGCCCAACCCGGACAAGAGGAAGTGGAGTGCCAGCGACACGATCAGGAGCACCAGCACCGACGCGTCGGCAATCGGCTGGAACACGACTCTCGCCAGCAGCGGCGCAATCGGCACGACCAAAAGAATGGTGGCCAGGATCTGCAGGAGCGCAGGCACGTCGGGCATCGCAGCCAGCCAGGCGAGCCCGCAAGGAACGGCCGGCACGAGGCCCCAGAGCCCGATGGCCTTGGGCACCTTCGCAACATCGCCCCGGCGCACGAGATGCACCACCTCGGTCACGGTGGCCAGCGCGGCCAGCGTCAGCACCAGCCCGATGGTGGGCGGCACGCGGCCCGTTTCGAAGGCGGCCAGGGTCAGCGCGGCGAACGCGGCCACGTCGCCGAACGGCACGAAAACCACGCGCGTGACCGAGAAGATCAGCACGAGGCCCAGCCCGGCAAGCAGGTAGACCGAGCCGTTCCCCAGGCCATCGATCCCCAGTATGAGTGCCACGTCCCACGTCATTGAATCGCTCCTTCGGCTGCTTTCTTGGTCTTCTTGTTCAAGGCCTGGTCAGGGGGCCAGCTTCCACTGCCCGTTTTCCAGCTTGACGATCACGCGCGCCCGGTCGTCGACGCCGTAGAGTTCACCCGGCTTGAACGAATAGACCCCGTGCGTGCCGACCACTTCCTTGGTCGAGAAGATGGCATCGCGAAGCGCGGCCCGGAATTCGGGCGTGCCGGGTTCGGCCTTGGCCATGGCGCGGCCGGCGGCGTCGACGAACACCAGCCAGCCATCGAACGAATAGGCGGAGAACGCATCCGTCGTCGGCACGCCGTTGGCCTTCAGGAACGCAGCGCGAAATTCCAGGCCCATCTTCCGGGTCGGGTGATTCGCCGGCAGTTGCTCCGCCACGATGATCGGCCCGGTGGGCATCAAGGCGCCCTGCCCCGCCGCCCCGGCGACGCGCACGAAGTCGGGGTTGATCAACCCATGCTGGCCGTAGATGCCGCCCTTGAAGCCACGCTCGGCCAGGGCCAGGAAAGGCAGCGCGCCGGGAGTGCCGGCGCCGCCGGTCATGACCGCATCGGGCTTGAGCGCCACGATCTTCAGAACCTGCCCGGTGACCGACGCATCGGCGCGCGCATAGCGCTCGTTGCTCACGACCTTGATGTCGGCCACGGGCGCCGCCTTCATCAGCGCGTTGTAGACGAGGTCGCCCCAGGCGTCGGAGAAGCCGATGTAGCCGACCGTCTTGACCCCGTTGCGCTTCATGCGCTCGACGACCGCGTCGATCATCAACTGCACAGGCTGGGCGACGGTCATCACCCACGGGTTCTCGGCGGCATCGACCGCGATCGGCGTCAAGCCGATCAATGCCGTCTTGGTTTCGCGGCCGACCTGCGCCATCGCGATCGCGGATGGCACACCCGAGGTGCCCATCAGAACGTCGACCTTCTCCTCTTCGACAAGCTTGCGCGCATTCCGCCCCGCGGCCGTCGGGTCCGAGCCGTCGTCAAGAACGATCAGCCGGATCTTTCTGCCGTTGACCTCGGACTTGTAGGCCAGCGCCGCCTGCATTCCCTTCGCGTAGGGCACGCCGATCGACGAGTTCGGCCCCGACAGCGAGACGCTCAGCCCCACCTTCAGGTCGGCCGCCGATGCGCTTGCGCCGAAGCCGGCCAGCGCGGCGGCGGCAACGCAGCAAGAGAAAATCTTCTTCATCGCCTTCATGGTCTGCTCCTGAATGACAGTGGTTGGTGACTAGGGCCTGTTAACGCTATGGGAGGGCACGCGCCGGCACCCCACGGGCCGCAGGGCAAGGCGCACGCGAGGCCGTGTGCCTCGGGCACACAACGAGCGTGCAACGCGGCCCTGCGGCCCGTGGGGTACCGGCCCTTCGGGTGATCTCATCAAACAGCCGCCCGCCGCGTTGCAAATGCTCGCCGTAGGCGCGGCTACGCCTGCGCTTTGCGCCTTGCGGGCGGCTGTTTGATGAGTCACGCGTGCCCTCCCATAGCGTTAACAGGCCCTAGATGAACAGCTGGACCGCCGGAAGCGGCCGCTCCGGCGCCAGCAGGTCGACCCGCTTGAGCTGGATGCGAATGCCCTCGGGCATGCAGCGCAGCTCGTGCCGGCAGCGCCCCGCGAGGACGAGTTGCTCTTCTCCGCGCGCCTCGACGTAGACGAACGCCGTTCGCACGGTGGCGGTGCCGGACACCGCATCCATCCGTTCGAGGTGCGGCCGCTGCAGCACGTGCTGGCACTGGCTGGGCGGGTGCTGCGAATGCGCGCGCGGGTTCTTCAGGCGCTCGACGCGCAGGCGCAGCAGCAGAAGGTCTTCATAGGCAATCGAGTTGTGGCTCCAGGGATCGGCCTGCTTCGCGCCCTGCAAGGGAACCCAATAGTGGCCGTCCGGTGCGAACAGGTTCAGCCACTCGTCAAGACGGGCATCGTCAAGCAACGCAGCCTCGTGCTCGATGAAACCCTGCACGGCGCTTTCGGTGAACTCGATCTGCGGGGCCGGGCTCATGCGTCGCTCGCTTCGTCGGCAGACATGAGCGCGAGCCACGCACGAAACTGGTTGCGCATCAGCAATTCGTTGGTGCCGTTCGTCGTCTGCGTCGGTGGGTCGAATTCGCCGGGCCGGTGGTCGCGGTGCAGGCTGACCCATTCGTTGCCGTCTGCCCGCAGGCCACGCTGCATGCTCTCGAAGAGATGAACGTCGTCGTGCGCGACGACGGACATCGGCGAGAACACCAGCCGGTTGTAGGTCATCGAGCGCTCGAAGAGGAGGTCAGGCGCGCCGTCCACGCGAAAGGCCCAGGCCTCGATCAAGGTGCGGCTCGCGGACAGCGGGCGAATGACGCGGATGGCCTGGGGCGAGCCCTTCACCGAGAGGCTCGGGAACAGCACCGAGTTCTGCGGCGAGCGCTGCAGGATGTCGGCGGCCCGCGCTTCTCCGTGCGCCTCGCGCATCGCCTGCTCGTACTCGGGCAATCGCGCGTAGCTCGAGTGGATGCTGAAGTTGACCCCGAGGACGCTGTGGCCGTGCGGGAAGATGCGCCCACCCATCTTGTCGAAGAAGTCGTAGCCGGCCCCGAACGGCAGGATCTGCTCCATCGCCATCGGCTTCGGCTCGTCTGCGGGGCGGCCCTTCCAGAGTTCGCTGGCCGCGTGGGTCGCCGACTCGTGGGTCGACATCGGGTGCACCGTGTCGTTGATGTTCTCGAGGTACATCTTCCAGTTGCAGTTGACGACGTTGCGCATTGCGCCGCCGGCCACCGTCAGCTTCCCCGAGGGGGAGCGATCGACCATGTTGTCGATCGCGTGGAGCACCTCGCCGAAGTATTCGTCGAAGGCAAGGCCGCGCTCGCTCAGCCGGACGAACACGAAGTCGCGGTAGACGGCAACGTGTCGCAGGGCCACCATGCCCGCACCCGACTCGCATTCGCGCAGCCGGGTGCCTTCGTACCCGTTGCGCAGCGGCACCGCCAGCGGCGCGCCGTCGAGCTTGTAGGTCCAGGCGTGATAGGGGCAGCGGAAGAACTTGCCGACGTTCCCGCACGCATCGCTGACCAGCTGCGTGCCCTTGTGCGCACAGCGGTTGTAGAGGACCTTGATGCTCTCGTCCGGCTGCCGCACCATCACGAGCGGCCGCCCGGCGATGTCTTGCGTCAGGTAGTCGCCCGGGTTGGGAACCTGGCTGGCATGGCCGAGATAGGTCCAGGCCCTGCTGAAGAACCGGCTCTGCTCGAGCGCGAAGATCTCGTCGCTGAGATAAAGGTCGCGGTGCACCCGGTCGCCTTGCACAAGCGATTGAATGGCACCTGGGAGCGCGAGCGGCTTGTTCATCGGGCTGGCCTTGGCTACGGAACGAGCTTCCACTGGCCCTTGTCGATCTTCACGATGACCACGCCGCGCTGGTCCGATCCGTACCGGCTGTCGGGGGTGAAGGTGTACACGCCGTGCGTGCCGATCAGGTCTTTCGTGGCCACGATCGCGTCGCGAAGCGCGGTGCGGTATTGCGCCGTTCCCGGGGCAGCCTTCACGCGGGCTGCCGCATCGGCGAGAAGCAGATACGAGTCGTAGGTGTACGCAGAAAACGCATCGACCGGCGGCGCGCCGTGGGCCTTCTGATAGGCAGCGCGGAACCCCATCGACACCTTCTTGATGGGGTTGCCGTCGGGCAGCTGGTCGGCCACGAGCACGGGGCCGCTCGGGACTTGCAGCCCTTCGATGGACGAGCCGCCCACCCGAACGAAGTCGGCGTTGATCAGGCCGTGCGTGCCGTAGATCTGCCCCTTGTAGCCTCGCTCGGCCAATGCCAGGTACGGCAAGGCGCCGGGGGTGCCGGAATTCCCTGCGAAGACCGCATCGGGGCGCATGGCCACGATCTTGAGGATCTGCCCCGCAACCGATGAATCGCTCCGGGCATAGCGCTCGTTCGCGACCACCTTGATGCCGGCCGCGTCGGCCGACTTGGCCAGCGAGTCGTAGGCCAGATCGCCCAAGGCGTCAGAGAAGCCGATGAAAGCCACCGTGCCGACGCCCGCCTTCTTCATGCGCTCGACGACGGCCGCGACCATGAGCTGGAACGGCTGCGACACGGTGACCACCCAGGCGCCGGCCGCGCCAGGAATGCTCAGCGGCGTGGGCGAGATCAGCGGCGTGTTGAGTTCGCGCGCCACAGCCGCCATTGCCGTGGCGCCCGGAACGCCGGACGTACCAATAAGCACGTCGACCTTGTCTTCGACGATGAGCTTGCGAGCATTCCGCGCCGCCGTGGTCGGATCGGACGCATCGTCGAGGACGATCAGCTCCACCTTCCGCCCGGCAATGAGCGGCTGCTGGGCGATCGCCGCGCGGATTCCCTTTTCGTAGGGGATTCCGAGCGCCGCCACCGGCCCCGACAACGAGCTGACGAACCCGATCTTGATGTCTTGCGCTACAGCGGCGAGCGGCAGCAACACGGCCGAAGCGACGCCAGCGATCCGTACCAGCGCCTTCATCACTGGACCAGCTTCCACTGGCCCTTCTCGAGCTTCACGATGACACGCGAGCGCTCGTCGGAACCATACCGGTTGTCGGGCTTGAAGTTGTACACGCTGTGCGTGCCCACGAGTTCCTTGGTGCTGACGATCGCGTCACGCAAGGCGACCCGGTACTGAGGCGTGCCCGGCTCGCCCTTGGTGCGGGACGCAGCATCCAGGAACAGCAGCCAGGCATCGAACGAATAGGCCGAGAACGCATCGGTGGGGGCGGTGCCGTGGGCCTTCTGGTAGGCCGAGCGGAAATCCATCGACACCTTCTTGATCGGGTTCGACTCGGGCAGCTGCTCGGCGACGATGACCGGGCCGGTCGGCGCGAGCAGGCCCTCCACCGCCGCGCCGCCGACGCGGACGAAGTCGGGGTTGATCAGGGAGTGCATGCCATAGAGCTGGCCCTTGTAGCCGCGCTCGGCCAGGGCGATGTAGGGCAGCGCACCCGGCGTGCCCGAGGTGCCGGTGATCACGGCATCCGGGCGGAGCGCGATGACTTTCAACACCTGGCCGGTGACCGATGCGTCGCTGCGTGCATATCGCTCATTGCCCACGACCTTGATGCCGGTCGTCTCGACGCTCTTTTGCAATGCGTCGTAGACCAGGTCGCCCCAGGCATCCGAGAAGCCGATGTAGCCGACCGTCTTCACGCCAGACTTCTTCATCCGCTCGACGATCGCGCTGACCATCAGCGGCGCGGGCTGAGGCAGCGTGACCATCCAGCCGCCCTCTTCTCCCGGCAGGTTGGCGTTGGAGATCGAGATCAGCGGGGTCTTGGTTTCGCGGGCCACGGCTGCGATCGCGAGCGACCCGGGCGAGCCTGCGGTGCCGATGATGACGTCGACCTTTTCCTCGTCGATCAGCTTGCGCGCGTTGCGCGCTGCCGTCGAAGGGTCGGAGCCGTCGTCGAGCTGGACGAACTGGACCTTGCGCCCGTTGACCTCGGTCTTGTAGGCCAGGCCGGCCTTGATCCCCTTCTCGTAGGGGATGCCCAGCGAAGACACCGGCCCGGACAAGGAGGTGATGAAACCCACCTTGAGGTCGGCCGCGATGGCCGCGGCCGATGACGCAGCGAAGGCCAGCAGAGCGCCGGAGCGGAGGCAGGTTCGAGCAGAGATCTTCATGTCATGTCTTTCGTGAAGTGAGACAGGTCGCACAACCGCTGGACGGGGCCGCATGGCGCAGCACCATGATTAATCAAATATTTATCTCTAAAGCATATTAGCGTGATTCGTGCCAGCGGAAGCAAGGGGAAACCACTCATGGGCGCTGCTATCAGCGCACTCTTACAGCGCCAAACTGCCCACGCTGGTGCCGCCGCAGACGTACAGCACCTGTCCGGTGACGAAGCTGTTGGCGGGGTCGGCGAAGAACCCGACAGCACGGGCAACATCGTCGGACTCGCCGAGGCGCTTCACCGGCACCGAGGCCGCCAGCGCCCGCTCCTTGTCGCTGCCTTGCTGCACGACGTCGTAGAACATGTCGGTGCGGATGGGGCCTGGCGCAACGACGTTGACGGTGATGCCTTCGGCGGCGAGTTCGAGCGCCCAGGTGCGCGCCATTCCCAACATGCCTGCCTTGGTGGCCGAATAGTTCGTGCGGGTGGCCAGGCCCACCGCCGCTCGCGATGACAGCAGCACCACCCGGCCGAAGCGCTGCGCGCGCATCGTCGGCAAAACCGCCTGCACGAGCTGGATGGCGCAACCGAGATGGATGTCGACAAGCGCATCCAGGTCGTCGAGCTTCACCTCGGCCAGCAGCGCCGGCCGGATCACCCCTGCGTTGTGGACCACGGTCGTCACGTCGAAGCGCCGGGTGAGTTCGCGAGCGGCTTCGGTGGTGGCGGCCCGGTCCATGAGATCCACCTCGATGCTGTGCAGCTTGGGGTGCTCGATGTCGCAGGCGCGGCGCGCGAGCGAGACCACTTCGTAGCCCTTGGCCAACAGGTCCAGGCAGATGGCCTTGCCGATGCCTGCGCTCCCGCCGGTCACGGCGGCCACACCGCCTTGCTGCGTCGTGCTCATGCGCGGCGCTCCACCAGCGCCAGCACCCGCAGCGGGCTGCCGCTCCCGCGCTCGATCTTGAGCGGCGGGCAGATCAGCACCGCACCGGTCGGCGGCAAGCGGTCGAGCTTGCTCAGGCACTGCAGGCCGTAGCGGCCGGCCCCGTGCATGTAGTAGTGGCAGGGATAGGGCGGGCGAAGGTGGTAGCCCTGGCCGGCATCGGTGCCGATGGCTTCCGACCCGAAGCCGAGCACGTCGCGCTGCTCGACCAGAAAGCGCGCGGCCTCCGCGCTGGGGCCGGGTGTGTGTTGCCCTGTCTCGTCGAAGTTCTGGTAGGCCTCCGGGTCAAGGCGCTGCGACCAGTCGGTGCGCATGAGCACCCACGCCCCCTTCGGAATCCGCCCGTGGACGGCCTCGAAGCGCTCGATGTCGGCCACGGTCATCAGGTAGTCGTGGTCGAGCTTGGCCTGCTCCGAACAATCGATCACGCAGGCCGGCGCCACGAAGTGCTGGACCGGGATGGTGTCGACCGAATTGTTCGGCAGGTCGCGCCCCGAGATCCAGTGAATGGGCGCGTCGAAGTGGGTGCCCGTGTGCTCGCCGCACGAGAAGTTGTTCCAGTACCAGCCGGGGCCGCGCTCGTCGTAGCGGGACACCTCTTCTATGCGGAATGGCCAGCACTGGCCCATCTCGGGCGGCAGCGCGATCTGCGGGAATTCGGGCGTCAACGTCTGGGTGAGGTCGATCACCTCGATGCGCCCCGTCGACAGGGCCTGGACAAGATTCCCGAGCACCTCGACCGTCGAAATCGGAGTTTCAGTCATGTCGTTCCTCTCAACTTTCAATCAGGTTCCGCCTGCCGCCAACTCGCGCTCGAGCACCTTCGGGTTGTCGCGCCAACGCTCCAGCCATTCCTGCGCAACGTCGCCGGGGTACACGTCTTCGATCCCGTCCCGCAGCGCCTTCACGATGGCATTGGCCAGCGTGCCCGAAGCGAGCTTGGGCGGAGGCACGTGCTGGTTCCACTCGTCGTCGATCGGCCCGGGGAAGACGTTCACCACCCGGATCCCCGCCGGGCGCATCTCGGCGCGCAGGCATTGCGCGAGCGAATGGGCCGCGGCCTTGGACGCGCTGAAGGTCCCGTGCGGCGGAAAGTTCGCCAGTGCATAGATCGACAGCAGGTTCACCCAGGCGGTCGCACCGGTCGCACCATCTGCCGAGCGGCCCTTCAGCGCCGGGCCGAACTCCTGCGCCAACCGAAGCAGCCCGAAGTAGTTGATGTCCATCTCCGCCTTGGCGGCATCGGTGCCGCGGCGCGCACCGATGCCGAAGGTCCGGTGCACCTCGGCGTTGTTGATGACGATGTCGACCTTGCCGCCGATCTCGCCGGCGAGCTCGGTGACCGAGCGGCCGTTGGTGAGGTCCAGCGGCACGAGGGTCACCTGCGGCAGCGCCGAGATGTCTTCCAGGCCGCCGAGCTTCTTCCAGGGTTCGGCATGGCCGACCCAGACGATGTCGGCCCCGGCCTTCACCAGCGCCCTGACGATGGCCTGGCCCACCTCCGTCTTTCCGTCGGTCACCAGCACCTTTCGAAACTTCGGGTCGCTGGTCATCTCGCGCAGCATCGTGTCGTCGGCCATGTGGGCACCTCCGTTCTTTGGATATCCGATCAAAACCGCCTGCCCTGCCCGGTCGAGCCGCGCACCCACGCGAACCGGGCCCGGCTCGTCGCCGACCTCGCCGTGCAGGTGCACCATCAGCGTCGGCCCCGCATCAAGATGGACGAGCCCGAGCCGCCAGGGCAGGCGCTCGCGGAAGAAGAGGTCGTTGCTGTGGTGCAGCGTGGTGGTGCTGAGCAAGGTCCCCTCGCCCGGCTGCTCTCGCCAGCGCAGGCGCACCGACAGGCATTTGCAGCAGGCCTCGCGCGGCGGGTACTGCACCGCGCCGCAGTCGGCGCAGGTCTGGAGTTCGAAGCGCCCTTCCGCCGCGGCCGCGGTGAGGCCCAAGGCGACGCGGCCTCGGCCCGAAGGCGGCAGATTCATCTGACGCGTTCGAAGCACCGGGTTCTTGCGCTTCGGGCGAATCAAAGGCGTGGTCATGCCGGCCTCCCGAGGATCACCGCGCCGGTGCAAAGACAGCGGTCGTAGGTGACCATGCCGAAGCCCGCGACCAGCCCGAGCTGCGCGTCCGGCACGCTTCGGGCGCCGGCCTGGCCGGTCAGCTGGCGAATGGCTTCCACCATGCCGAGGAAGCCTCCCGCCGCGCCGGCCTGGCCGGCAGACAGTTGGCCGCCGCTGGTGTTGTTCGGGAAGGTCCCGCCCGATGTCATGGTGTGGGCACGGACGAAAGCCGGGCCCTCGCCCTTCGCGCAGAAGCCAAGGTCTTCGAACTGCATCATGGCGATCACCGGATAGTCGTCGTAGGTCTGCACGAAATCGAGCTGGTCCGGGCTCGTCGATGCCTGCGCGTACAGCTCGTCCCGGTCGACCAGCCAGCCGCCCCGGAACATCACCGGGTCGTCTGCGAACGCGTTGTGCCGCTCGATCGCGCCGCGGACGACCGCGTGGCCGAGGCCAAGGCCGCGCGCCCGCTCCTCGCTCATGACCAGGAACGCCTCGGCGCCTGCGCAGGGCATCACGCAATCGAAGAGGTGGATCGGGTCGGAGATCGGGCGGGCCGACATGTACTCGTCGAGCGAGAGCGGCTTCTTGAACATCGCGTGGGGGTTCCCGAGCGCGTTCGTTCGCTGGTCCACGGCAATGCGCCCGAAGTCTTCTCGCGTCGCGCCGTAGGTGCGCATGTAGTTCGACGTGATGAACGCAAAGATGGAGTTCGGCCCGCCGGAGCCGTAGGGGTAGCTGGCGTCGCGCGCGAAGTTGCTGAAGCTGCCCAGGGTCTGGCGGAACGAGTCGACGTGATTCGTGTCCGCGCCGACGCAGGCCACGATGTCGGCATCGCCCGCCTGCACCGCCCGCGCCGCCCGCCGCAGGCACATGACGCCGGAAGCGCCTCCCGTGGGCACATGGTCCAGCCAGCGCGGCGACAGGCCGAGGTGCTGGGTGACGCCGACGGCGGTGTCGGGTGCGAGAGAAAAGCTGCTGAGGCTCAGGCCGTCGATGTCGGCCTTCTTGAGGCCGCTGGCCTGGAGCAGGCCGCTCAGCGCCTGGCCGATGAACCAGTGCGCCGTGCGGGTCGAGTAGCGCACGTAGGGCACGGTGACGGGCACCGCGACCGCGACGCCTTCGTACGATTGGCGATGCCGTGCCATTTCAGGCCTGCCTCTTCTTCATGGCGCGGGTATCGATGCAATACCTCTGGCCGGGCAAGTCGCGCGCGAGAACCCGCAGCTGCCCGCGCTGGATCTTCTGCGAGGTCGTCAGCGGAAGCTCGGGCACGAAGGCCACGTACCCGGGAGCCTTGTAGTAGGCGAGTTGGCCGAGCGCGTGCTGCACGATGCTTTGCGCGACCTGCTGCCGCTGCGATTCCGGGATGGCGTTGTGCAACACGATGCAGGCCAGCACTTCATCGCCTCTCACGGGGTCGGGCGTCGCGGCGACCGCGGCCGCCCTCACGGCCGGATGCTGGTTGAGCACGCTCTCCACCTCCACGGCGGAGATGTTTTCCCCGCTGCGGCGGATCACGTTTTTCTTGCGGTCGACGAAGTAGAAGTTGCCTGCGCCGTCGCGCCGCACCATGTCGCCCGTGTGGAACCAGCCGTTGGCCCACGCCTCTTCGGTTGCCTTGGCGTCTTTCAGGTAGCCCGAGAAAAAATAGCGGCGCGGATCGGGCCCTGCCGACCGCACCAGCAATTCGCCGGGCGTGTCGCCGGCCACCTCGCGGCCCTCATCGTCGACCAGCCGAATCTCGACGAACGATTCGGCACGGCCGAAGCAGCTCTGGCCGATGTGCCGAGGCTCGTGGTTCGCCATCACGCAGGCAGCGGCCCCCGTCTCGGTCATCGCCCACGCCTCCACCAGCGGGAAGCCGAAGCGGCCTTCGAACAGCGCGTGGTTCTTCTTGTCGACGCCCGCGCCGAAGCCCCAGCGCACGGAATGCGCGCGGTCCGCCTTCGACACCGGAGCCACGAGAAGCATGGCGGGCATGACGCCCAGGTAGTGAACGATGGTCGCGCGAGACTCCCGCACGCTGCTCCACCAGCTCTTGGGGTGGAAGCGATCCAGCTGCACCAGGCACCCCCCGGCGACCAGCACCACCATGGTCGAGAACGCCATCGCGTTCACGTGGTTGAGCGGCAGCGGCGTGATGATGCGTTCCGCATCGGGCCTCACCTGGCACACGCCGCCAAGGCCTGCGTACCAGCGGCCCGCGCGCAAGAAGTATTCGTTGCTGAGCACGCACCCTTTCGGGCGGCCTGTCGTGCCGGAGGTGTAGAGCAGCGCGCACTCGGTCGCAAGACCCACCGCCTCGCCGGCGCGAGGTGCCGGCCCCGGCGCGGGGGGGAAGCGGGTCGCTTCGGCCGTCACCGTCGACAGCCGCGCACCGAGCTTGGCCGACGCGGCCCGCAGATCGGCTTCGCGCTCCGGGAGCGTGACCGCCAGCACGATGGCGCTGTGCTCGATCAGGTACCCGAGTTCGGCCGCGCGCATCTCCGAATTGATGGGGACCACGCTGATGCCCAGGCTGTTCAGCGCAAACCAGTGGAACAGGAATGCCGGGCGATTCTCGAGCAGCAGCCCGACGCGGTGGCCATGCCCGTACCCCGCGGCGGCGTAGGCATCGCGCAATACGCGAACCTGCTCGGCAGCATCGCTCCAGCTGATGTCGCCTTGCGCGATGCCGTAGACCTCTGCGGTCACGGCCTCGGTGCAAAGAAACGCTGCGGCCGGCGTGCGCCGGGCGGATGAAAGGAACGCCTCGTAAACGGTTTTCATCGGCTTCTCAGATGAACAGTTGCACGGCCGGCAGCGCGGCGTCGCAGTTGAGGAGATTGACCCGCTTCAAGGTCATGCGCAGGCCGCCCTCCTTCCACGACAGGTGGTGGAAGAAGGTGCCGACGTAGAACTGCAGCTCATCGCCCTGCGACTCGGTGTAGTGGAACTCGGTACGCACGACGCACCGGCTCGCCGCCTCGTCGACGCTCTCGACCGCCGGCGTCTGAAGAAGGTGGTGGCAGCGGCTCGGCGGCTGTTGCGAGAAAGCGCGCGGGCTCTTCAGCCGCTCGATTCGCAACTCGCGCAGAAACTTGTCTTCGTACATGTGGGAGGTGTGCTGTATCGGGTCGTCTTGATCGGGTGCCAGCGGTATCCAGTAGAACGCGTCGTCGGTGAAGAGGCGGTTCCACTCGTCGTAGCGCTTGGCGTCGAGAAGACGGCATTCCTGGACCACGAAGTCGATCAGCTGCTGGGGTGTGGGGGCGTTCATGCCGCGCTCCTACATCGACGAAGTCATGTGCCGGGCCCAGGCGCGGTACTGGTTGCGCATGGAGATCTCGCTGGTGCCGACCACCGTGGCCTCGGCCTGCGCGGCCTCGGCGGGGTCGAAGTTGCGGTGCAGGCTCACCCATTCGTTGCCGCTCGCGTGCAGGCCGGCCTGGATGCCCCGGTAGGCTTGGAGATCGTCGTGCCCGACCACCGAGAAGGGCGAGTTGATGAGCCGGTTGTACATCGTCGTCCGGTGAAGAAGCTCCGGCGGCGCGCCCTTGAGCCGAAACGTCCAGCTCTCCACCAGAGTCTTGTCGACGGCGATCGGCTTGACCACGCGGATCGACTGGATCGCGCCCTTGATCGTCAGGTTGGGGTAGTAGACCGTGTTGTGCCGCGCAAGGCCGAGGATCTCGGCCTTGCGTTCGGCGCCGTACGCCTGCTCCATGGCAGCGTCGTACTCCGGGATCGACGAGTACTTGCTGTGGATGCTGAAATGCACGCCGGAGAAGCTGTGGCCGTTGTCGAAGACCCGCACGCCCATGTCTTCGAAGAACTTGTAGTCCGACATGAACGGGACGAACTGCTCGATCGCCATCGGCTTGGGCTCATCGGCCGGCCGGCCGGCCCACATCGTCTTCGCCGTGCCGGCCGAAGACTCGTGCGCAACCATCGGGTGCATGGTGTCGTTGAGGTTCTCGACGAACATCTTCCAGTTGCACTGGTGCATGAACCGCAGGCACCCTCCGGCGATCTCGAGCTGTCCTTCGGGGGAGCGGTCCGCCATGTTGTCGATGGACGAGAGCGAGTCCCCGAAGAACTCTTCGAAGCCCGGGCCGTGGTCGTTGATCTTGACGAACACGAAGCCGCGATAGACGCGAACGTTCTTCACGAGAGCCAGCCCCTTCGACGCCTCGCACTCCGACAGCGCGGTGTTCTCGTACCCGTTCTTCAGCGGGATCGACAGGAGCGAGCCATCGGTCTTGAAGGTCCACGCGTGGTACGGGCAGCGAAAGAACTTGCCGGTGTTGCCGCATGGCGCACTGACGAGGCGAGAACCCTTGTGGGCACAGCGGTTCATCATCACGCGCACCGAGCCGTCGGTGTGGCGGACGACGATCAAGGGCCGGCCGGCAATCTCGTTGCTGATGTAGTCGCCCGGCTTGGGAAGCTGGCTGTCGTGGCCGACGTAGTTCCATGTGTTGGCGAAGAAGTTCTCCTGTTCGAGGTCGAACAGCTCCTGGTTGATGTACAGGTCCCGGTGCACGCGGTCCGGCTGCACAAGTGCCCGGATGGCGTCGGGGTTGCCTCGGTAGGGTGCCATGTAGATTTCCCAGTTTCCTACTCAGAGGGTGTGAACGAATCCGGCGCGCCCGAGCGGGTGCGCCAAAGGGTGTCGATCTAGGCGCAAAGCGCAGTTGTAGCTCGGGCTACAACGAGCATTTGCAACGACGAGCGGCGCCCTTTGGGGCGCACGAGCGGGTGTGTCGGATTTGTTCACAGACTCTCAGATGTCGAGAACGAGCCGCGCGCCCTTCGCGCGCGAGATGCAGATCTGGATCACGTTGCCCGCGGCCTTCTCCCGGCTCGTGAGCACATAGTCCCGGTGATCGATTTCGCCTTCGAGAACCGCCGTGGCGCACACGCCGCATTCGCCCCGCTTGCAGTCGAACATCGGGTCGCAGCCATGCTCGATCAGGCAATCGAGAATGGTCTGGTCGGCCGGCACCTGGTAACGCTGCCCCGACTGGGCCAGTTCCACCTCGAACGCCCGGTCACCGGCCTCGACCACCGGGGTCGTGAAGAGTTCGAAATGGACCCGGTCCTGCGACCAGCCGCGCGCTTGCGTGGCAGCGAGCATCGTGTCGAGCATGGCCTTCGGCCCGCAGACGTAGAGCCGGTCCGAATCGGCGCACTGGTCGAGCAGCGCCTGCGCATCGAGAGGCCCACCGGCGTCGACATCGGTGTGCACGAGCATGTCGTCGCCAAGCAGCGATTGAAGCTCGGGCAGGAAGGCCATCAGCTCACGGCTGCGGCCCGCGTAATGAAGCCGCACGGCGGCACCTTCGCTCCGGCGCTGGGCTGCCATGCTGACCAGCGGCGTCACGCCGATGCCGCCTGCAACGAGCACGGCCCTGCCGGCTGCGCCGTGGAGTGCGAAGTCGTTCCTGGGGGTCTCGACGAGGATGCTGTCGCCTTGCTTCAGGCCGTGGTGCATGAACCGCGAACCGCCCCGCCCTTGGTCGTCGCGCCGCACTGCAATGACGTACTCGGCAGGCGCGTCAGTGGCGCCGGGCCGAGGGTCGGTATTGACCAGGGAGTAGTGCCGCCAATCGAGCTGGCCGTCGTGGAGCCGAACCTGCGCGCGAATGTGCGCGCCGGCCGTGAACTCGGGCAGCGTGTCGTGGGTGTCCGAGCACAGCCTGAAAAGACGGACCAGCGGGTTCAACTCGCGCGCTTCGACGACGCGCATCAGCAGGGTCGGGCGTGTTGCCTCGGTCATCGCATGCACTCCACAAATCAACTCAGGCCAGGGCGTGCTGTGCCAGCACGGTGCGCAACTTGTTTCCATGCTCGTCCGCCAGTGCGGCGTCGCGCAGTTCGCGAACCATTGCGGGCGAGAGCGAAGCGCCGGCACGATCCGCTGCCGCCATGACGGTCTCGTAGTTGCGCAGGCCGCGCTCGTGCGTGTCGCTGTAGCCCTTGACCAGCCGCTGGCATTCGGCGATCTCCGCGGCAAGCGCCGGGTTCACGATGGCGATGCGCACGATTCGCTCGACCCACGTCTCTATCAAGCGGTTCTCTTCGGCGTAGCGCGTCGTGGACATTCGCCAGCGCTTGGCCATGGCCACGCAACGCAGCATCAGAAACCCGCGCAGCGAACTGGTCTGGATCACCCGGCCTTCACGCGTCATGCGTTCGACGAGACGCCGAGCAAGCCCGGGCTTCATGAGCCAGCGGCCCAGGGGAGCCGGCAGCGTCTCGCAGATTTCCTGGAGGCGCGGATGCATGTATTCGTTGATCGCGAGCACCTGGCCGGCCTGCACCCGCGCTTCGCCGCGCACCCTGTCGAAACGCGATGCCCGTGTCTTCAGCGCCGCAACACGTGCCGTGTCTTCATACGACATCCACAACGCAAGGTGGCGGGCCGTCGCCTTGAGCAGCCTCTCGGAGTCGTTGGTCGGCAGCACCCTCACCTTGTCGAGGCGATCGAGATAGAGCGCTGCGTACCTCGCGTCCTGGTAGTCCAGGAGCCTGCGAACGCCTTCGAGCACGAGGTGGTGGGCGCTGCGGGGGAAATCCTTTTGCACGCGATCGATCAAGGCCCGGACCACAGGCTCCCGAGGCGCCGGTGCCGGCTGTTCGAGCACCGGCTCCGCACTCTCTTCGGCCGATTGCGGGTCGCGCTGGGCCTGCTCGAATGCGCGGCCAAACGCCTTGAGGCTCGGCTTGACGCCGAGCCCGCCACGCTCGATCGTCGCCTCGAACTGAGAGCGGCTGAATGGCAGCACGCCTGAGCCCGCGAGTGCGCCGAACAGCACGGCGCTGATGACGCTGCCGGATTCTTCGGCCGCTTGGGCCATGTCGAACCCGATGAAGCGCTTCGCGGAACGCGCGGCAAGCGCCAGCAGCTCGGCGCTGTCCACGCGGCCGTCTCCCATCGCCGATTTCTCGGCGATCGAATACACCCGATGGGTGGACGCAATCATGGTGCTGCGGTCTGGGGTGGCCAGCCCGCGCTGCACGGCGCGGCCGGCTTCCATCAGCTCCGACGCGAGGATCACGTCGACGTCGCCCGGCAGCGGCATCAGCGCGAGGATCGGCTTCCCGCCATCGGCTGCGGCCTGCGTTTCGGAGAACAGCTCGACGTAGTAGATGGTGGCGCCCGTTCGCTGCGCAACGCCGGGCACCGAGGTGGTCTGCGCCAGGTAGCCGCTGTGCTCGCCGAGGTCGACGATCCAGTCGGCCAGAACGCCGCCGCCCTCGCCGCCCATCGCGAGAATGGCGATCTTGATCGGTTGTGGAGACTTCATCATGCTGAGGCTCTGCGTTCCGGGTTCAGAAGGCATAGCGGTCGCGGCGCCGGGCGTCGCTGCGCTGCATCCAGCCGATCACGGCGGCGCGAATTCTTTCCCTCAGCCTGTCGCGCCAATGGGGGTTGCTGACGATCTGCGCCTTGTAGAACGAAGGGCACAGCACCGCGGCATGAGAAACCTCGCCGCAGTTTCCGCAGCCGACGCAGGTCTCCAGCACCGTGGCAACCGGGTCGGTGCGCAGCGGGTCCGGGTTGGGCGCGATCGAGAGCGAGGGGCAGCCCGAAAGGCGGATGCACGAGTGGTCGCCGGTGCAGGTGTCGGGGTCGACCCCGAACTTCTCGCGCACCACCCTCTTGCCGGCGGCCACGGCCTTTCGGACCAATGGCTTTTCTCGGCGCTGCTTGTTGAGCATGCACTCCGATTGCGCAATCAGGACCTTGGGGCCTTTCTCGCTGGTCGTCAGGGCCTCGCGCAGGGCATCGCGCATCGCCGCGATGTCATACGTGCGCCGAATGGTCCTGACCCAGTTGACGCCCACGCCTCGAACGGCACGCTCGATCGCATGGCCCGTGCTGCGGGTCGGGTTCAGCGCGGTCGACGACGGGATGTCTTGCCCGCCCGTGGCAGAGGTGTAGTTGTTGTCGACGACCACGGTGAGGTTGTCGCTGCGGTTGAAGACCGAATTGGCCACGCCGCTCGTCAGGCCGTTGTGCCAGAAGCCGCCGTCTCCCATGATCGAGATGGCCCGCTTGCCGGCCGCCACGTTGAGCGCGGCCGCACCGGCACCGCCCAGCCCGTAGCCCATCGTCGTGTTGCCCAGGTTGAACGGCGGGAGGATCGAGAAGAGATGGCAGCCGATGTCTGCGCTGACGTGGTGCGGCCCCAACTCGCGCTCCACGAGTTTCATCGCGCTGAAGATCGGCCGTTCGGGGCAGCCGGTGCAGAAGCCGGGGGGCCGCGAGTGCACGGTCTCTTCGATGGGCTTGGCCGCGACCAGCGGAATGACCTTGCGCACCACCGGTGCAGCAGGCACCGGTGCGAGGCGCTCGTAGCGCTCGAAGAATGTGCGGCAGCCCTTCAGCAATTCGCTGGCCGTGTACTCGCCGGCGACCCGCAGCATGTCTTTCCCGTGCAGGGCGGCGGTGACGCCTTCCCTGCGCAGAATGGTCGCCAGGTTCTGCTCGATGAAATTGGGTTGCCCTTCCTCGACGAGCAAGACGGCGCGCTTGCCGGCACAGAAGCGGAGCACCTCGCTGTCGATGACCGGATAGGCCACGTTCATCACGTAGAGCGGCACTTCGGAGTTGCCGTAGATGTCGGCGAGGCCAAGCCGCTCGAGCACGCGCATCAAGGTGTTGTAGCTCCCGCCCTGCACGACGATGCCGATGTCGTCGGCGCCCTCGGCGAAGAACTCGTTGAGGCGGTGCTCTTCGATGTAGCGAACTGCGGCAGGCCAGCGGTCGTGCACCTTTTCCTGCTCGTGCACGAAACTCGCCGGGGGCAGAACGATTCGGCTCACGTCGCGCTGCGGCTGCTCCATGGCATCTTTGAGCGTGAACGACGGCCGCACATTTTCGGCCGCGACGAATCGGCCATGAACGTGGCAGGCACGCACGCGAAGCTGGAGCATGACCGGCGTATGGCTGGCTTCGGAAAGCTCGAAGCCCTGCTTGACCGCCTGCACCATGGCCGGAAGATTCGGGCGGGGGTCGAGCAGCCACATCTGCGACTTCATCGCAAAGGCGTGGCTGCGCTCCTGCATGATCGACGAGCCCTCGCCGTAGTCTTCGCCGACGATGATGAGTGCGCCGCCGGTGACCCCGCCGGATGCGAGGTTGGCGAGTGCGTCCGAGGCCACGTTGGTGCCGACCGTGGCCTTGAAGGTCACGGCGCCACGCAGCGGGTAGTTCACCGAGGCCGCGAGCGTCGCTGCCGCGGTTGCTTCGCTCGCGCTGTTCTCGAAGCGGATGCCCTGCTCGGCCAGGATGTCTTGCGCGTCCGCCAGCACGTCCATCAAATGGGAGATGGGCGAGCCCTGGTAGCCCGCAACGTAGGCCACGCCGGATTCGAGCAGCGCCTTCGTGACGGCCAGAATCCCTTCGCCCACGAAGACATCTCCGGCGCCAAGGCGCAACTTCTTGACTTCCTCGACAAAAGATCTTTCAGCCATGATGACCCTTGAAAACCCGAATGCCGCCCGTGCTGGCACCCAGTATATTGTTTAGAAGTCAATCTATCCACAATCATGAATAACCCTAGATCAGCAAAGAGCGTGCCGGCTCGCCCTCCCCGTCGGTTTGTCGACGACTACCTGCCGGCGCTCCTGGCGCAGGCCAGCCACCTGATCTCGGCGGAATTCCACGTCGTGGCTCGCCGCCATGGGTTCTCGGTCTCGGAATGGCGCGTCATGGCGAGCCTGGCCGGCGGCGAGCCCTTGAGCATTGGCGACCTCGCGCGCGTGGCCGTGATGAAGCAACCCACCGTCACGCGAATGCTCGATCGCATGGCGCTCAACGGCCATGTGGAGCGGCTGCCCCACGACAGCGACCGGCGCGTCAGCCTGGTGCGCATCACCGACGCCGGCGAACGAACGGTCAAGCAGCTGATGGACCTTGCGCAAGAACACGAGCGGCGCGTTCTCGAACCTTTCGGACTCGAGCGTGCCGAGGCACTCAAGGCCACGCTGCGCCGCATGATCGAGCTGCACGTGGATGCGCCGGTGGAGGCCGTCGACCCGGAAGACTGATCAGGCGGTGCCGGGCGGCACCGTTATGCCGGGCTCTCCAGGAAATCGAGCACCGCGCGGGCGAACGCTTCAGGCAACTGGTCGGGCAACGGCACCATGCCTCCGGCGATGTCTACCAGGCGTGCGTTCGGCAGGTGCGCGACCAGCTCTGCAGCGTGTGGCGACGCATAGGGGTCGCCTGGCGCACGAATCACGAGAACGCGCTGGTTCAGCGCGCCGATGCGATCTTCCATGCGGTAGCGGGCCACCGCCCGGTGGCCGCCTTCAAGCTCGCCGGAGACCTTCAACGCGTCGAGGACGAAAGCCTCCAGCAGCTCCGGCCGGCCGGACGGGTAGAAGGCCTGGCGCCGCTGCCACAGCGAGGCCAGGTGCTCGCCGTTGCCGGTGCGCTCGACGTGGTCGATGGGCGGGCGCTCGGCCCGCGCGCGCCTGAACGCTTCATTGGTGAACGGGGTCGACGACAGCACCACACGGCTCACACGGTCGGGTCGGGACGCCGCCATGTCGACCGCGATGACGCCCCCGGTGTGGTGGCCGACGACGCAGGCCGAGCCGATGCCGAGCGAGTCCAGCAGCTCGAACGCCACGCCGGCCCATCGCTCGATCGACGGCTCCCACGGCGCCGGCGCGGAGTCGCCGAATCCCACCGTGTCCATGGCAATCGCCCGGAAGCGCCGCCCGACCAAGGGCAACATGGCGCGGTACTCAGCCCAGCTGCGCGGTGTCTGGTGCAGGAACAGAACCGGCGGATTCTTGGCGTCGCCGCAGGTGGCGTAGTGCACCTGGCCCACCGAGAGGTCGGCGAAGGCGCGGCGTACGCCCGCGGGGCTGGGTTGCTCGCCGCTCACGTGGGCTCGGATTCGGCCGGCCCGAGGACCGCCTGTGCCGTGCCGGGGTGGTGGCTCAACTCGACCACCGGGATCACGTAGGCGGGATTGAGCCAATGGATGTTCAAGAAGCGCTCCGGCTTCCGCACGAACGCGGCGATCTCGGCGCCGGCATCCTGGCTCCACCGAAGCCACGCGTCATCGCTGCGGTCGCGCAGGTCGATCAGCGAGATGCGGTGGCCCGCATAGGCAAACGCAATGGCGATGCCGCGCCCCATGCGGCCGGCGCCCACCGCAGCGAAACGAGGTGCCGCTTCAGCAGCCATGGTGCAAGCGCGACTTCAATTCCTCTCGGCTGATCCCGTTGAAGCCCAGTGAATCGAAGGTTCGCGCACCTTTGCGCAAGTCCCTGCCCAGGATGCCGCCGACGATGGCGAGCAGCCCGTGGGCGATGGGCGCATCGACCCCTGCGTACCGGGCCGCCGATGCGAGAAATGCGAGGCCGAGTTCCGTGTCTTCGGCAACGTAGCGATGCGACGCCAGGTCGATGTGCTCGCGCCAGTCGCCGGAGTCGACCAATCGCCTGTGGGCGTCGCCGTACATCCATCGGTCGTTGTCGTAATGGTCGGCCAGCGGGTAGTGCGGCCCCGAATATCCGAATGCCTGGCGAACGGCAATTCTTTCGGCATCGAGCTGGCTGGTGACGCTTCGGACTGCCGGCTGTGTGCCTTCGTTGTGGATGTCCCAGCGCTCGAAGTGCTGCAGCGGCGCAGCGTTCATGACCATCAGCGGCGGGTGAATGATCGGCCCCGCATTCATCAGCGCACCAGACAGCGCATCACCGCACGAATGAACGCTCGGGTAAGCCTGCCGGATCACCTCGATGGCCGCGGCTTCGTTGCAGGCAGGGTAGACGCCCGTGGGCAGGCGCACCGCGCGAACCGTGACGTTCACCTCCCGCGGCCCGTGCTTGCGGGCGAGGTACGGCAAGGTCCCCGTTTCCGCCCAGGCGACCTTGGCGAGGTTCCCCTGCGACTTGACGATGCCGGCCATCACGTAGCTGCCAAACGTGCCCGGTGGCAGGAAGACGACCTGCTCGTCGACCAGGTGCGGCGCCATCGCAACCGCGATGTCCCGCTGAGCCAGGGCCGGCGAAGGAATGACGATCAGCTGCGCGCCGGCCATCGCGGCCCCCATGTCGCCGGTTGCGAGCGCAAGCTGTACGTGCCGGGTTCCGTGTTCGTCTTTCAGCACGATGCCCTTGGCCTGGATGACAGGCCCCAGCGCCCCAGCGTCCCGCCGCCACAAGCGCACCTCATGCCCAGCCAGCGAGAGATCAGCCGCCGCTGCATAGCAGCCATGGCCACCACCGAGGATTGCGATCTTCATGCTGGATTCCATCAAGATGAGACGTCACGACGCAAGGCGCGATCGGCTCGCGCTGTGGACATCACATTACTTATCATAAGTTTATTTGTCAAATAAACCTATGGGCCCCAGCAGGTTCCTCCCGAACTTCGAGATCAATCGATAGAGGCCGAAGCGGCCCGGATCACTCCCACTCGATCGTCGCCGGCGGCTTGCTCGACACGTCGTAGGTCACGCGGTTGATGCCGCGCACCTCGTTGATGATGCGGCCCGACACTTTTTTCAGCAGGCTGTAGGGCAGCTCGGCCCAGTCTGCGGTCATGAAGTCGCTGGTCTGCACGGCGCGCAGCGCCACCACGTAGTCGTAGGTGCGGCCGTCGCCCATCACGCCCACGCTCTTCACGGGCAGGAACACTACAAAGGCCTGGCTGGTGAGCTCGTACCAGGTCTTGCCGGTCTCGGCGTCGCGCGCGTTGCGCAGTTCTTCGATGAAGATCGCATCGGCGCGGCGCAGGAGGTCGGCGTAGTCTTTCTTCACCTCGCCGAGGATGCGCACGCCCAGGCCCGGGCCCGGGAAGGGGTGGCGGTAGACCATGTCGTGCGGCAGGCCCAGGGCAACGCCGAGTTCTCGCACTTCGTCCTTGAACAGCTCGCGCAGCGGCTCGAGCAGCTTGAGCCCCAGCGTCTCGGGCAGGCCGCCGACGTTGTGGTGGCTCTTGATCGTGATCGCCTTCTTGGTCTTGGCGCCGCCGCTCTCGATCACATCCGGGTAGATCGTGCCTTGCGCGAGCCACTTGGCCGACTGGAGTTTCTTCGCCTCGGCCTGGAACACCTCGACGAACTCGCGGCCGATGATCTTGCGCTTGGCTTCCGGGTCGGTGACGCCCGCCAGATGGCCGAGAAACTGGCCGCTGGCATCCACGCGGATCACCTTGGCATGCAGGCGGCCGGCAAACATGTCCATCACCATGTCGCCTTCGTTCAGGCGCAACAGGCCGTGATCGACGAACACGCAGGTGAGCTGGTCGCCGATCGCGCGGTGGATCAGCGCAGCGGCCACGCTGGAGTCGACACCACCGCTCAGGCCCAGAATGACTTCTTCCTTGCCGACCTGCTCGCGAATGCGCGCGACGGCTTCGGTGATGTAGTCGCCCATCACCCAATCAGGTTGAGCCTTCGCGATGTCGAGCACGAAACGGTTCAGCAACTCGCGGCCCTTCACGGTGTGCGTGACCTCGGGATGGAACTGCACCGCGTAGTAGCCACGCGACTCATCGGCCATGCCGGCGATGGGGCAGCTCGGCGTCGACGCCATCAGCTTGAAGCCCGGCGGCAGCTCGGTGACCTTGTCGCCGTGGCTCATCCACACCTTGAGCATGCCGTGGCCTTCGGCCGTGGCGAAGTCTTCAATGCCTTTCAGCAGCTGCGTGTGGCCATGCGCCCTCACCTCGGCATAGCCGAATTCGCGGTGCGAACTGGCCTCAACCTTGCCGCCTTGCTGCACGGCCATGGTGAACATGCCGTAGCAGATGCCCAGCACCGGAACACCCAGATCCCAAACCGCCTGCGGCGCGCGCAGATCGTGTTCTTCGTAGGTGCTGGCGTGGCTGCCCGAGAGGATGACGCCCTTGGGCTTGAACTCGCGAATGAACGCGTCGCTCACGTCGTTGGGGTGGATCTCGCAGTACACATGCGCCTCGCGCACGCGACGTGCGATCAGTTGGGTGACCTGGGAGCCGAAATCGAGGATGAGGATCTTGTCGTGCATGTCAGGACTCGCGCCAAGCCACCCCGAGGGAAGCTCGTGCTCCCTCGATGGGCCGTGAACGCAGTGAGCGTGGAAGTTTCATTTCAGACGGTCGCGCCATCGCCCTGAGCTTTGGCGGACGGGAGATCGAGGCGCGCGCCGCGCTGCTTGCGGAAATGCGTCCAGGCCAGCAGCAGCGCGCACAGCTGCAGCGCGGCGCAGAAGTAGAACGGCGCGCCCAGGCGCCAGTCGCCCTTGGGCATCTCCGACACCATGCTGAGCAACGGCGCGCCGATCAACGGTGCCAGCACGGCGGCCATGCTGTTGACCGAACTGACGGCACCCATGGTCTTGCCCTGCGAACTGGCATCGGCCGCACCCGAGATCAGGCTCTGGATGGCGGCCGCAGCGGTGGAACCCAGCAAGCCGCAGATGATGACCGCGTACATCATCCAGCCCTCGGTGACGGCACCGAACGCGAAGTACGAGAGCGTCGATGACGCGAGCCCGATCAATGCCAGCCGCTTGGCACCAAAGCGCTTAAGCAGCCGGCCCAGCAGCAGGCCTTGCACGAGTGCCGATGAAACACCGACGGCAAACAGCGACAAGCCGTTTTCCATCGGCCCCCAGCCGAACTTGAAGGTGGTGTACAGCACCCAGCAGGTGTGCAGCACGAACTGCGCGAGCCCCGCGCAGGCCACCACCGCCACCAGCCTGCCCACGCCCCGCAGTTGGGTCAGCGCCGACAGTGAAGCAACTGGGTTGGCTGCAGCCCAGCGAAACGGCTTGCGACGCTCTTTGGGCAGCGACTCGGGCAACACGAAGTAGCCGTACAGCAGGTTGACGAGCGCCAGACTGCCCGCTGCGAAGAACGGCAGATGCAGGTTGATGTGGCCGAGCAAACCGCCCATTGACGGCCCGAGGATGAAGCCCAGGCCGAACATGGCGCCGAGCATGCCGAAGCGCTTGGCGCGCAAATCGGGCTCGGTGATGTCGGCCACATAGGCGTTGGCCACCGCGATGTTGGACTGCATCGCGCCGCTGAACAGGCGCACCACGATCAGCATCCACAGTGCCGTGGCCACGGCAGTCACGAAGAAGCTCAGGGCCAGCCCGCAGAACCCCACGAGCAGCACAGGTCGGCGGCCATATTGGTCGGACAGCGCGCCGATGATGGGGGAGCCGAAGAAGTTCGCAATGCCGAAGGCAAAGCCGACCGCGCCCGTCCACAGTGCCTGGTCGCTTTGCGAGCCGCCGGTGAACGTGCCGACCAGCACCGGCAGGACCGGGATGATCAGGCCGATCGACACCATGTCGATCAGCACCGTCAACATGATGAAGCGCATGGCGGCCTGACGCGGCGCTCCGGGGAGAACCGCGGCGGTCACGGGGGACTCATTCGGCACGGTAGTTCGGTGCTTCCTTGGTGATCTGGACGTCGTGCACGTGGCTTTCGCGGATGCCCGCCGAGGTGATCTCGACGAACTCGGCCTTGTCGCGCATGTCGTCGATGCCGGCACACCCGCAGTAGCCCATGGATGCGCGCAAGCCACCCGCCATCTGGAAGACGATGCTGATCAGCGAGCCCTTGTAGGGCACGCGGCCTTCGATGCCTTCGGGCACAAGCTTGTCGGCATTCGGGTTGGCGCCGGTGTTGTCCTGGAAGTAGCGGTCGGCCGAGCCCTGCTGCATGGCACCGATGGAGCCCATGCCGCGGTAGCTCTTGTAGCTGCGCCCCTGGAACAGCACGATCTCGCCCGGCGCTTCTTCGGTGCCTGCGAACATGCCGCCCATCATCACGGTGTGTGCACCGGCCGCGATGGCCTTGGCGATGTCGCCCGAGTAGCGGATACCCCCGTCGGCGATCAACGGTACGCCGGTGCCCGCAAGCGCCTTGGCCACGTTATCGATGGCGGTGATCTGCGGCACGCCCACACCGGCCACGATGCGCGTGGTGCAGATCGAGCCGGGGCCGATGCCGACCTTGACACCATCGGCGCCCGCTTCGGCCAGCGCCAGCGCAGCGGCACCGGTGGCGATGTTGCCGCCGACCACGTCGACATGCGGGTAGTTCTGCTTGACCCAGCGCACGCGTTCGATCACACCGGCACTGTGGCCGTGAGCGGTGTCGACCACCAGCGCATCGACGCCTGCTTTGACGAGCAGGTCGACGCGCTCTTCGGTGCCGTCTCCCACACCCACGGCCGCGCCCACGCGCAGCTTGCCTTGCGCGTCACGCGCCGCATTGGGGAAGTTGGTCTGCTTGGTGATGTCCTTCACCGTGAACAGGCCGCGCAGCTCGAAGGCCTCGTTGACGACGACCACGCGCTCCAGCTTGTGCTTGTGCATCAGCGCCTTGGCCTCGGCCAGCGTGGCGCCGTCACGCACGGTGATGAGCCGCTCGCGCGGCGTCATGATCTCGCGCACCGGGATGTCCATGCGCGTCTCGAAGCGCAGGTCGCGGCCGGTCACGATGCCCACCACGCGGCCGTCTTCGAGCACCGGGAATCCTGAGATGCCATGCTGCCGAGACAGCGTGATCACGTCGCGCACCGGCACGCCGGGCGAGATGGTGATCGGGTCGCGCAGCACGCCCGATTCGTAGCGCTTGACCCGCGCCACCTCGGCCGCCTGCTGCTTGGGCGAAAGGTTCTTGTGGACGATCCCGATGCCGCCCTCTTGCGCGATGGCGATCGCCAGGCGCGCTTCTGTCACCGTGTCCATGGCGGCAGACACCAGGGGCAGGTTCAGGCGAATGTTGCGGGAGAAGTGGGTCGAAAGCGAGGTGTCGCGTGGCAACACCTGAGAGAAAGCCGGCACCAACAACACATCGTCGAAGGTGAGCGCTTTGCCTAGAAGGCGCATGAGGAAGCTCCTGACGCAAAAGCGAATTATACGGA
>Ga0307515_10001162_pt1 | contig 60325 bp, 54 predicted proteins | sample 17_EM_MG_FD_194513 | JGI IMG/M metagenome (GOLD analysis project Ga0307515, IMG submission 194513) | Populus trichocarpa ectomycorrhiza microbial communities from riparian zone in the Pacific Northwest, United States - 17_EM | ecosystem: Host-associated > Plants > Roots > Unclassified | place... | reverse complement strand
AGAGACCTGTTCCGATGACAAGCGTGAAGTCGCTGGCTACCAGGTTCTACAGACTAAAGTGCGGGCATGCACCCACTGGAGTCTACCTAAAACGGTTCGGCCACCGAGAGGACGACAAATGCTGGTGGTGCGGCGGCGGAGGCAGGACGGCGGCCCAGACGCGGGAACACCTCTTCCGCCACTGCAGCCGGTGGAGAGACCAGCAAAAGACACTATGGAAGGCGGTGGGAAAGGCGACGGGCTGGAAAGCGGGCAGATGCAGACACGTGCAGATCTCTGAGCTGTTTTCCATAGAAGAGTGAGACCAAGCGGTGATGGACTTCCTGGCGGCTACTGACGTCGGGAAGTTCCCCGCCCAAATGAATGACGGTATGGAGGAGGCGCAGAGGCGGGCTCAGGTGCGGGGAGGCGGCAATGGGGGGTTACAGTCGTTCCTTTTGTTCCTTTCCTTTTCTCTCCTTGTGTTCGGTTTAGTTTTGCTTTTGTTTTATCTTTTAACTTTCATATATATCAGCGGGGATGAAGGGTAGCGGGGGGGGAGCTCCGCCATCTAGCCGGCTCGCCCGGAGGCGGAGGGGGTTTTTAGGTCCTGTCATACTCTAATTAGAGTGCATACAGTATGAATAAACAACAACAACAAGGCATATGAGCTTCAGCGCTAGCGGGGTGATAATCATTCGGGACTCAGCTATATATGGTAGTTGAGTGCGCATGCATGCATATAAGGTATACATTGAATGCTCTATATGTTCTGTTTTATGAGTGAACCGTCCAGTTTGCGAATTGGGGAGGAACGTTTGCGATATTATTGACGAATTAGAACCAACTGACAAACTAATGAATTTTCATGCTTCATAAAGTTTTCAACACCAAGAAACACAATACACATGTGAAATAGTATACCCTGATCCTGCCATTTCGTAACTTGTCCTCTTTAGTTACACAGCCAGTCTCGGCGAAACCTTGAGATGGGAGATGGTAGACGATGAAGCATGTCAACGGTAGAGTGTATACTTGACGGCAATCACGATTATGATCTAAGTACAGCGCCATTATCTCACTGTGGAGAGGATTTATCAACTATCTTAAGCTTTCTCCCCCAAATTCAGTCGCAAACTCGGAAACTGGCAAATAAAATTCGCGATATTTTTGACCAGTTCGCAAAAATCTCTTCAATTTCGCAAATTGGCGCCAATTCGTGAACGGGACGCTTAAGTTCGCGAACTGTCACGAGTCGTCATCAGACGGAGCATATATATGAGCATACAAGCTCCCACGTAGATAGACTCTATTAAGAATCATCATAAGTTTTCAGCTGCCACTCCGAATGCCACTCCATCATCTTGGCAAGGTCTCTAGACTCTCCATATGTATAAAGGCATGCCGGCATATATTCTACCCTTAGATAGATTAAAAATTCGTCTTCACTATAGAAGTAACAATCTAGAGAAATAGCCTGGATACCTCGTCTCATTAGAAATGCAGTCCCGCCCTGTCTCGTCTTGGGATCTCAGGAGGATTATCCGGGTCATCTTGTCTCCTATTCAACACCGTTCTCTTTTGATACATTTGGCACTTGATACAGAACATGCAATCCTCTCGTGTAGCAAATATTAATACGTGTGGCAACTCGAAGCCTCTACAAAGGTATCACAAGAGAAGTGCGTCCGGCTGTTCGTAGTGCAGATATGGCCGGGCCTTTGCAAATGGCAGCCGTTAGAGTCGCAGCCAGACCGCCAAGAGCCTACAAGCAGTAGCAACACGCAGCATATCACAGCTGATGATGTGATGGGGTTGCGTAATTAACTCAACCATTGAGTCTTGTACATTGTATGGTAGTGAAATTTGCATATCGTGTTACAAGTAAAAGAACCACCCTTCTCTGCCCTTCAAACCGCTCTCATTCCTGAAGCTAGCCTCCCAAAATCAAAGCAAAAAGTGACGGCTTGGTTACAAGAGCATCCAAACCCCAACTCATCTGTACGAAATACGCAAAGACAAACCGTCTACAAGACGGGAAACAGAATCCAATCAACATCCGTCGAAGAGGTAAGGAAAACGAAAAGCGATTATCATAAATCTGCTAGAAGTGAAGGTTAGGCAAGGGGGAAAGACAACAGGAGCAGCTAGGAGAGTAGCTTTCGCTAGTTATTTGCCGAGAGAAGGGTCGGACGTGAGAGGATTGCACTGTATCGTGGCCGGGTGGCTGGCAGATCTATTGAGTAGATTTGGCCCTTAGTGAGAAGCTCCGGGTAGTCGTGGAAGCTCCAGTTTCACAATACCTAACTCAGAATAGGAAATATCCCGCAGTCAGTTACATGTATCTTCATTCAGAGCATGTGTTTGGTTCAAACCTATAATATCGCCCACCCTCCCCACGAAACCAATATCCTCTTCTCTCCGCTGTCCTATCTCCACTCACTTCCGCAATATATCCAAAGTCCACCCGCCCCAAACTAAGAAATCATATCTTGAGAAGTGAAGTGGTGATGCTGCAACCGCTGCCCGTTCGAGTTGACAAGATGCGACTCGTTTCTGTTCCTCGGTGTGGGAGTTTCTGTATTAAACAAAGAGACGCTGGCCGGTACTCTTGTGGGAGCTCTGGAGGGGAAACTTGTACAGGTCGTCAACAAACGTTCGAGAATGTTTGATGGAACTATGATAAAGGAGACTTCGAAGAAAGTAAAGATTGCAAAACACAGGGCCAAATCATAATCAATCACAGAGTACTAGAAGAGATGAAGGAGAGAATGGGGAGCCTTTAGTTGTAGCAGATGGGCGATATCTGTGTGGCCTCTTGCTAAGGCAATCTCCACTAGTGTTAGCCAGCGATCGGCTGTGCCCCATTCTACATCTGCAACCCCATTCAAAACAAGACACTTCGTCACCTCCAAATACCCTCCTTCAACTGCTAAGAGAACCACCTTGTTTTTCTCACTGGCACTTAGGCCATGCAGACGTTCAGAAAATTGGCTCCACTGAAGTTCTGGAACTTGGAAAAGCAAAATTTCCCAAATATGTAAATGTCCTCGCTTCAAAGCTATACTCAGGGCAGACGATAATGTAGAGGCCTTTGCAACACTTTCGCTAACTATACGATTGCAATATCTTGGAGGCATACTCCCTTTGGGCATTAGTACATTTAATAGAGCCACATTTCCTTCTTCAATAGCCCAATAAAGAATTGGAAGATATGGGAATTCACGATCCGGAGAAACTTCTTTCCAAGGTCTGAAGTCGAATGGTATCCTCTTGTCCAACACCAAATTCTGGAATAAATCCCAGAGGTCAGAGTCGTTTCTTGTTAAATCCGCAGTATGAAATAACCAATATTCGATCACATACTGCAATAGGCGATGCTCAGGGTTTAAGTTCAGTTTTCTCCGGTGAATATTGCGACCGTAGCGCCCAAGGCTGACAATAGATTGTTGAAAATTGTTCCTCAGTCCTTGGATACGTGACCATCCAGATAAAAGCCCCTTGCCGAACATACTGGGAGACAAAACTTCACGCATTATACCAGGAACCAATTCATTCATGTTGGGCGCGGGAACATCAACCGTATGAGTGAGTTGAGTTTCGAATGCATTGAAGTGAAAATAGGTGAGGCAAACCCCCGCCAACTCCCTATTTGCCTTGGAGAGGTCGAAGCAAAATGTAGGAAGTGTTGGGGTTGCATTTGGCCATAGTCCTAAGAGGAATTCCTTTACAGTGTGATGCGCTAGAGAGACTTTGCGATCATCTTTGTCGAAGACTACCAGGTTTGCGCATGCCCGAATAATTCTCGAATCATCGCTAGGAATTCTGTTGTGATTTAAATCCTTATCTCCCGGCTCAACAGCCACGGCTTCCTTCAGTTCATCCATGAATAGTGGACGCTTGGCACAAATAATCCACTTAAATGTTTTCTTAGCGATCAATGCGTCCGAACTAACTCCTTTGTGTACCTTCTCCAAAGCCCGCTGGTATGTCTCGGGTAAATCCTTCGGAAGGTTTTGAAGAGCTGCCCGAATACCGTCGGTGGTTGATTCGTTGCAAATATCAGCAACCTGGAAGGCAACCCAGAGAAACCTGAAACTAAATTAGTCGAAGAGGATGGGGTTCAAAAAAAGATTCTCGTACATTCCGTCTGCCTTATCTGCCAAGACGGCGATGATTTCATTCAAAAGACCAGGGTCTCGGACAGAGAGATCCCCCGAATGTTCTTTGTCTTTAATAATGCCCGCGATGAACGATTTGATGTCAGGTGAGATGTTTTCGGCGTTGACCTGCAGGTGAATGCTGTATTCCAACGCCCTCTCAATGTCGACATCTCCACGGCTCGAAACAAACAGCCTAGGGCGCTCTTTTCCGGATCTGCTGAGGACATGGTCCGAATCGCTGCGATAACTTCGAGTCGATCTTCTCCTCTGCATTCATCCACGCCATCCAAAACAATATAAACCCGACTAAAGAGCTTGACAGCAGCAAGAAGTATTTCCAATACAGTCGAAGCATCAGGTATTAGAGTGCCGTCTCCATAAGCGTTTCTGATCATCTTCTCCATTTCTTCTGGAATTCGCTTGAATGCGGAGAGCAATTGCTTGGCTAAGCTCCCAAAAATTTCAACAGCACATAAAGTCTTCTGGTCGGCATAGTCGCAAAAGAAATGGACGGTAACAGATTCCATGGAAGTTGAACTAGCAACCAGAGTGTCAATCATGGCGGTTCTGTAATAACAATCATTAGCCCGATACATGCAGATGAGCAATCTTGTACGGAAACATACGCCAATACCGTTTTCCCACACCCCGCTAATGCATGATTAGCCCGAGTTTCGGCGAGTGGGAATTGCGGGCGCGTCATACGTATTCCATAACACCAGAGGCATGAATGTTTATTAGTTTGCACCCATTGATAAAATTGGTCTGTCCCGGCCACCCAACTACCTGTGTTGTTGTATCGCTTTTTACGTAGTTGCCGAAGCCTGTGGTTGTGTTCAATTGAAGATAATTGCCTGAGCATTGACGTCCGTTTCATCGCTGACAGTTGAAGTCAGCTTCTCGCGTCATTATTAGATGGAATGCCTTACCCTGTTTTGCTGCCTCTTCTGCCTCTCTTCCCATACGAGCAATTGTTCTTTCATAACCTTGCTCTATCCGTTCATCTCCTTCTTCGATCATGTGTGCTAGCGCTGTTTCCTTTTCCAAGTTGTCCCTATGATTGCGAAAGCTCTGTACAACATCGCCGAACTGTCGATCAAACGGTTTCCAGAGGATTCTGAAAGGTTTCAAACTCATAACTACATAGCATTTGTCCATCTTTAGCTTCATTACGATAGGCCTCGGAGGTACCTCGCTGCTTCCTAGCCTCCTGGAAGACACGTTTGGCATCCGAACAGAATGTAATTATATCCAAGTAGACCATCGACAACGCATGCCGGACATGCTCATGGGTACGAAACAATCTCCCGTATGCATGAAACCTGGGAAGAACGTCTCCGATCCTCGAAAGCATATCGACAAGCTTCTCGAAATATTTATCATATGCACTTGCAATCTGCCATGTCCCAGGTTAGTCGAAAAAGAAAACCAAAAGTAGAATTCGCAGAGAAATCTGACCAATAAGAGGACTCTAACGCATCCCCACAGTGGGCACAGGATATTGGCAGATGCATTTGAGATGACATCTAGCGCGTTCCCATACTGTTCAATTGCAGCCACCAGTGGCTGTAGCTTAGCAACAATCGCTCTCGATTTGCTCCGCTCGGAGTGTAGAATTTGTGCGGCACTCGTCCCGTAGAAGAGGTTTTCCGGCGTTGCGGCTAAAAATAAGTTCCGTTCTTCGTCCGTCAGCCCTTCGAGATATCGTTCGCATGCAAGTTGCCATGGATCTGTTAATGTACTGTTGATAGAGTTAGCATTGCGATAACCCTTGGTGACGATGACGACGGTACCTGGACATGATGTTCACTCAGATGGTGTCGTTGAGAAAGGTGGTGATGGACGAGACCCTGCAGATGAAAATAAGAAATTGTTACACAGCAGCGAGGCGGTGCACAGTCGCCACTGGGTGCAGCATCATCTTGAAAAGGTTATAGATAGACATGTCGTAACTAGATCCATTAATCTCGAGGCAGCTTAGGTTATGAAGAGGTTGTTCGAAGTTCAAGGCCTCATGAAAATAGATCGGCAGTGCACGTGACTATGGCTAGGGATAGAACTGCTGCACGAACCACGGCACCAAGCGTAATGCAATAGTTTGCACGTACACCATGCATCCAAACAGCTGTCAGTTAAGTAAAGCAGACTTTTCCTCATGCATTACAAACATTTCGCGTGCAGTTGCTCTGATACGCTAAGTGGACGTCACAGGAGAAAAAATAAATCATCAGGACTAGCTTCATGATTCAGTACCTTCTCGTAGCTCTAAATATGACCGAAACTTTCACCGCTATGGAACCTCTCCCTATTTCGGTACCTTAAGATCAGCATCCAGAGCAATTATCCGAGGTAGTCTCCAGTTTCACTCACCCCGACCAATCTGGTCCGTTCAACCAATGACTTGTAGCACAACCTCCAATTAGCAATGAAAAGTTGCCAGAGGCGCGAGTCCAAAACAAACAGCATTACGCGTGCAAAGTAGCCAGTCCGAACGAACCATGCTCGGTACCATATCCACACTCTCTTCCGTCCACCAAGAATTTCCACCGAAGTGGCGACCTTCTCCCAGCGATACCTTTGAGAAAAACACCCCACGGCTTGGGAGCTTGAATAAGCAGTGCGAAACCTTGGCCCAGTCTTTTCCCTAAATAACATACGTAGATCCGTATCTCCTCGTACGATACAGGTTGTTCTATTCCTTTGTTAACCGTTGTTGGTGGGAATGCGGAGACAACAAAACTCTGGCGGAAAGTAAAACCCGGGGAATACATAATCATTGTATTTGCAACTTGGACACAGGCAAGGCTGGCAACGTCGAAACTACCTTTGGGGGATCCGTCGGCTCGATCCGGAGGGCAATATTGGCTATAGTTCTGCCCGTTCCATCATTGTTTCAAGAGATTAACAGTTGTCGGGTGATGGTGCACTTTTAATTCGTAGGAGAACAATACTACTTTCTCTGGTAGACTCGCGTGAGACGAGGGTGGGCCGGCCGCCCACCCCACAAGCAACTGTATTCGTATGTTATTCGATTCGCTATGCCATCTGTGTAGAAAGGGGAGTCGGTGCTCGATGGAAGAGTTCCAGTATTGGATGGCGTCAAGAAATGAATTCGACAGCATTTACGGCAACGAGGAAGTCTGGGAACGTTTGTAGCCAGCACTCTAATTCCGAACGCCTGGTTTTCATACTTGATTCCAACCTGCAGCAGCCCAAAAGGTCCATAAAGATTCTGCCGGAACAATATTGGCGTTATCGAAATCTACACTTTCGAAGTCGCTAGCCATCGGGTCATCGGTGTCATCTAAGAAACTATATCGACGATGAGGTCCGAACGGCTTCTCCAAAGTGGTCAGTTCTCTGGCGTGACGGGTCGGGGTAGCAGTCTTTGGGTGCGGGACGGATGCTAAACGACACTCGTGAGTTATCACCGGAAGTCACACTTCAATGGACAGATGATCGGGAGCTTTCAGGCGACAAGACGACCCAGAGGAGGAAATCGCGGGTCCAGTCACTGGTAGTAGCAGTATCTCTCGGTCCATCCGAAATCCGTGGGAGCCACTGACAACCTTCGCACCAACTGTTAATAACAGCTTATGCAAACGAGAAGATCACCGTACCTTCGTATTAGCTTCAGTGACTGCCCTAGGCAGTAGTGACATTCAAACCTCATCTATCCCAGCCGTCAGCACAATTATCTACCCAAATAAACGCCTTGCTCTAAGAGCATACAAATTATTTCTCCTGCATGGTGCAGATGTCCTCGTAGCGGGCCGTAACTTCGTATAAGGTACTTGACAGGGGCAGACATATTGCCTACGAGGCTGCCTGGAACACCATTTGCCCGAACCTGAGGGTAGGTATATATCGGCGAAGGGTCCACGTACTCTGATTTCTAGTTGGGACGCGCGGACGTTGTGGCATGATGCAAAACTAATCAATTCTTAAGCGAGGCTTGGAAAAAAAGCTTGTTCCCACACACACTGCTCTAGTCTGGGTGAACACGCATTATTTATTGAATGGGACACTGTGATCTTCCCAGCGATTTCATTCACCGGCGGTTATCAAAATAAGCTATAAATAAATGAGAGAAGAGATGCAGTAGAGTACCGGTAAGAATGCCGACCGTCTCGGGAAGCAAACTACAGTTTGCCGAGGTCAGGGTCCTCGATGTTGTATTAATACGTGCGAGGCTACCTTGAGCACACGATATCCAAAACTCAATATATCTTGGTAGATATCGATATCGCAATGTTTGATATGCCATAGCCAGAATCCCCCCGGTGGAGTACTCCTAGGTTAATGTATGAGGGAATCCTCGAGGGAATTTCCGTCAATACCGGGGACCGCATGCATGGCTCACCCTGACAAGCTTTGGCCAGCCCGACTACTCCAGCCACACCACGATCGCGCCTTGCTGGAGCAATTCGTAAATAGATAGCTCAAGTACGAAATGGATTGTCTCGCTCACTTCCAATGGTATCTCACTCCCCTTTCTCTAGATGCAGTTAATTTGTCTCTACAGCATATCTGGATGCCATTCAAGCTACTCTAGTATTATTCAAGCCTGACGCGAGTTACTCTAGTTCAGGTACACTGGATCGGGTGCCGAAACACACCTTTCCGTAATTTCCATTCTTTTCGTGGACTGGTCTCGCCCCGCTGCCCTGTGTGCTGGGCCTCTGTTGGTGATGTACGCGTCACCTGTATTACGAGTCCCTCATCCCCCCCTCAAAGTGTTCAAAGTCTCAGCTGTCGCACGTACGAAAGCGATATAATTTCGCCATGTCACGTCGTCCAAGTAGGATACGATTACCAGATTTCAGGACTCTTTCAAGCGCCGCGGAAGTGCACAATTCCCATATCGGCCGCCCTTATCATGAATTATGACTTGTGTGGTTAGTATTAAGCATGTGCTGACGTTAATACATCTCTGGCGGAACCTACCGTTGCAGCTGGCATCTCCTGCAATATCGAAGTATAGTATGGTGTGTTATTTCGGTAAAGGGAGCTCTTTTTCGTCGCTAAGGCTGATCTTATGGGATCGAAACATTCCGCGTTGAAATTTCCCTTCCAGTAAGAAAGCAGTAAGGTGTGCGATAAGTTGTCCTTTCAGCCGTGCATACGACGACTCACATGCCCCGTGCCGCAAACGAACCAACGTTGAGACGGTGCATGACATAGGGAAGTGCAAGCGGGAGGGTGTGACGAGGTCGTTGTAATTGTTGAAGGCCAGGAATTTTGATGCCGTCGAGCTCAGTTCAGCTCTCGTGAGTTCGACACATGCACCACAGAGAGCTCAGTTCTGACATGGAATGCACTGCATATGAACCCTCAGGATCATAAGCCTGCGGAGATATTGCGTTGTTTCATGGCCATGCACCAAGAGGTGAGAATAAGCTTTTCGGCCCCCCATTTCAGAATCCCATTGCATGATTAGCCTATGACGTTCAAGCTGGGGAATCAGTTATATCGATCTTGGCGTTGTTTTCAGCGAGTTCCCTGGCTTTCGTTTGAAGGGATCGTGGGTAGATGGATAGACGGAAGTTGCCATGAAACCGTTGTGTCGGGGTGCAGACGCCACAGTGGTTCAGTTGCTGTGCCACGTCCATATTCCGGAAGCTAAGCAGCAAGGGCACCCCTACAAGAGCCAATCAGCGCATTGAGGAAAACTCGTGCCAACAATGCTGGAAACACCGCAAGGCATATAAGGCCCCGCTGCACCGCTCACCGAAGTACCTACCTGAACATTGAGCCACATAAAGGTACATATCCTGTACCGAATCACATCCTCACAACAACTGTTAATATTTGATCGAGGTAGATCACAGCTACAAAGGAGGAGGGATAAAGCAAGCAAGGAGCAACAATTTTGAGCACAGCCGACGTTCGACTCTTTCGTTCTTTGCGATAACCGAAACGAAAACATTCCGCCATGTTCATCAATCCCGATGCAGCGGCGGCGGAGCTGGGCGCCGACCAACTGCCAACAGTTCGATGGCAGGAGCAGGAGCACACGCAAGAACACAGCGACGAACGAATAAACCATTGCTCCGACACCACGCCCGCCTCCGCAAATTTTACCCCCGCGCTATTCACACCAGCAGGCACTCGTCCACTCCCCGCGCTGCAGCCGTTTAGCGAAAAGTCGCCAGTTTACGACTTATCGTTAGCACCACTACCTGCCAACACGCCGCCCGAAATGCGATCCCGCCGACGAATCGTCCGGCTATTCATCTACTCATTATTTTTCGCCGCCATGACCGCTAGCTTCTACGCTCTAGTCGCAGACGACTACTCGGAGCCCGGTGATTTCGGTTTAAACCTCAACACTGCGTCGCGGCTGGGATACAAGCAGCTTGCAGATATACCAGCGCGCTACATACCACGGAAGCACGACTCAGCATTGAAGCGATTGGTGGTTATTGGAGATGTGCATGGGATGTTCACGGAGCGTATGGTTGCTCCAATGATGCGGGTGCGAGGTGGAGTGTACTGACAGCGTCTGTCCGACGGTTAGTGAAGGATCTTCTCCACAAGCTCGAGTACGACAGACATACCGACCACCTCGTTTTCACCGGAGATGTAGTCTCCAAGGGGCCAGATTCCCTAGAGGTCGTTGACTTCGCTAGAAAGGAAGACGCGAGCTGCGTTCGCGGAAACCAGGATGACCGCATCCTATTGCACTACCGAAACTACCGGGCGCACATCGGCGATCCGTTACAGGCAAATGATGATGCAGTGGAAGGAGATGTTTCTGAGTTGGGGAAGAAGATACGTGTGGAGAAGAAGCTGGCAAGGAAGATGACGGAAAAGCAGGCGGCGTGGTTGGAAAGCTGCCCGCTAATCTTGAGAGCGAATAAGGTCAAGGGGATGGGGAATGTTGTGGTTGTACATGCAGGATTGGTACACGGAGTTGATCTGATGGCGCAGGTTGGTCTCCCTCCTCACCCGCCAGTTGACTGGTGACACTGATGATAGACAGGAACCTTTCGCAGTCATGAACATGAGGAGCATCCACGCCAAGCTATGGGTGCCGAGTGCCAATACTAATGGGATGCACTGGGCACGTCTATGGAACCGGAATGAGAGGCATAAGAGACATCCTACAACAGTGATGTATGCATCCACTTTCCCACTATCCAACCAGCTTCCTGCTAACACAAAATGAAGATACGGCCACTACGCAGCAAGAGGATTAGATATCCGACCTCTCACTAAAGGCCTCGACACCAACTGTGTGCGGGGAGGGAACCTCACAGCACTGGTCGTCTCCACCAAAACTGAAGCGCCAGAGTTGATCTCTGTAGGGTGTAGAACGGAATACAGTTAGAAAGAGTTACCCCATTAATGGTTAGGCTTTTTGTTTTATTCTATAGTATATTGGCGTGGGATAAGGCGTTTTATGATGTTACGGGCTTTGATGTCAGTTGATGCTGGTCCAAATAATGCAGTCGTTAGACTCTACTTAGATTTTAAAGGAGTATTTGGATCGAAGAAATTCGTGATTGACGAATGGTTTTATGGATAGAACATAGAATTCGCGTGACGAAACGTGCACGGCAGCGGCGTAGAAATAAGCACAGTGGGCGATGATGCAACTGCCAGCACGGCCCAAGCCCCTTCTAGGTTAGGCCTCATCTTACTATCTCCTTCCATTCCCCACCACACTATTCTATCCGCCATTCCAGCTCTTTCACCTCGACGAACAGAAAAAGCAGACTCCACATCATGAGCACACCCGAATACCACCCTTCTCAGGGGCCCACCGCTGGACAGCACTCAACTGGACCTCAGAACTACTACGGTAGCGCCGACGAGTCTGCTTACACGCGGCCTCCACCTGCCTATGCCGGCGACGACGAAGCACTCCTCAGAGGCATCCCTCGAAGCAGTGAGGACAACGTACGCGACTCCCTTCCGCTAGCTAAGCGCGACTAACGCCCTTTACAGGTTCCCGACGACTTTAAATTCGGCGGCACCGTCGCAGAGGGGAGCATCGACATCCGCCATGCATTCGTACGAAAGGTCTACGCAATCCTGTAACATCCCGCCTCCCCATCTTCTCACATAGGCTAAATGTATGTCCAGCACGGTCCAACTCCTAGCCACTGCCGCCCTCTCCGCCGTCTCCTTCTTCAGCATCTCCTTCAAAACCTGGATCCAAACCAATTTCTGGATGATGATACTCTCGTTCCTGGGCGCGCTCGGGTTCATGGGCCTCACCTTCTGGAAGCGCAAGTCGTATCCTGCCAACCTCCTCTTTTTGTCTGGATTCACGTTCTTCGAGGCATACACTGTTGCCGTGGCCACAAGCTTTTACGACTCACGAATCGTGCTACAGGCCGTCATCATCACTGGCGCTCTGTTCGTCGCGCTGACACTGTTTGCATGCCAGACCAAGTATGATATCACCGGCTGGCAGAGCTGGCTGTATGGCGGTCTGTGGTTGCTCATCATATTTGGATTCATTGGGGTGTTTTTCCCTAGCAACACGGGAGAGCTGATTTATTCGGGCGCTGCGGCACTGCTGTTTTCGGTGTATATTATGGTTGATACGCAAATAATTATGAGGAAGAGCCATGTGGAGGAGGAGATTGCGGCAGCTATCTCGCTCTATTTGGATATTATTAACTTGTTCTTGGCGTATGGCTCCCCGACCCCGATCTTTTGAGAGGCATGGCTAATTGTAGATAGGATCTTGAGGATCTTGAACTCGATGAACGATAACTAAATATCGAGAACGCTGTGGTGGTGGATTGATATCAGAATGAACGGTAGGGTAGGATAGGATAGGCTGATGGGTGTTATGGGAGTCTGCTTTTTCCTTCTTTCTTGCCTTGAATGACGCGTATTCATTCTTTCGGTTCTGTGCTTTGGGTACTTGTATTTTTTCGTTCTGTCGTGTTAATGACGTCGTGATTCCATCCGTCTGTGTTTGATGCGTTCCGAGACTGTTGACGGTTCTGTAACGAGGAAATCATATTTATGGATCTGCTTGCTTTCTATGTTGGTTTCATCATTCGTTACAATTGATGTTTCTTATTTATGTCTTCCGTACAACTTTAAGACGATCCTATCTATACAAGGGGGATGTTAAACACCCCTAACAGAACTATCCAGCAACCATCCTGAAATTTTTGTCACTGCCAGTAACCCTTTAACTTCATATTTCTCTGCTATCAAATATGCATGCCCTGGCTCCTAAGTGGCGGATGGCTGGTTTAAGTGTGCGTAGATGCTGTGGGGCTGAAATATCCGCGACCAATTATTTTGCGTGAATCTCATCACGTGTAGTTAAAATAACCCATACCCTACACCTTTAATTCTCAACCTGAGGATATGAGTGAGTAGGCACGGAAACGTGGATACAGTGATAGGAATAACTATAAGGCTTTGGGGCCATAGGAATATCGATAGTCAGTTCAACCTGGGGACTGATCGGGTGGTAGGTGGTAGGGCTTGCCCTGAAGGTAGCTGCTCTCTGCCAGTTTCAGGGAGCCGCTAGAGTGTCGAGTAATAGCAAATAAACGGGGTATGATTTCGAGATCTGCGTCCGTTATTTCGAGGGTAATACGTAGCTGGACCACCCCTAAAAACCTCGCTGGTGGTGTTCAAAGCGTTTCCCTTCCCCAACCTGCAACAGAACCGCACCAAGCCGAGGGGAACGACGTACACGTCCACTCATACCATCATTCTTCCTCATTTGCCCAGGTCGCAGTCAACACCGCGGACTACTGGACGACGGTAGATATTGTCTCGGGAAATCGTGGGTTGCTAGGCATGACGCTCAGGCCGGACACCATTTCCATCGACATCCGTTTGCATAGTAATGGAGGTTGCGATGGCGACAGTGGGCATTGATTTTAGTTTGCCTTCTCCGCGCCGCCCAAACCTGCTGCCCTCAGCTACCCTTGGATGAAATATAGTCTTGGGCGGATTGTAGCTGGGCAACAGATGACACTGAGGTCGGACAATATGTCCAACGACATACGTTTGCATAATAATGGGGATTGTGGTTGCGACAGTGGGTCTGGTGGGTAGCCCAGAGTCCGAATGGAAGAGCGGCATCGATAGAAACCACGAACCGTGTCATATATAGAGTAATTGCACAAGCACTAGGGCTGAGCTGGTAGAAATGGGGAGCTTCGAAGATGCAAGACGTGGTCTGGGGAGCGGCAGAAAAACAGTTCACTTGTCCTGTTACTGGAAGGATATGATTGAGCAATTTACTGTTCAATGCCGTTTGCCTGACTCTGCATACAACACACCACTCTGGGGTAACTATACAGGTGCCAGTCACCATTGTGTCCGGTTCACAGACTACGAAAACAATTACTAGACGACAAAATCCATTAAGAGAAACCCAAACAAACCCTGGAGCTACACAGAGGTTATTGCATTGAACAGACGAATCCTAATAGCTACGGACGGGAACAGACATGAAAATTTACCCGGCCGAGGGTAGGAGTATGCATGCAAGTGAAGTCCCAAACGATATCACACGCCCAAAGGAGCTGAAGGCGAGTTTGGGTCAATTTTGTTTATTTATTTGGACTTGTTTTGCGCCGTTATAACTGTAACGGGTGTTTTCTTGCCGAGTAATAGTTCGCACCTTGTCTATTACTCGTATGCGCGAGGATCCAAAACCCTAGCCCTTTAGCACTTTCCTCATATGATGATATTTCTTAGCGTCATAGGTTGCGGTGAGGCTGTCATCTACAGTACCCAATTGTTTCCATCTTGAAAACATTCCTAAAAGTTATGAATAATGACAGTCAATTATTTCAGCCAATAAGATCTCGCCATATTTAAAATCATAAGTATACTATGAAGTAAAGAAGTCCTCAACCTCAACTCGTTCGCCCAACACCGCACTGAGAGGTAGACGGCTGTTTTTTGTTTGTTTTAATCATTCTACATACACTCTAACTAGAGTATAGCAGTACCCAATTCCCCTCCCCCTCCGGATAGCCAGCTAGGTAGAGGAGCTCCCCTCATTCTACCCTTCTTGGTAGACGGCTATCTAAACATGATGAATTTGTAGAGTGAACTAAGGCCGTAAAATGACACAGGCTGTGAAGTGATCTTACAGCATCTCTCAAGGAATTATATGGATGGGACTTTGATATACCATTAGATTAACACATGCGGACGCACTTTGAAGGAGGATGACAGCAAGCCAGACTAAAACCCAGAGAAGCTGATAATGGTGACGTTGGCTATTCATATCTCGGTACAGTACATATTTTGTCCGCGCCAGGATAGCGCTAATGCCAATAATCCCATTCATCCAATCGATCCCATTCTCTTTCCGAAAGTTGCTATGACAAGCATCAAGAGGATATTCGGAACCCAGATTATCAGTCCGACAGATCCCTGTAGCTGTCGTCGTGACAGTCGTTTCCCAACCGAATTATTCCAGCAAAACAGTTCTGTAGAGAACCTCCGACAACCCCCGAACTAAAAAGTTAAATTACAAGTGAACCTCGAACTGTTCTTATTGCCTTCTTCGACTCTAGAGTAGGTCCTTAGGACAAGCCCCAACAACACAACCGCTCGTGCCGGGGCTCGGTTGACGCAAAGCATCCACCCATGTAAACCACCTTCTACCGTCGATTTTTCTCCTAAACTCGTGCTACAGGGTATTGCGGTTGCTCTAATACCAGTAAGTGACGATTGTGGGAGTTAGGTGCTGTAGATTTTCTCCTATTCTTTCACTTCATTGCGGGCTCACTCTCTATGAGCTTAGTAAAGATCTCTCGTATGTCTCGCCTTAACACAGTTCGAAGTCTTCAATAAACAAGAACCAGCGTCTAACTTTGCTGGCAGCCCATGATGTTATAATGTCAGGTGTAGTAAACACTAAGGTTGGAAACTTCAGGTTGGTGCTGTAACATTAAAGTTCCAAGACGCTATCCCTTCGTTCGTGTATGTACCAGCTGTAGTCCCGAAGTTTTGAAATAGTTTCAGAAGCACACGATGTCCAACAAATCTCATTAGGCCGAAAAAGTAGAGAATGGACTGGCTCTTAACACTTACGGTATTCCTACAATACTGTACCGGGCTTTGTACTTCATACATAATCAGTAATCAAAGGGCATTTGGTATGAGAAATTTTTGCCTTGGTAATCGTAATCAAGAGTAGTACGAGCTCAGCGATCTGTAATCATACACCGCGGCCGAATCCTATTCTGTAAACCTCAGTACTTCAAGGTCTACTAACAGTGATGTACTCCCACTGGATACAGAGGTCACTAAAGGGATATTCCTGTCTATCGTCCACTCCAGCTATGTTATCCACCACTGCCTTTTGGTCTCCACCCTATCTATGTGTTTGGTAATCACACTTCGCGGTATGTGACCCAACTGGTGTAAGCCTGCGTGGTATGAATTAGTTCGGCATGTAATTAGCCCTCCCGGTCTGAAGTACAAAACCCGGAACAGTATATTCAAGCGACTTTAGGATTTGTTCTCTCTTGATTCAGTGTCAATGGTTTTGGAGTGGAATCATTGAGACAGTAAGTGGCCCCAAAGCTTATACGAACGAAGGGATTAATATCAAGGTTGAATGCTGTATACTGTTCTTTTACTTTAAAACTTTGGGTTGTAAAATTGAACTAGGTTACCAGGGTCAATTGCTTGGTCCGGATGTGCACTCTATCCTCCGGGGTCAAATCCGATGTCCAAGACTCTCTTAGACAAGGCTTTTGACGGCGGATTATCCGAGGGAAACCATCTGTGGTGTCCTGGGACCTGATGTTTTCCGGGGCACCTTGGATTTTGTCTCTTAGGGAAGGTACATTTTTTACTTCAGCATCACTACCTGGGTGGGCGCAGTGGGAACCTATTCATCCGAGTATGACATCCCTGGCCCAAATATGGTGATTCCAATAAGCTATATTCTGCTCTCCGCTCATCATTCCCATAGGCTCTATGAACTCGACGGAGCAGGGAACCCCCAAGCAAGAGCCACTATTTCCTTGCATGAGCGCCCGTTCCGAGTCGTCCGCAGCGGCTTACTGTGTGCGGGAGATAACGAGGTATTATGTCTTGTTTCCTCGTGTTAGTATTTGGGCTTAATGATTTGAACAAATGAATATGTAGCACCATACTGGTGATATGTGCTCCATCAATCTACAAATCGGTCAAACGAAGCTACGACCTTAGGATCGCCCGATGCTAAAATAGTGACCCGAGTGGTATCAAAAACAACCAGAGGTGCGGTCAATTAGACCCCTATGGCCACACGGCTAGCGGAGTGCGGAGGTACTCTCTTCCGCTCGCCGGTATTGTTGGAACAGTTAATTGAATGCACACAGCAAAATTGGTAGCTTTATTTCAGTGGTTTGTAGACCAATACAGCACATATCACCAGCGTTGGGAATAAACTAGCCTAACAGGTTACATAGAAGTCCTAATCTTTTGCCTCTATTTGTCTGATTCCAAGCTCCACTGGATACTATCCGAACTTCAGGCATCAAGGAGAATAAAAGTTGATGTTGATGCCGGACATGAAACCTGTACGTATTAGAGACGGTAGGTCCTCATTAAATCCAGAATCCAGGTTCGAGAATTCTCGGGTTTAGCCAATTAATAGCGTAATAAACAGTACATCTACTAGCAGCTGTGCGGTAAAGAGAGAGAATTCTCACTTAGATTTACCGGGGGCCCATTGTCCTATTAGAAAGGCAATGGGTTTGATCAGGTTATGCGGTAACTACTCAAGTGGTTGCGCATACCTCGATGCTTTGCCTCGACTCTGGCGCGATAAACCTCCCGAATGCCTGTTGGTGTCGGCTTCAACCCGTTTCAGGACTACATCTAGACCATTCAGGTTGGAGTACACAGTGGAATGGCGATCCAACGATATCTTGCGGGCCGCGCGGACCCAAACTCATGCAGCCTCAAGAAACTTGTCTATGTACCCTGTTACCGAGCGTAGCCTCTGCTGCTTTTATGCGGGAACTAGGGACAGGGGATATGGGACAAGATCCCAGGACATTCAGCCTTGAATCTGTTTGGGACTCCGCTCCGTGATGGACATCCGATGACTGATCTGATAACTGAAAAGTGTTCACAATCTCCGGTCAAATGCTCCCGAAACGCACATACAAAAGCTCAAAGGACCGGAGTCTCAGTGGAAAACTGGGGGTTCCCAGTTATTAGTAGATGTACAAGTTGGCGCGTTATTCAGGGGGTACGGCATAAGGTATTTCAGGACAGATTTATCAGTGTCAGGGCTCAGGATGAGACTCACCAGGTCCCAAGAGAGCAAAACCGCGAGACCAAGAAATTACAAGACGAGACATTCTACGCTTTGTTTCTACCCTCAAGAGCTATTCTCACAACAATCAATGCATACCCACCCACTCTAGCTCCTATAGAAGGGATACAATTGCAGCGTTCTTTTGGTCCAATAAGGCTAATTCTAAGTGGTTGCGTTTGCATCGGGGAAAGGGTTGTTGCCCATTGCGTCAGTACGCGCGTACATTTCCGTCGCTGCCGATAGAGCAGACGCTATCGCATAGTGCATCTGGCATGTGAAATGTGATCCAGCAATGAGCTGCTGCATGTCGCTCAAGCCACATCGAAGACATCCATCCAGGCCCCATACAATCGTGTTCAAGTTCAATCCACATACACGCAAAAGTCACCCAAAACTCATCGCAAACCCTATTGCTGCGACTAATCTGGGTCCCAACACAACGTCCCTATGCGCATTCGATATCGTGTTTGCCATCAACTGCTCAGTCAGGGGTTTAATATAGTGTTGGCGATATTCAACCGGCGTATTACTATCGTTGCGATACTCGTAGCTGGTATCGAGCGGTAGTGTGACGCTCATTCGGTACGGTGCTCGCATGTGTTTATTACTTCACCATGCGTCGAGATGGTGTTCAAATGTAGTGTTAACGATGCTCTAGAAACGTTCGACTTTAATAGCCATATTATATTACTCACCTCCAACTATTGCTTTCGAAGTCAAGTCGCGAGTCAGCGCTCCGCAAAACCGAGTCAGATAATATGGCTCATTACTTGTGTAGGAACGGCTGTTTGCTTGTATCATTTACCATGTTCATATTATATAACATCACGATGTAGTTCAAGGGCGTCTGCACTTAATATATCAATATTTACACTGCAGACTATCCATACAATTCCTCGCCCATTGGCGTGGATCGTACGGATCATCGGTCGCAATCCGCTCAGCTGTGATCTATTGTTGACTATCCTTTAGCAATAAGTATGCCCTTGGCTAAGGTCTAGATTTCATTCTCGAATTGCCATTACTAGTATTAAAAAACGCAAACCAAATATAATTCTGAATCTTGGACTCGCTTAGAGATGTTCGAAAGGCAGACGAATTGCATCTTTCGTCGGCTGGGGCTTAGGGCTTAGGGCTTAGGTTGTAACCTGACCGAATTCATAATGTATCACTCGTACACGAGCCGAGCCTCTACGGCCGTCATCCCTATTCTAGCAGTCGGTGGAGGCTCGATATACTACTCCTTGGTATGGAGAATTGCATTGTCCATCTTTGTGGGAACAGCGCTGAGGATCTTGTCGGAAATCTCTTACCTTGCCTCCTGTCACTCGCTGAGTTTGACGAGTTCCCTGGTCCCCAGTAGTGCGAGACGGATATAAGCAGACCAGCAGCTCGAGGAGGTACAGTTCAGGGTGGATAGTTAAAAACCCTGGACTTGTGCTTGTGCTATCTCGTCTTTCCGACATATAGAACGCATAGTCTTGAGACCATAGATCAGTAATAGGCTTGAGAGTATAAACTGTCTCGAGTCTAAATATATATAATACTCAAGCAGAGATTATGCCAAATATACCAATCAGCTCTCCGAAGCGGTAGAAATTCAGTCCTCAATATTAGTCCTTACTTCTGGAGACGATTCGACTCTGTTCGAACCGTCGGGACTCCCATCAATTCGAAATCATCACCAGTGAACTGGTGGCTGGTGGCAACCCTGACCCAGCGCGCGAGGTGTCGATCCCATCTCGCCTGCTGACGATAACACCAACATCATAAGTCATCACTCCAATATTTACAATCGGTTCGTAGTCAGTATAACTCAATATCCTCACGCTCCACTTAATCTACCGCAGCCCAGCAGCTTCTTCACCCATACTTCCTATTTTTCAGCCTTTGGTTGTCCCAGCCACTCTGCATAGGACACCTAAAATTCCACTGCCCTTGGCTACGAGACTTTTTGTAGTTCATCACCTACTAGGTCTCTAAATGACTCAAGCCTATCAATGAAAAGGCTAGAGGCATCTCATCCCGCGGAAGCCTCAGGCCTTGACAGTCATGACTTCAGTCCATGCCCACTTATCGCATTGCTAGATGATACGATGGTCAAGAGTCATGAACAATTTGACAACCAGAGTTACAGCCTCCAAGAAAAAGTTAGAGTAAGGAAGGAAGTATAGCCGTCAAAGTGCTGTCTAACCTTGTTCTGGACTCCAAATTGGAACCCTCTGTTTATCTCGGGTTTCATTATCCATTTACGTATATCTCTCCAACTACCAAAACGTTTCTCAGCCCATGACGGTTCTAAGAATATTACATTTCTTACACAAGCCATTCAGAAACAAGCAATACGAGTGATATCAGTGTGTCGCCCGAAAAGTCGTACTCATAACGCTACCTCAACAGATTTATGTACTGAAGGCTGAGTAAGCCTCGGTGGTCTCCTGGTTATCGCAAAATAACTCCATATTCGAACGTGAATGTCCGACCGGTCAACATGAATATGCAGCTGTCAGACTTACGCTGCCTAGTATCTACACAGAGCCCTTGTCAAACACTACTGTCAGACCTGCCTTCTTCCAACTTTACGGTGAGATTGCACCGGTGCGCACATCTTCAGCTCATCAACCTGAGTAATTTTAATGCGTTCGTAAGAGGTAGCAGCTTCTGATAACAAAGGCAATGACTCTCAGAGGTCGTTGACCTATAATACATCATTAATGCGCATCGATAATTGTTTATCACAATTAGGCTCTCGCTCAATGTTCCCATTCTGTGCATGGTTTCACCACCAGCCTAGCAAAGAAACCTCAAAGTGTGCTCGTTTCCCTCAGCTTGCGTGAAAAGGAAAGAAAGAAGCAATTGCCGTTAGGCACGGAAGATCACATACGCGCGCGTGCAACATTTAATTTATTTTTTACTGCGGGGATTATAATTCAATGCGGGTGTTGAGCACACATGCGGCTGTCAAGATTATGCGGGTATTTCCTCGCAGAACGACACATACAGCAGGTGCTGGATTGGCCAATGAATGTACCTTCATTTTCATGCATGTGCTCCGGTGTTTCTATTTAAAGTAAACCTACCCTTGGGTACTTAATTAAGTACATATTCAGCAATATTTGAAGTACAATATTGCATGCAGGGGGCTGCAGAAGAGGTTGGTGACATGTCATGCAGTACTCTTCACCAGCGCCGCCGTAGAACGTGCTGTACCGATGTTTCACCTCTTGTGCTTTTCCGATTGATTGATGTGACCTGATCGAAGATCTCCACTAGTGGGGGTCATTCATGGAGTAGAGCTTATAGCTTCAATCTTGGACATGAGCTTCACATTACACAAAGGCTCCCTTTGACGATATAAATTGATCATAGTGGCTGGATACGATAGCCTGGGGTTTCAAGGAGGCCTTGTAGATTATAGCTAGGACGATCAGTGCCGTACGCTTTCAACCAAATGCTGTTGCCTGAAACCTAATCTACCGCTGACATCGAGTTTAAGAAACCCCCACAAATTTAGCTGATCGAGTGCGGGACGTGACATACCTTTATTGCATTTGACAGAGCTGGTGCCACGTCCTGAACCCAATCGAATGCCATGTCTGTCCAAGCCCCCTGCTTTAGCGATCTTTCGCTTCATATTTTCTGTTATTTTCGATCCGTCGAGTGCATGAATCTTGGGTGAATTTTTGAACGTTCGCATAGTGTTCGGGAGCAGTATCAATATATGCCCCATTCTCGCATGATTCAAAATCAAGTTTTGTCCCGCACTTTCTCGCAAGCTTTTCCCGTTTTCCTACCATGTGTACTTAGATATGATAAGAAAATCAGAAACCCGGGTGAGGTATCCTAGTTTTGTCAATGTCTTCAAACACACGATGGAACTGAAGTTCGGAGTAAAGTTATGTAGTCCGATATTCATGAAATTTTCGGCCAGTGACAGCCAACCGAGCCTCCACTCCTGTTGATATCTGTTCATAGTAGTTAACGTTTCAATATCATATTTTTATATATACTGCTCCCAGTATCTTGCTAAAAACGTCCCGAGCTCGCATCCTGACGGCGGGAGTGCTGACAACGCACTATCTGGACGGAATCTCGATTCCGGCATGTCTAGACCGTTGGAAGACATGTATCAATTAAACATCGCATTTGCTAGTGAGACATCTTCACATTATATTTTACCGTATTAGGCACCCCACCGAACAAATAAAGCTTGGAATTCCGGTCCAACTTCACCATGAAAAAAAACCCCGCTAAAGAGAGTGCAACTACTACATTTGCAAGGGTGGAGTAGAACGGTCTGAATTGAAATTTGGGATTTCGTAGTATATCTACCCAGCGGCTGGGACATGTGGATGCGAATTTGCTGGAAACTTTCAGCTGGTATTGTCGGCTTCTCGAAGGCAGGTGAACATCTTTGTCTTAGGTGACTATGACCGGAGATACTAATGAGCAGGCAACGGATCGAGTGATAGCATTTAGAAGTTGAGCTACTAGATCACCTTAATCGTCACTATCACACGCAGCCCAAGGTCTTGCACTGGTATCCATTCTTATCTTCACCCACAGTGAAGAAACAACCACGAGTGCCCTACAATACGGATCAGCTAGGCATACCATTACTCAGATAGGGAACTGGACCCTAGATGCAAAGGTTCTAGCCACACTCCTTGACGTCATGACAGATACCCAAGTCTGGCCTTTCGGATATTGTCTTGAGCTATCGTACCAATACTCCACAGCATGGAAAGTGCAGAATGGCCATGTGGTTGGTTTGGAAGTTTCGCTCCATGGATGTGACTGCTCTGGCTTTGATTGACGTCAATGAATCGGGCACACATCTCCGCCGATGCTGTTTAAGCTTCGAGGACCCTGTCAACAAACAAACAAACCAATGAAGCATCTGTCAAGGTTATAGCTTTATGACTAGGTCATTCAAGCTGTCCAGTCACCATCCGGAGATCATGATGCCCAGGAATGTTTCTATGTAATAACACCACCGATGCATCCACCCTAGTCCTAGAAAGAAGAGAACAGACATGTGTGGTATCATCAATTAACTTTCGTTTGTCACAATCCTCCACGCGTCCATCCAACACCTGGCCATCACGATGCTAGGACCAACACAACACCACAACACCATCGAAGAACATTATCCACCCTGGTCCTACGGAAAAGCAAAAGGTCAAGTGTCGTATCATCACTGCACCCCTTTTAGACACCTAACAGGCATGTGCAGTCTATCCTCGATGGTAGTGCGCTGCAACGTTAGTGTATTTCCAATATCGGGGTGTACCGTATAGCTGACCTTTATATAAATACCCTCTTTCTCACCTTCGTTGCTGCACAACTGCTATGACACTCTAATACGTATCGAATAAGTTGTCGACGTAGGACATAGGTTAACATGTCTTGACAGCCTTCTATATTACACCACAGCACAATATCAAAGCCCCCATCCGGTTTTCATCCTTGATGGGCGTCAACTTGACTAATGATCATATGGTCCAAGTGGTAAACCTAAACACCTTCCTAGGAGTCAGTCAACAACGCATACTCAAACTGGACAGTATCTTGGTACATAGTGGTACAAATGAGGTCTCAATATGCCCTGCCTTGGATACACGCCCGGACCAAATCCTTTCTTTTATATCCTATCCTGTTCTTCGCGGCCGGTAAGATTAAGTTGTGGACCTGATATTCCCGCCCTTGCAGCGGATCGGCCTATTAAGAGACGGGAGCACAGCTGATCACTCGGATAGTAATGAATAACCGTCGTTTGGATGGGGCAAAAGGCGTTCGTTCGTTTTCGCAACTCTTTCTGAATACTGAAAGCAGAAAGGATGAAAATACGAAAACCAAAGCAAGAAACGATGAAGTTTGTTCCTTACGGAAAGTTCCACCAATACGAGCGACCGACCATACGCATGAAATTCAATGCGTACCCGAACTTCAGAACACCCCAACAGCGCTCAGAAAAGTGCAAATTCAAATTCTAGAATTTCAACAATACAAAAACAGCTACCGGGGCTAGGGTTACTTAACTTCGCTCCTGTGATTTGAGGTATTTTGTGGACTATCTGAGATATATGCTTTAATTGTCCGAACTGACCTACGTTTAGAGAAGTTCACCTGACGTTGAAAAGCTGGTCTTCAGTTCATCGAAACGCAACATGCATAAAGCTCATTTGCCTTTCATCCAACATTGGTGACCATAATTGATGGAATTGCCGAATATAATTACACATGCAGCTTGATTTGTGGACCATGGGTTTCAGATTTCGGCGGCAAAACCGGCAGCTACAAATCGTCGGGGGTTGACCTCATACGTGGCGACTCTTTTGTAAAGAGAGCTGATTATTTGAACACTTTTTAGGGTGACGCTACACATAACCTCCGCCAGACAAGACGCTACAATAGCACAAATGTGAGAAAGGGCAAAACTTTCTGCCGGAACCACACTGGACAAATAAGGCTGTTGATAGACTGTACGTGTATCAGAAGGACAAGGAGCCCGAGCTTCAACCTTGCATAGCTAGGGAACCGGCAGTGGAAACCTGACGTGGTATTGTGTGCGCACCCCGCAGCTACCCCACTTGCTAGTGCACCCAAGCTCGGTAACGAATTATCACAACAAGTGCGCAAACACTTAGCCGCCACTACCCCGTGTCAAAGATAAACATTTACGAGGCTCCACCAATGTCGTTTATGCGACGACCTTTCAAGGAGAACAAGACATTTGGCGGTCGTCCAATGCATCAGCGGTCCATATTGACTGGTGCTTATGCACTGATCAGGATAAAAATACTGTCTTAGACCGGGCCCAAGGAAACGAGTTTAGTTACAGGTCCGTGCCATATCGATTGTGCTCAGTATCTGAGACTCGACCGATACGGAGTTGTCTCACGTATCAAATAAATAGGAGGCTAGTATACAAGGCTTGTAATGATACACAACCACCTAGGTAGATCTGCAGTACCTATAGCTGCAGAAACAAAGTGAGTATGAATTGAGTATGTTTGATGTCGCAGTGGGAGGTTTGTTTGATCCCTCAACTCCATCTAGAGGTGCTCAGTCAAAGCCGTGGCATGCCTCCCCCACTTCCCGACAAGTAGCTTCATCTTGGCCTGAGCACATACTAGCCCAATTGTGTACAAGAAAAGTAGCGCGGCTTTGGGTATTGTTGCGGTAGGTTCTGACATTTGCCGTGCCTATAAACCCTATCCCCGATTCTAGAAGGCGAATTAATTATTCCATGAGACTTTAGGTCTCGTAGACTGCCGGTGCCGGTAGATCCCAATGAAGGAGTAGAACATATTGCAGTTTGTCTGATTAGACATCAACCCGGTAACTGGGCTGCGGCTTGTTGCCGGCTTGCCAACACAAGTGATAGCTCCAGCCTCGCAGTGTGCATGGCCAGCTCATCCAGTTTGCTGGGGTCAGCCATGGGATTCTTTGACGCATAGTTTAGAACTGGCCTCCGTCGTTGCTCTTTGAGAAGTTGCCCAACCCGGGAATGCACTTCATCCAAGGACACGAAAAGGCATTTACCAGCGCATCGGGTGCCTTTCTGGTGATCTCTCGGGTGGGGTTCTGCCTGGTCCGGCTTGCAATATCGACACGTAGTTATACGTAGATACCGTCCGAAGGGGCGTTATTAGTGAACGAAGCTACCTTAGATCCGATGTGCTGAATACCATAGTGGACTCTATCACTGGGAGCCACGAACAGGGTTGCCACGTGAAACTAGTGGCTAGACGTGGCCTTCAACTCGGACTTAGTAAATAGGCAGACAAAATCCAATCTTTCAGCTAAGTAGAGCTCCCCGGGAGAAATAATATCGTAAAAGAGCATTTGACTGCAAGCTGATGGAGATCGCTTCGGTTGGTACTGTCGACCTGTGGCGCATTGAAACTTCTTCAAGACTTGTCCAACCTAGACAGCGTTTCCACAATATTGAAGCTCAGTCTGTAAGATTCATCAACAATGTTATTTGCAAAGGCAGTGAGAATAACTACTGCATGCGAGCGTAACACTTCCGATCCCCACCAGGTATAAGCTTCAAATAAGCTTAAAACGCTAGTATGTTCTCAAATATAGCATCAGGAATAGCATTTCTTTGGTTCTTCCTAAGTAAAATACCACCAATGTAATCAATAGAAGTAATAATGGATGTCATAGTAGATTTTGAGCAGCTAACTCCCCCTCCATTAAGGAATCAAAGAAGAGTAGGTACAATAAGCTACCACCGCACTGGGGGTGGTCACCACAATCCCGCCCATGGTTATCGCCCCTTCATCAACTTGTTCTTGTACTTGGTGAAGGGCCACAAATTCCGAAGTATTTTACCACGAGAAACAGGTAGGAACGAACCATGTTCTAAGTAGCCACCACGGGAGATCTACCTAGGCTCAGTAGGGCGACTAGAAGGACCAAATCAAATCAGGAATAGAGACAGTTTGCCGTTTTTACAGCTAGCCAGAAAACTGGCCCTATAACCTGGTTTCGGCCAATCAGCGAATAGTTCTACCCAGTATGGGTCCAGATTTGCGGGCAGATCTAAAATCGCAAACTTTCTAATAATCCCACAGACTAGATATAAATCTGTAGCTCGTAGCTCGAAGTTGCTATTGCATAGTGCATACATTCATCGGATACTGTGGGTCCCGAGCAAATTTGATACACTGGATCGGCGTTCTCGCATGGAAAGCGTAGTCGACTGTAGATCTACAGCAATCGCGCGGTATTTCTTCCATCTCCATTTGCTTAGTCCTTGGCTTTTTGTTGTGCACATGCCGGCACTGGCTTCGACTTCCAGTTGCAAGCCGAGCAAAGTTGCCACCCAGCAGGCTGCAAGCTAGTACTGCTTTCATAGCAACGCATAGTAGAATCTGCACATTGCTTCGTCTCACTGACGAGATGAAACCTACCATATCACCTCCAATATTAGGTGAAATGTTGGCACCATACTTAAGCCCGGTTGAAGGAGGCGGCTTAGTGTGGATAGCCATAACGATGGATGCATATTGGGCTGGAGTAAACCCGTCCTGTTCCGCTGCTCGGAGCCGTGAAGAATGGATGTTATGTGCTTGTAATTGTTCGCCTTATCGGAGATAAATGTCATCCATGAAGCGATAATCCTGTCGGCGCATCCCAGGAGGATCTGCCATCACCCGCAGCTAGGGTAATTTGGCATGGTTAATGCCCCATAGGTGGTGACGATGTTACTACCAAACGGACCAGACGGCAACTGGTCTCTACAGTTTGGTGTTGATTTGTTCCTCAATATTTCTCTTCTGCTGTCAGCCTGAGACCAATCTACCTAGGTGAGGGCTATGAAGAATCATGTAACCATACCTTCGAGTCAAATGTATTGATGTTTAGGTTTGCCTTGCAGAGGCATGCAGAAATTGTATTCAAGCAGAAGCTCAATGACCAGAGAGTTTCACCATCTGTCGTAAGTGGTGGTTTCTTTGGTATTCAATTGAACAAATTGAACCAAAGGACTACTGAACACCACTGGCAAGGGTTTTAGTTAGGGAATGAAATATAGATTTCTTCTGATGATATTATCGTGTCGGATCTTGGTCGCTATAGGTACGTACAATTAGTGCAACGTGGCCCTAGATCTCTCTGACGGTAACTCGGTTTCTTCGTCTATCCATTAACATCAGTTCAATAGTAGGGATTAAACCTGTGGTCGTTGGCGTGGTCTACGCTCAAAAACTCCAGCTGGGAATGCTGAAGTGCAGTCGAATCCGCATGACTGATTGAATGGGCCAACTGGGCGAGCCGTGTTTCGCTGGAGTTCCTGCCGCTCTAAGCAAGCCTTTCGGTTGAACAACAAAGAATGCGTTGGCCAATGCTACGGTATAGTCTAGAAGCCAAAAAGAGTAACGTTGATTTAGGTTCGATTACGTGTTCATGTTTCTTTGTGTTAGAAGCTGCGCACATGTACAATGGACACGACAGTAAGTAGGCAGCCGGCGGTAAGAGTGCTGGAAATACTGACGCAAATTATTGGAGTAATCGATGTCTCAAGATTAACAAATAGATTTATCATATCGTGTTGGGGATTGGTCGTACGATATGAGTACCAAGGCTAGAGCCTACTTGGAAGACCTGGAATGTAAGATGTGCACAGCTGAGGGGGCTGGATTCATGAACCTGGCATCAGCCAACATACTCGTGAGCAAATGAAGATGAGGGAATGTCCATTTTTTGAGTACTTTTATACTTTTTTTTAAATCAAATTTGTGATAATGAAATAGATGTGAAATCCTACAGAACTAGGGACGGTTGGTTACAGCGCTAAAAAAAACTTGCGCCTTTTTCGCAGTTTGCAGTTCGCAGTGCGCAATAGCCCAGCTATTTTCGCACCCTGCACATTACATTGAGTGCGCAACAGTGCTCAGCGCTGGGTATGAACTCTACAATTTAACTAACCAGTTAGGTTCTAGCCTATTCAGGCAGAAAATGCCAACATCTAGGATAGTTAAACCTGCGGCTCAAGTATTAGTATAAGGGGAGTGCCATTCCTGTCTTCTCTCTTCCCATCGTCAACCAGCTCTCTCATGCACGATAGACCAAACACAAACAAGCTTTGCAAGATTCCTCTTAACGTATATTCGGTTCGTACACGGGCCGTCCAAGCCCGCGGCTCACGCTAGTGAACCTAGCTACCACGAGCCGTGGTGGGCTTGTCGCGCGTTCTTCCCATTCCACTCCAGTCAGATGACTGATTGTTCTCCCCTCGTCCAGTTCAAACGCCGCAACTATGTCCCATGCAACCCAGAACACCGCCGCCGAACGCCAGGTTGGCCAGCTGGCTAACCAGACGATCCATCGATGCAACGCACCGCAATGCAATATCCAATTTCAGACTACAGAGGAACTCCGGGATCATACTGCGACGAAACACCAAAAGCAACCCAAGACTGAGCCGCATAGTGGAGGTCGAACTAGGTATGTTTGACCCCGGAGCTCTTTGGCATTCGCAACTGATCGCCTCCGATCTCGCAGACCTAACCCGGCTGCAACCGTTACATGGCAAGCATCGATGATAAAATCACTAAAGTCCACTGACAGAGGTGCACCTACGGATTTATCTATCGAACCGAAACCTAACATGCAGGACGTTCAAGACAGTACCTCCAACCTTGTCATCAGTTCCCCAGGACCAGACCAAAGCCCAAAAAAAAAAGAAAATCTTCCCCCATCGAGACTGGAGCAAAGAGCAACCCCTGCGGCCAACCCGAAAAGAACAAGGGCAAAAGCTGGTGCGCTTGCAAGCGGTTAGTTCGATAATCCAGATGTTTGAATTTCGTCTAGCTCATCAAAGATTCGTGGCACAGCTTTCGGAAGGCGTAAGGATCCGGACTTCGATAGGTCATTGCCTGTTCTTCAGTCACCTGAAGATAGTGGGAACCGTTCATCGAAGCGTTTGTTTAATCCCGACCGTGACGATGCGAAGACCTTCAATCCACAAGTGGCACCGACTGTTGATCCAGGGCCGAGGTTGTACGATGAAACCCCTCACCGGAGAAAAGAATCAAGGAAACACCCTGGACCGTCAGAGCAAAGACCCATATCTATCGTACAAAGAAATGACGCTGCTGGTGAGCCCAGAACTAAGGACAAAGATTTTCCTCAGCCATCCGTTGCCGTATTGGCCCCACACGAAAACGAGGAACGGTTACGGATGGTTAGACAGCCAGAAACTAGGCCCATTAGTCCTGAGCAGTTGATCGCCGAGGTAAAAGGAATATATGCTGGTCTTATTATGGTGGAAGCCAAATGCTGTGAAGTCGATGCAAAGCAACATCAAGCGGCCTTGGAGATGGATGGTAGGCAACCGACGTTAAACAATGAACAATGGTATGAAATCCTCCGTCCGCAAGAACCTTTGAGTAGTTCTAATGACCCATAGGCAAGCATTGATTGCTTTGCATCGAACATTATTGCATGAGCATCACGACTTCTTTCTGGCATCTCAGCATCCATCCGCGAGCCCCTCCTTGAAAAGATTGGCCCACAAATATGCAATGCCGGCTCGAATGTGGAGGCATGGTATCCATAGCTTCTTGGAATTGCTTCGGCACAGACTTCCTCAATCTCTTGAGCATATGCTCACGTTCATCTACCTTGCTTATAGCATGATGGCACTCCGTACGTTTCTGGCTTTCATTATGTTCTATTAGCTGCTGACTTTACCGCCGCTAGTCTACGAAACAGTGCCTGCCTTCGAAGACACCTGGATCGAGTGTCTCGGTGATCTGGGTCGCTATAGAATGGCGATAGAGGATGACGATGTTCGTGATAGAGAAGTTTGGCAGAACGTTGCGAGGTTTTGGTACAGTAAGGCAGCGGATAAAACGCCATACGTTGGTAGGCTATATCATCATTTGGCAATCTTGGCTCGACCAAACATTCTTCAACAACTGTTTTACTACTGTAAGAGTCTGGGGGTCAGCCAGCCTTTTACCTCCGCCAGGGAATCAATCTTAACAGTGTTCGACCCTATCTTTAACCCTGACGTGTTCGCCGCAAGGAGTCAACCTGTGGATGCATCATTCATTCAGCTACACAGCATCACCTTTACGCACATTGAGTTTGAGAAATTTGACGTTGCCATTGATGCTTTCTTGGATCTCCTTGACAAACATATCAGCCGACCCCGGTTGGAATGGAAGGTACTACCACCACCCCTGGTCGCACTAAGATTTATTCTGATAAGCTCGTTGTAGGTTCAAGGCTTCTATATGGCAGTGTGTAATATTACAGCACTCTATCAGTATGGGGCACGTGATAGCCTCTTGCGTAAAGCATGGAAGGAAGGACGTAAGAATCACCCTGCTGGGGAGGAAGAACTTGAAGAAATGCCTCCTATTGCTGCTGCAGCAGAAGAAACTACTGGAGAGAGTGCCATTGACACCCTCCTGCCACCATATGGATCAGGGCAAGTTGACACTGTCGTCGCTGAGGAAAAAGATGAAATCGAACCGCTTGAAAATGCTGCTACACAGTCCATCCAGGAAATTTCATTGAATGCTTCCAAGCGTTTGGCATTTACAATTCTCTCTCTTACGCTGGAAAGGGTTGGCGACAACAATGTGATGCCTCATTGCCATGCCTGGATGGTCTTCTTATCTCATATCATCAACTCTGTGCCTGCTGTGCGCCTCATTGAAAATGAATTTCCTTGGAGATCGCTAATCGAAATGCTTAATGAGCTTCGGGTTAGCTACGACGACGAAGGCGATGGCGACGACGACAAAATCGTGAGTAAGGCATTCCCGGTTCCAGACAAGGGCGTTGGACGTCCACTGCCCGAGGATTATAATCTTCGAGGATTCGATTGGGCAAAGAGATATTTCCCCGCGAGGTGGTTTGAAGACGGCCAGATTGACAACGAGGAAAGGACCCAAGAGCTACCGTCAATGACAAACATTCGAAGAGAGCGCATTCTCTGGCTGGCAATGAGAGTTTGTGCAGCCGACGACTGGATAAAATACGACTCTGGGTCAAAGACTTTCTTTATGCACCCTGCGCTTGAGCACCGGATCGAAGAATCAAAGAGGAAGGCCGCAGCAGTGGCGGCAAAGCGAGAGAGGAGTAATAAATTCATGGCCGATGACGAGTCGGATGTTGAGATGACGGCAGCTGGGTATAGCAACTCCGAGGAAGAGGACTACATCATGGTGGTTCCTGAAAATGTCAGGAAGTTGAAGGAGAAGAAGCGTCAACTCGAAGCCCAACTTCAAGCTGTTGGTCCTGTTGTCACCCCGGAGACAATCGCAGAGGTGTCACGTTCTGCACTCGTGAAAGGCCCAGAGGCGCTGCATCAGGAATTTACGGCTTTTGTGGTTGATACAAACCTCCTTGTTTCTCATCTAGAGACTTTCAGTCTGATAGCCAGCAAAGGATGGTCTGTTATCATCCCGAACTCTGGTAAAATCCCACACAAACCCCCCTCTCGCATCTTGGCAGTTAATAAATGCTAGTGATTACTGAACTTCATGGTCTTGGAAATAATTCCGGCTCGGTCGGTGATTCCGCTAAGTCGGCCATGATTGCTATCAATAAGGTTATAGCCGAACGCAAAGATGTCAGGATCATCACTGCGAAAAATTCAGACGTCACAAAAGCTGGTTTCTTCAGAGAAAAGCTTGAAAGAGATGAAGATGATGAAACCCGCAACATTGACGACATCATCATTCGCACGACTCGGTATCAAAGCGAAGCCCGGCGTCAGACGTTCACAGAGAAGGGCATTATTGGATTGAAAGGCGCCGAACCAGCGATTCTACTCACTGAAGATACTAATATGAGAGTCAAGGCGAATGCACGTGGAGTCCCGGCAATCTCGACTACTGTTCTAAAGCGGTACCTGGTACAGTTAGGTGGTAGAACTAAGGCTTTACCGACGAGATCGAAGAGGAAATCTGCAATCGTCACTAGAATTAAGTCTGAAGAAGATGAGATTGACACTCCAATGATTGACTTTCCGATGCATATGAATGATACCGTCGAATCGAAGCCAAAGATCCACTTAGGGAAACGGCGAGCTCACAAGCGAGGTAAAATGGAAATGGACGGACTTAATTACACCGGTGCTAAATAGCAGCGAGCTATGGAAGGTTCTCGACCTCCTTGTCGCTCCTTATCGTACATCACCCTACCACCTTCTGTTACCTTTGTGAACACCCCTGGAGCCGTATACCGGGTTCGACTTATTCCACAGCGGTTTAAGCACATATATTTGGGATGGAAGATTATTTGGGTTTTCGTGTATGGAATGCCACATTATTTCGGAATAATACAAAGATTTTGCTTGTGTGTCAGGGATTTTTGGGAGGTGCTTTGTGAATTGGATTTTATTTTCTCATCTCAGGTGTTTGCTTTGTCTTTTAGTGTGGAGAGCAATAGAATTGTGATCTATGTCTCCAAGTATATCATCTTGCAATGCTCTCGCTTGATACTGTGTGCCATTCCATTTTCTAACAGGTCTGTTTCGATTACCCATAAGTTAAGTTAACCCCCCCCCCCATTACATTCGAACATATGCTGATCTCCTAAAATGATATTTAAGCAGTCACAAGTGTCTCAAAGCAGAGACTCCTACTCAACCGATCGATATCACTCAATAGCAAGTCGACTACTCACTACTTGGCGTGAGAAAAGCCTTCGGGCACCACAAATTTGCAGTTCAACAGATTGAATTCAAACAACCCAACAACGGACGCCTTCGGGTTTTAGAGTATGATCGGAACGGGTAAAATGATCTCCGTTCAGCTGCCTATTTGTGGCGTCATTGTTATTGCTTCATTTCTCGTACGTGCTTCTTAGCTTGACCGATCGTATACCCTTACGTCATTGGCTTGGCTGCGGCTCTCAAATCTTGAGGTGCTCGATTTCACCCATAGCTAGGTTTCGGGGGGAGAGTGGGAGAGAGAAAGACGAGCAAGACGAGCAAGACGAGGCTCTGGCGAACCACCACACCCATTGTGCGCAATGGCATAACCCTGCACCGAGCACACCAATCGAAAAAATGCGCAAAAATGCAATCATGCACACTCTGCACCATACGTTCTCTAGCGGCAAGTCGTTTCGGGGAAGTTTCACAGCCTGTAATTAATCACACTGCGCAATAGGTACATCGATCAGTATGAAAGGGTACCAACAGCTGCGAGGCTCGAGACGCCATCAAATTTTCAGCTGTTGCATCACAAGGCTCTCAGCTTGTGCCGGATTAGAAGCCCGGGAGATTCTATTACATCATACGGGGCCGCGGCGCAGATAATCGGAGATTTCGCCTTCACCTCACCTTTCGCTAATTTTCTACGAGGCTCTTTATCGGTGTCGCCGCGGAGGAATGGGAGGTGATTTTCGTTCGGTTATGTTGATGCGGATTTGGTGTGGAACTAGACGAGTATATTACGCAGCAGCACCCGGAAGCGCGCGAAGTGCGCCGGCCCCTTATGACCCTTACCGATGATAGTCAAATCAATCATGAGATCAACCAATAACTAGAGCCTTTTGGAGCAATTTTACACCGCTCCGGATTCCGACCGCTTCTTTCGGCTTCCGCCTCCTAATTATTTGCACTCGCATTGGATGCCTTCCGGTCGATGTTACGTGGAGAGTGCGACCATGACGAGATATTTGGGAATGTTTACTCGCCTTGGGCATGGAAGACCATATGTCGCGTGTGATTACCTGGAGGTTGGTGGCGAAGGGCAAAAACGCCACCGGTTTAATACAATAGCGTCCAGAGTCAAGTGGTTGCCGCAATCCGGCCGAGATATTATCACTGGTGCAACAATGGCTTCTTACACCATCACGTGCGATTTAGCGTATTGGTTGTGTGGGGGAAGCCTTGTTATCCCTTGGGTTCTCGCACAAAGTGGATCCGAAGCCTGGTTTGTTTGGGGGTCGATCATATGCCTTGGGAATTCGGCGCGCCGAGACTGTATCGGAACTAATCCCACATGAACCCATCAGACTGGTCACAGGCTAGGAAACGACGGCTAGGAACATGGGCTTATGACTCCGGATGACAAACAATCCTACAATGGCTCACTAGTCTTTCTCACCTTTTGCCTTCGGAAGGAAGACGGGTGGGTTGCTGGGTTTGCTGGGTTTTGGGATGCATCCCTGATCAGATCTTTTTGACTCATTACAGAATTTTTTGAGGATCTAAGTTCCAGTGGATGGGGTTTTCAACCAAAAACAATGAGAAGGAATAGCATTGGAAATCGTGGCTCTAGAAATATAGCTGTCGGCGATTAGCGGTTTCTCAGCATTTCCGCGGTTCCTCGCAGGGCGGGCACAGTGGGGGTTTTGTGAATTTGTGGGTTTTTGTATGTTTTTTCTCGCAGTACGGGCTAGGCCCGCGCCAAGCCTTGTTTACAACGCATACGCACAGCAATGAAAACAAGACAAAATTGTGTTAAAGCATTTACTTCATTGGAACCAAGTGTCTTCATAACTTTCTCATGCATGATCCCATGCATATACTGCGGCGATCTGCGGTCAACGTCGGGATCACTTACAGCGGGCAAGATCATGATTCCAACGGCCGCCTCTACGCTTTCCCGCGCCCAAGCGTGCTGAAGACTGACCTTCGTTTCGAAAATGCATACTTGGAGCTACGGTGCCTGCATGCGGCTCTTCATGCAGTGTAACCCTTCATTAGTTTTGCGTGTAGTGTCAAAATACCAAACATAAACGCTAAGCAGAGTGGCGACACACCATATGAGCCTCACTGGATGGAGGACACATGAACATTCGGCGACGGGTGATGTCGTCAGAAGACCACCCAATCGATGGCGATGGACCGGCTTCGCCTCTCTCAGCCTTTGGATTCCTCCCGGCGATACCCGAGCCGCGAAATGCGATGCAGCGATAGTTGGACGGGAATGCAATATCCATACGTAGAACTAGCGCAAATCCTGATAGCAGCGATCCACAGATGAAGAAGAAAGCATATTGGCAAGATGTGCGCAGTTGCCTCGATCATCGCTTTTGGATACGTATACAGCTGGTGCAAATCCTAATTCTCTGACTGAATCATGTGTAGGAATGAATGATTTTAAGTTCCCCAACTAGGCTTCCTTTCCTACAGATGATTTTCGTCACAGCCAATGAAGCGGGGTGGGCGGCAGTTACTTTTTATATATAGAGAGTACACTTTGTGATCTGTACTCGGATCGCTGGTCTTGGTGCAACGGGTTTCGGACCGCATAACCTTGGTACATTGGCGTACACTTTTAATTGGCGGGGTAAGCCTCGTATACGTAGGACATTGGATATTGATGTTGCAATCGCCAGGTAAAAACTCGTCCGTGAAACAATCGTACAAAATCCACTCGTCCATGTAAGGATAATAAGTTTCAGGCGACCTCCGTTATCACCTCATTTCAGCTTGACCACCGAGAGCCTTGGGGTGTACAATGGATGCCTGGAGTACCGTACTATAGAACATGAATATAAGGCCTGCGCCTGGGAGGCCCACTGTGCTCTAGAATCCTGGCCTCCCGCTCCCCCTCTTCTAGAATATCGAATAGCATTGTTTTATGCCGCTGTAAACGAAACAAATCGATTTAGAATGCATACATCGTCTTATAACAGCTTCCTGCAGCGAAGATGCGGGGTTCGTGAGGCAAAAAACTTGCTCTTGTTGATATGATATAAATGTGACGCGTAGGTAATTCGAGTATTCTCATGTGCTTTTAGAAATGGAAACAAGGTGGTTACATAGAAATCTCATAAGGGCTTCTTTGCTGCCTAGTCGAAATATAATGGTGTATGCAATTCATGTACGGTATGCAGAATGGTGGTGGCCGGGTGATCGTTGATCAGAATGAGGATGTGATCTCATGAAAATCCTTCACCGCTTTGCTGCAGTTGCGCCAAATCATGGAAAAAGTTGAACAAATAAACCCTCAGGGCAGAAAGTGATATTTAGTGCATACAGTGCCAAGTCTAGGTATGATGTGTTCTTCATGATATGTCACCCGCTTGTTGGAGAGCAGATGAAAAATATATCGTCGCGAAACCGCAGAGAAAAGTTTGTCGCTGGTTGCAGACATTTTACAGACGTGGAATACCTAGATACGAAGTGCGGAGATAATGTGAGTCGCAAACGACGTCGAGTGTCTTTCTGTGACGCAACCCACAGTATCCGACTCGAAATAGGCATTTCCATCCGGAAAAAAAGTACAAACTTCCGTGCCAGCTGAAATAAATCAGTCTGGGATACAATTGTCCATTGCAGATAGTTATTTCCGCACCCAGAGAGTCCTCGCGAATGTTAATGTCAACCCGAGGCGATGCGGAAATGCCTATGTCAATCAAAGCCAAGTCGGTAGTTAAGATGCACAGCCGTTCTACTGTTGCGAGAGGGTTGACTCGGGAGCTAGCGGACAAGGTCGATCGCAACTGCCGGATTTCGTTTGGTACAACGCCTTTGGAACAGCTGCATCGCCCGTTTCGATCAAAACCAAGGCCTGCGAGTAGAGATTGAGACAGGTTTAGCTGCCGGCAGAGGATTTCGTATGGGACAGCAGGGCGTTGGTAGCTTTGGGACAGCTAGATGACTCGTTCTGGCTGAAGGTACTGATGAGTTCGAGAAGCTGTGCTCATATCGGTATCAGCTGGGGCTGAGGACGACGAAGTGGAGGGGTGTTTGAAGTGGCAGACGATAAGTTAAGGAAAGAGTATGCGGTGTTCAGGAGGTCCAGCAGGATGACGAGACCCCGATGCGTCAGATAGGACTTTCGGCTCTTTATAAGAAGTGCCGATGGCTACGAATCCTTTCGGATTTTATACGAGTACTGGAATTGTTGAGCAATGAGACGGGCCCACCTGCTTACTATCATGTCCCAACAATGCATCGGTTGCATCGGTGTTGATTGAGTTTCGTCGGATCTGTTGGAGTACAACGTTCGAATTTGTTCTAGGCTCAGATGCGCTGCGATTTCTACCGTCATAGACTGACTGCATTCCCCCATCCCCCCACCATCTCATGTACCCCAACCAAGCTTTGAAAATGGAAATGCATGGCGAAACTGCTATACACTAAGCACAGCGCAGAATTTTGGTTGGTTGTCGGTATATAGATGGAAACAGCACAACTATCCGATCCCGGGCTCGTGAACCAATAGCCAAAGATACGACCAACTAACTCTTTAGGGCGAGTTCAGTTGTTGAGCCACATCATATCGCTCCTGTCATCAAATACATCCTTCCCAACGAAATATCATTGACATACAAGTACCACAAGACCAAAGTATCAATACAGTTCAGTAGAGCACGATAATAGATCATATATGCCTTCTGTAAGCCACGACTTCACTCTGCACTATTCAGGGGTCAGTCTAGCTATGCGCCGGAGCTTCATCTGCTCTGCGCGTGCTGACGTTCGGCAGGGCACTTTGGGGTAATACATCTGGCCGTACTGCTTTGTTACTGCTCTAGCGATCTAGAGAAGAGGGGTAGGCAATTGTAGCTAGTAATTATGATAGCATCGCTTTCTGTATCCAAATCCATAGTAGCAGTAGGGGTAGTCGTCTGTCACTAAAGAAGTTTCTACTTCAACTACTAAAAATAGCACCAAAGCAAGCGAAGTGCTGTAGTAGAGAATGAATACGCAATTATTTTGGTTGCGGGGGCGAATGCATTGTCGGACCAAATCATGACACAGCTTAAATACGTATTCGTTGCTGCTGGGCGTGAGATTGGTACTAAAGTCTTAAAGCACGGTATATACCAAAATAAGCGTGCATTCTGGAACTAGACGCACCAATATTCTAGTTATAGATGCAGTGATTTCACCACCGCGGTGCTAACACTTGCCCAATTTCGAATTCTCCACGTATGAATGATCTCTGTCTACCTCTAACCTTCCCTTCCTTAAGCTTCATCCCCAATAACTTTTCCGGAAGATCTACCATCATATCACCCAAAAAGATAAATGCTAACCAACCAACCAATCTTTGTATAAATACTTCTGCTCGATGTTGTATACGAGACGAGCCGGCTCGAGACTTCGTCTTGAGACTGTCAAAACCGAGCGCGCCACTGTCTGGTTATATGCTATGCTTTCATCACCATGGCAGATAGTTCACAACTCCTCAAGACATGTCGAGTTTCTCCTCGTATCAATAACATCTATTGACCTCGCCCGCGAGCGAATCCTTCACCTTCAACAACTCTCTCACAAGGCCTACCACCCTCCAGTGTTACCTGTACGAATATAAGCCAACTAACAAGCCCTGCACAAACCCTCCCCAGTGTTATATATTAGACGAGCCGTCTGAAATCCCGCCTTGTGACTGTCGAGACCTAATGTTTCTGCGAGACGAGACGAGGTATTTTGAGACCCTAGAAGAGACAAGTTATGCAAAATTATTGGACCGAAGGCAGTGATTATCTAGATTTCTAGCGCAGAATGCCAAAAAAAGCTGGTTAGGATAGCTGAAGGTTGGAATAGGAAAGACGGAGAACAGTGCGGCTGCAGTAGATGGGAGGGGTTTGATTTGTGCCGCAGTAGAAGACTCTTTGTCGTATTTAACGAGACTTCGCCCTGAGAGGACGATGGTACTTGAAGTACAGACTGGCGGGCTCGTTTTGCCGAAAAGACTACAGTATAAGGTGAGAGAATAGAGAACACGCACGACAATAGCTACATACAATATGAGGGGTAACAGACACGCTCCTTGACAACCTGACAAATGCGTTCCCAGTTGCAACTGCCACAATCTTTGGTTGTCAACTTGCACCACCATCTCCTTTGGGGTGTGGTGGCATATAACAGGGACGGGAACCGCCCAAAGAGGAGCACTGTCACCAACCCACCGCCACGGCGCCAGAGACAAAACATTTTTATTCTTGGCCTGCAGAGTATTTTGGTTAAACTTTGAGATTATGCGAAGTTTGGCGTCTAACTGCCAAGTTTCTAACCCCTAAATAGAGCAAAATGATAACCGCACAAGGCAGATGCAGAACGATCACTGTACTAAGGTGACATACTTAGATCAGTTCTCCGCTTTGAGGCTTAAGCAAACATAACTACAGATGCAGGTAAGCACGGCAATACGCAGAAGAGGACACAGAAGAAGGTGATGAGACGACCATTGTGTAGATTTAGCAGCTGGGGAAAAGATGATACCGAGGTTGCTTAGTTTTCTCGACAAGGACACCGTACTTTAGGTATGTACATGTATGAAGCACAAATTCCAATCCTATCGTCTATTATTAACTCAACATTCTCCGGATCCTTTCCAGTACTTATTCAAGGAACCACACTACGACACACAGACAAAAGTCATGGGATTAGCCTAATTATCCATGTGAAGTTCCACAAGTATAACAATCAGGATAGATTCACTGTTATAGCCGGGCTGCTTGAACTCCAAATCAATCCACATAATTCATTCAGCGGGGTAACTCAAGCAACGGCTGCAAAAAAGTGACAGCATACAAGCAAGCTAGAATAACTTCAGCTGCATGCAAGCTGAAACTATTGCAGTAGCAAGTGATTCTGTAGGCAAATCCGAGAATTTCTTTACCGTTAAAGCTGAGAACAAAGCCGCAAAGCGTTAAAGTTGTAATAACCCCCATTAGCATCTACTCAAGCAAAACTCAGAGCAGTTCGGGAATGTAGAACGTATAATATGGCGTACACTAGCGGGTAGAGCGGATAGTAAAGGATTATACATGGTGCAGGCGTGATTTGCAGCGTTCCAAATTCAATCACTCGGTCGTAGCTCAACAAATACTTGATTCATGACACCATCACTCGACAACCTCATTTCTATAGAGCGGCTCGACTCCGGACAGTCGCTTTTCACAGTCACTTCCACGCTATTACTTCTGCCTGTTCGAGTTCCGTTTATTCATTTATGATGTTCACCAGAAATAATCACAGTTATGCTGTTGCCATCACACAGAACTCAAACTTGTACATTGGAAAGCAGAGATGCTAGTGGGAGCAGAGAGGTTTTGGGGGAGGGAAACCCTGGGGTGTTACTGAAAGTGGAGAGGTTGGAGAAGATAGTTTGGTTGCTAGGAATCTTTTATAAGATAATTTCTAGAGATTTTTGATGTGCCTGACATTCAGTGCTAAACACTCTACAAACTATGTCAACTCTTGTTCTCCGAACACCCTATTTTGACTACTGCTGCTGGTAGTAATTCCCCCATTTTTATATGGATTTCTGGTAGCCATGTTCATATCTCCTTGGTTAAGTCTGTTCAAATGGCGATACCTGCCATACCACAGCGAAATCTACAGCTGTTAATTAAGAATATATGTTTTGCATTAACTGAAGGGCATATACGGGTACAAGACTACGTATTTTCTCGGGGCTTTGCAATGGTAATAGAGAGCAAAAACTATTGAAGAGAGAAAAGTAGTATGCATATTCTTTCGCATCACATACCTGCATTTATCTACTTAACCTCTCGTTCAAAAACAGTCCTGGTTGGAAGAAAAGAAAAAGAAGGGTAGCAGCAAGGCTCGTGTCCTTACATCATTTGAGATGAGAGAATGAAGGGACAGGGAGCAAGAGCTAGCACTGCTTGAACTGCTACCGTGATAGTTGCTGCTAATAGAAGTTTAAGTACTGTAACCGGCAAACGCACATAGGGGGGATACTGCAACGGTGGGTGGCTCAAGAGGTGGTTCTGGTATGCTGGATGGTTGTAGGACTGGTTCGGGCTGGGATGGGGAAGGATAGCTACGGTCAGGGACCGGTACCGGCAGGGTGGTACTAGCATGTTAATGAAAATGGCCGAAATTCGGACAGTCAGAAGTCACGGCGTGGAATTGACTGTGGAAAATGACTGTCTATCTATGGAGTCTTGCAGTTCCAATCCCAAGGACGACAATATACGACAATATATCCAGGGTAGGGTTTGCGGGACGGATGTTATGTTTCTCTTGGTCTTGCAGGTAGTACCGACGGAGCTATTGCTAATGCACGACCCGATGGTGCCCCAGTTATGACTCCGGCGATATAGGTCGTTTAGAAGAAGTTTACGAGCCAGCAGAATTTTAAGAAATTTGTACGAAGCTACAAATATATCTATGGGCACAGCACCCGAGGTTTCACATGCCGACGAAGTGGTTGCGTTGGGTATAATAAGAACTAGATCTCTAGGCGAAGCTGTGTGTATGCGCAATGCAGGGACTGAACAGACCGACAGAGCCATGTATGTCAGAGAGTGTATATACATAGTCCCAGGGCTGTCCGTAGTACGGGTGTGCTCTTGTTACCAGATATTCTCGTCGCTCGCAAGCTCGGCTTTCAGGCGGCTAGCTTTCGAGCGCATATAGTGCGGGTGATGTGGACCCAGAAAACCCAAAGCCGCTGGCAATCTAGAATCCATTTACATCTTTTGGTCACTAAATGCTAGCCTGCGCTGGGAACGAGAGAAAGCGGGTGGCGGGTTATAATTGGTCACACAGCGCCGGCCGTGCTACCTCGTCCACGTCCTCAGCTACTATCCACCTACGCTGGATAAGCTTCGTATGCGACCATTTCCGCTAGTGGTCTATCAAAATTCTAATCTGATCAGCTACGGAAGTTTATCTTACAGCTCTACAATATTTTCGCAAGTACTTAGTCCTTTGTTGAGGGTGACTTCCAATCGGAGTCTTGTCTTTCTTTCAAAGATAAAAACATTCTACGTTTCCGTGATGCAGATATATTGACATGTCGTCCGAGCTGGCCTCGACACGATAATCTGAATTGTTTGCGGTACCTTGTCTTTGCTTGATGCAATTTCAGTATCATACTGTACATTAGAGACAATCTTTGTGAGGCACCAAATGTTCTTGCGACCAGCCCTTAAAACCTCTCGAGACTAAGTTCCCAATTCGCGAGATGTCTCAAAAGTACTCTAGATCTGCAGCTGGGTTTTGTACGATACCGCACCGTGCCCATCACTCGCAGAACACATGCGCGGGATATACGAGCGAACCAAAACCAAGGGTGACTAGAGGAGTCTGGATCCGACCAGGGAGATTAGGAAGAAACTAGGCCGTTTAGTTTAATTCCGTAAAATCTCATACGACTGTAACTAATGACCATACAACTTCGTTCGCGTTTTAGGCTCAATTAAAGTTTCTGCAACACTGCACTGGACCGCCGGATGGCATATTGTGAGCGCCCTTAACGCTCGTCATAATTATTGAGAATGTGTTTCATCCAAAGTCACTCGATTTTAGCCACTATTACTATGTTATAGATGTACATGAGTTGGAGCCCTAGGGTTTGTGACTGCTCTTTTAGACTTCGCACTCTACTCTCTCCTTCCCTACTATCATGGATGTTTAGACCTGTACACAGTCATCGCACCATAGTCAATGCACACGGTTCTCCCCATATCGTAATATACTATGTTACAATTGTGAGAGAGTAGCTTAGTTTCTTAATAGAGTCTATCTACGTGGGAGCTTGTATGCTCTTATATACGGCATTCAGAGTATGCCTTGTACGCATGCATGCGCACTCAGCTGGCATCTCCAGCTGAGTCGTCAGCCCGATGATATCATAATCCATAAGCCTAACAAAGGGCGGCGATCCATATATGTAACATACTAGATATCACTAAGTTCACGGTCAGGGGATGAGGGTTAGTGGAAGGGTCACAGTTTTGCTTGTTTCCTTTGTTGGTTCGAGAAGTGGCATGGATTAGAGGAAAATGTATGTCATGACCGCACGCGGTCGAATACAATATGATTATAAACAAACTCAGTTCATGGTGTAAGGCTGAAGGCATATTGATAAGGTATAGGGCATGCCAGTAGGCATAAGGCATTATGATAGGACACAGTACTTTATGTATATATCGAGACGAAAGTTTCTTGCATAGAGATCATTAAGAATCATCATTTCAACAGCTACATGATCTTCGTAGCTGCCATAGTTCCCTATGATACGCGAAATGCGTAAAAGTACAGTTACAGAACTGTGCAAATCGCTTTTGGTAATTGTCTGAGAAGGAAATGCGCTTTACCGCATAATTACTACATTCTGTTAATACGCTTTTTTAAAAGGAAAAAATAACTGCCAACACACAGTTATCCTGAAGTTATTTCCAGTAACTCCTGTGCTAGGCAACAGTCCAAATCTAATCTGCGCATTCCCTGTACCGTAGGGATTTAATGATGATATGTAATTGTTAAATACACTGTGGTGCGGAAATTGAATTAAAGTTAAAACAGCCTTCCATGGTCATAATTTGTGAGCACAGGTTTCAAGTGTATATAAATATGTAGTGCAACGTTACCGTTGAAGATATTGTAGGTATTCAGTTCGTGATTCGTTGGTCCAACCCATGAACATGATTATATTATGAAGGTGGTTGTGAAACAAAACATACCTAGGTACGTATGCTACAAAACAAAACGATCTCCACTTCTCTAAATACACCACAAACACTCGTTCCATCATCAACCACCTTCGATGAGTTTCGGCTTCTCCATCGGCGATTTTCTAACAGTTGGGCGGCTAGTGGCAACAGTCGTCGACGCTCTCAACTCCAGCTCGGGTAGCTCCGAAAGCTACCAAGAACTCGTCTCAGAACTCTTCAGCTTCCAGCGAGCGCTTCTCGAGGCTGAAGAGGTATGCCGCTCCTCCTCGCAGCTCCATGTGGCCACCATCAACGCGATCAAACACTCTGTGGCCCTCTGTAGGAGGCCCATTGAGATGTTTCTCGCGAAAATCGAGAAGTATCGGCGCGGACTCAACAGTAGTAGTTGGAGGAAGATTGGGTGGGCTTTATTTAAGGAAGAGGAGGTTAGGGAGTTAAGATGTATACTAAAAATGCACATCAATTGCGTTAACTTGCTGGTGGTAACGGCTGGGGCGTGAGTATCTCAATCCTATTTACATTAATACGGCAAGGTGCTGAATCGCCTGGTGGCAGAAAATCTTCTTTACAGATTGAGTCTAGACAGGCGAAGAACCAAGTTGCAATCATTGGCGGGATTGCGGCGCAGAAGGCAGAACTGGAGAACTTGAGGTTAGCTCTGATTCTCTGCAATCGCGATGACTTATTTGAAAGTGTATGACCTAACTAGCTAACTTCTGCTCTTTGGTGGCTAAAGAGCTGAAGTACTACGAAGCATCGGTATTCTTCGGCAGTTGCAGGAAAACGTCGCATTCAAGAACATCGGATACTCGTGGGAATGGAGCGGGGAGGCGCCAATCCGATTTGAGGATGCTCTGGGGAGATCACTTCTCCTGCCGCTGCAGCTCGTTGGAAATTGGGATGTAGGTGGTTTCCCCCAGAACTATTACGTGTGACTGATCAGATAATGCTAAGGTTTTCGAAGCCATCCTATGTGCTCGTTTCAAAGGGTTTCCTGGGGATCAGCGGGTCCGGGGTGGGCGTTATAGGATATTGAATTCGGCGAATGAATTCAAGGTCCTCGATAAGACTATCTGGGCGAAATCAGTGTTTCCGGGAATGGGTGTCACTATGAGTATGGTTGTTGAACGGAAAATAAGAGGCAAACAGATGTATGAATGCCCGCGCTCTGATTGCCGGGAATCGAACGCGGGGGATGTGCTTGATGTTGGAACCGTGTGGTAAGTCTCTCCTCCCACGGAATATATGGCGGAACCAACATTTACTGCAGTAAAAAATGTAAACTCCGGTTCTATGAAGGCAGAATTGTCGATGATTGCTTCAAATATGCACTCAACCAACGTGAAGGAAACTTGGAAAGCAGCGAAGAATATTCGGAGAGTAACAACAACGAAGGGAGCCGGGATGGGAACGATGAAGATGAACATAGTGGATATGAAAGCGCCGATGATCATGAGCTGAGACATTTCCGGCGGATTCATTTGATAAACCATGTTGCATCTGATGATGTGCGTTACCTAGCCCCGAACGACTTCCGAACACTCCTTCCATCTGACTTGTGATGTGTCGGGCACAGCATCATACATTGCCTGTATTTCTTGCTGACGTGAGTCTTATCGTTACAGGCTAGCACTGCTATGGTCATTCGAAATTCTCTTGACAAAATCCATCGCGCTCTCAGACTTTACTCCACGAAATTTCCGGAACTTGACTCCCAATTCAACTCCCTGGGGGGGTTACTAGAGGCCGAGACTGCCTTCAAGGGTAGCACAGGGACCGCTAGGGTTCCAGTGCAGTCTGGATCCTTGAATCACGTATATCGAGAGCTTGGAACATTACTAGAAAAGGTTCGGGTTCGTATGAACAACCACAGAAGATAAGTACTATAGCGATGTGTGCTACTACTGCTGGTGCCTCCTTGGTGCACTGGCACGGGTAAAGGTACATATAAAAATAACTACATGGAATACGAACTACGCTACGCTCAGGTTTAGGCCTGAAGTCCGGTTGATCACGTGATAGTAATCTGAAGTATTGTTCTCGGAAATCAGAGAAAGAATCGTGACTGATTGGTGAGATAGATGAGTAGAGAATAAAAATGAGGAAGAAGCAGGCAAAGGACCAGGTATGGAATACAAATTTGTCAATAGACTTTGCACAGCACCACCGTGCACAACATCCGAGTATAGTTTTTGTGCGTGGCACCGTGAACGTAGCACGGCGCTATGTACAATATCCAGAACCCAGATTTATGCAGCTCCCACCTGCGTTCAACTCCACACTTGACAGCAGTTCCCAGCCAGTGTTCCGAAGCAGCCAGGCTAGCCGCTAGCCGGACTACAGACGTAAAGTCCGGTCAGATAATGTCTATCCCGAAGGAGGCCACATAAAACCCGGACAGATACAGATTGACCTGGGTCAGCCTGCAGATATCTGTCGGCTTTCTAGAGGTCTGAATGAATATCCCATTACCCTCGAAGCTTAACTGTGGCCTACAGAAGCCAGAAATATGTCTACAGATATCTGGCGGTTCCTTACCCAATTATGAGTATTTATTGCACAAGGATACGGCCGATCCTCATTGTGTATTAGTGTATCGGCAGACCAAGTCCACCAGATGTGTGGCCGCCCTTCACCAATATCACCATCAGGCACCATCACAATGCAATAATCACCAGTATGACCATATACGTGTGCCTATATATATATGAACTCCATGGGACTTGAGGTATAAATTCTACTAGAACAGCTGAGTTTGGCTTCTGCTTTCCCCCTCTGCTGTTGTTGAAGATTCGCTGATCATAACTGAAAATTCCATCATATGACCGGCAGATATTGTCAGCTAACAACTCATTGGTTAGAGGCTAGCGGTTTCCACATTAACTAGTGAAGATTGCCAGTTGAGATAACCTTCGAGAACAAATTTCATCTTTGACTCAATTAACTAACATGTTCAATATCCACATCCACGCACCCACACCTTCGAATGTGCCTTTAGACACGATGATTTTTTATTCACCTACTATCTCTACCTCTCTATTAGCTTTATTTAAAGTTGTGAGTAGATTTATCTTTGTGTGTTGGGCGGTCGTGAATTTTTGCACTTGGAAACTACTAGGTTGCTATTGCCTTTAATATTTTGAAATTTCCCAATTGATTCTCTTCATAAACAGATGGCTCTTCATACTCATTTTGATTTATAACCACTGTGCGTGTAGTACCGTCGGTAGATTGTCTAGAGACACTTCTATAGCCGTCATACTGTAATGATTGATAGTTTCAGACGTAAGTCATGAGTAATTGCTTTAGTCGTATGTGCAGCAGCCAGCAAGATGTAGTTTTTAGTAAACGGGGAGGGCACATCTCGACTTTTTCTCGGCAAGTATTATGGTGGTCTCCCCGCAATTCTCCTATACGTGAGTGTAAGCGAGTGAACATCTCTTTCAGATATGTTTCGTACGGTGGGCAATCCGTGACCGATCGCAACCCGGGGTCCATTTGCGTTTGGGAAGCCCAGCTGCAACCCCAAGCAAAACTGGGAACGAATCACTTTGCACCATACAGGTAGTCACGCGCCCGCAACAAAGTCAGAGTATTGTGTAACTGCCAGAAGGCGTGCGATACGCAGACGGTGGTGCTTGAGGAGAAGGGAGGGAATGCACACAGCCCAATAACGAAATGGAAAATGGATAACCCACCAGTTCCAATTACTCAAGCAATAGCGCCAGTGAGAAACGCCTGGTCCGACAGAAGCTGTCAGCAGTGGGATTTTTACATGTAGTAGAGATTGACGAGAACCAATGCGGGCTGGTTTATAAACGCTTGCTAGTTTGTGAACTGTAAACTTTGCGAACTGGTCTCTGCAGTTTGGGAACTCTTGTGGTCGCTAGTGGTACGGAACAGATATAACACGATGACGATAGTGGTGGCGAGCTTAAGTAGCTAAACACGCATCCTCTCTACCTCCGTCCATACCAAGTGCCACCTCCTCTGTTGGGTGCTTGCTGGTCGGATGTCTGATATGTTTAGGCTCTTAAGCACCAAGTACTTGTACACTTAGATCTTACTAGCACCTACCCCCAATTTTCCGAACCGTTTGAAATCTCGCAACAATCGCCAAAGCAGAATCGACTTTTTAATTCAATTGACATTAATTCTTCTCCATCGTGAATTGGCTTTGCTGTAATTTATTCCCCAACCCGGCCAGATAGACCTGATGAGAGCAAAAGAGAACGAACGAAGAAGCTCAATTGTCTATCGTACAGAGAGAGAAGAAGATAGACATATATAAAGAAAGAAAGAGATCATCTCAAGCACTAAGAACAAATCACTAAGAGCGAAGCATCATGAGAAAGGCACTACTCAGGCCCGAGGCTCACGGGGAGATAGGCACCGTACTAAGCCCGAGGCTGGCGGGGAGATAAGCTCCGTACCAAGTCCGCTAAAGTTAGTGCCCGCCTTAGTTCTAGTAGCCTTCGGGCTAAATCCCTTAGTCAACAAGACCAGGTAACAATTTGCACAACGTTGTACCCGATACCCACTGCATGCATCCTGAGTGACGTTGTATGTTTTTGCTGCTGCTGCGTCATAAATGCGACTTTATCTAATCCAGTCAATGTATACCACACTCCAAGACAACTAATCAATGCGTCAATCCTGTCTTGGTGTGGGTTAAAAATAGTTTCATTTCTTTTGGTCCCAATAAATCATCCCAAAAATGGCCATATCAACAGCAACCCGCTCCATCAATTCGTTAGGACCCACTACCATCACGCCTCACCCGCCGATACTCATAAGCCGCCCACGCGCAAATCCCCACCACCTATCACCATCAGCACCGCACTCCCTCTTCCCGCTTCCATACCTACCCCCAGCTTCATTTCCCTCTCCACCACCCTCCCACCAGCTGATCTACCCAGCCCCCTCAGACTCTACCCATCCTTAGCATACGTACCCCACACCCGACACGTCTACTCACATCCTGAACATCCCTCCTAGACTGGTACAACCCCTGAACCCTTCCGTGGCAGGCGTTGGGATAAGACCGAGCGTAGTTTGTGAACCCGAAGCTGCGGTGGTGACGCAGAGGGATCTGGAAAGAGGCGGCGGAGCGGTGTCGAGAGCATAATGTGTCGATGACGATAGAGGTCAAGTTTGGCTTTCTATGATGTATCACAGCGGTGGCGAGGAACCGTGCAATAAAGTTTAATACACCTTTAAGGAATCTGACGCCTTCCTGTAGTTCATCTACGCGGGCCAAGACCGTCCCTGCACATTAGCGGCCAGGGGATAACGAGACGTCGTTTTCGCCGCAAACCGAGTCTCGAAAATGTAACTCCCCATTAAACCACACACACTAGGGGAAGGGGTCATTAATTCACCTATCTACTTTTCCACGGGGGACAAATCTAGTCTCGAGTGATTCTCCATGAACTACAAGTTCGTATTCGTTTTCGGAGTTTTGTAGATCCCTTGTGTAGGGTTGGGCTGAGAAATGATTGGTTCAACAAGACGCCCAGTCAAAGTCCCACCCGATTGGCCTGCCCAAGCGAGCGTACATCTAGAAATCTTGTGCCCACCATCTCTTCCAAATCCATCCACACCGTCCGAAGTTCCATATTTTGGATACATTCAGCCGCCTAGAACAATGTCCAACAACACCACAATCACAACGTTGCTTGTTGGTTTGGGACCATCTGCAAGCCTTCTACCGGGGTTCTAGATCTCCGTTATGTTTCGGGGGCCATATGGACCTCGAGCCGTCAAGCGGTTATGCACGAGTAAATCGTAGTTGCTGCAAAGAAGCTGCCTGTTGGGACAAGAATCGCAGGATACGGATCACTAAACCTAATGAATAAGCTGCAGACACGAGGCTCGCCGAACATTTGAGACTTGACAGGAATCAGATACCCGCCGACACTCCGATCTATCACGCAATAATGTCGATACACGCGCGGCAAAATTTTTTCTTGGGATCTACTCTACGCCACCTGCACCATCACTGTTCACTCACCATCACTGTTCGCTCACGATACGTTTGTTATGCAATCAATAGATTTCACTCCGCACACAACTAGACACGCAGGCCCCGCCCCAATCCTGCTCCCACCAGCCGGTATCTTACACATCCTCTCCCCCCCCTCGTATCCCCTCTCAAAGAAAAAATAACTAAAAAAAAACAAATACGCCCGACACTACAGAAGGGATATGAATCGATATCTCAAAAACACACAACACGCAACACACGTTGGTGCGAGGACTAGAAGGATATGGGGGTGGGTGGGGTTGGATGGGGAGCAAAACGACACGAACAAATAGGAACACTACAAAAATCCATGAGAGCAAAAAAATAACGTAAAAAACAATTCACCACACCACCCACTAGTGGAGGGTGGAGGAAAGGAGAGAAAAAAATGAAGCCCGTACACTCCGTTTCCCCGTTTCCAGTTTCAAAACACTCTTTCTTTCATCGTCTACAGTGATATCCCGTGACTGACTGAACTACACCAGTTAATGCTGTTTCTTTATATTGTCCTTCACTCTTTCTTTTCCTCATTTTTCTGTTCTGGTTCTGTGGCGGTGGTTGAAGCTATTGCAGTTGCTGTTGGTGTGACTGGCGTGGAAGTAGGCGTCGCTGTAATCGGACTTGTCGATTTCGGAGATTCTGGACCTGACACACCCTTTGGAGCCAGCGAGATTGCAATCTTCTTGTTCGGGCTTTGTCCCGCGACGTTGCTCCCCAGTAACCCAAAGCTCCTCTTCCTTCCCATCACTGCCGTTCCTCCTACTCCCATGACAGCCCCACCGCCTGTTGGACTTCTCCTCTTGTTCCTAGACAACTTACCCAGTTCATCATCATCCTCCTCCTTTTCCCTTCTCCGTTTTGGTGGAGGCACCACTACATCGTCTTGTTCCCGCTTCTCCGTCTTCGCAGATGGTGGCGACGCCGTTGGTGTCGGTGGCGTCGGAGGCCTGTTCTCGTTTCCTTCTGTTTCTACTCGTGGTTCGGTCGGCTTCGGCTTGAGGGGCCGTGCTGGTTTGGTTGCTGCTGCTACATTCATAACTTCATCGTCGTCGTCGTCGTCGCCATAGTCGACCAACGGCTTGAGTAACGGCGATCCATTGAGCATCTTTACTGGCGTAACCTTCGCCTCGAGAGTTGGCGGTACATTCTCCTCATCCTTATCCTCGTCATCAGAATTGTTAAAGTACGCTTCTTCCTCTGCATCCATATCCCTAACACCCTGCCACCGTCGGTTACCATTAATCTGGTTTCTGCAAAACGTTAGTTGATATCGAACAAGTAAAACATCCGACACATACCGTGAAAAGGCCACCGTATCCTGAAAGCGCGTGGGTGGTGTAGGATCATGAAGCTGGTCGTATTTGACGATCAATTCGGTGAAGGTCTTGACATACGTGATCTTCTGCAGAGTTTCCCGATAACTGTCGACTAGATGCGTTATAATGTGCTTGAGGTTTTCCTGTTATTGTTTTCAAATGAGCAATGTTCGCTTTTCTTGCTCCTTGAAGCTAGGGATTAAATTACCCGTCGAATAAACTCGAAAAACTCCAGACAGGCCGAGTTGAGCAGATTATCTCGTGGCATTGTGTCCATAATAAGGTTCAATATAGGCTCAAAAAGCTTATATTTCACCATGTGCCGTATATAAAACTCGTCCTGCAAGCCAACACACGTTCGGAAAAACTTCAATGCTGTGAGCTTGAGATGTTTTTCCGGGCACCCGAGAAGTTGAGCAACCCGTGATGGTAGGTTTTCGGTAAGAAGGAAGTATTTGCTCCTGTAGGAATGATGTCGGACGAAGAAGCAAAGTGTTTCCACCAGATGCGAGTATAAGGAAACCTCTGCAATCGGTAATCCCGTCACTGAATATCCCCAATCATTTTGTCAGCAAAAACCCCACCAACTTTCAAGGACCGAGAAAACATACACGACTCTCGAGATTGCAACTCTCGCAAAGGTGCAAACAGTTTTTTGGCAGATTCCTCATAAAAGGTTTTCAAAAAGCCTTCCGTCTCACTGTCCATCGTACTACTTCTGGCATGTATCCTAGCGGCCATATCTCCTCCTTTACCGAGGCTATCCAACGGTGTACCCTGCGAGTGATCCAATAAAACTCTAATTGCATCCGCAATCTGTGCCTTAACACCAAGATCCTGTTCCCCAAGAAGCAGCTCGATCAGGGTATGTGTTAGCGGCTTTTGTTTCTCGTTGATCTGCCGGTATATGAATCCCCGCATCATTGTCGGATCGTGATCGATCATAGCCACAAGGACATCGGTTCCAGCTATCCGGACACTAGGATCCTTCTCCATCAAAGCATAATCTATAACTCCAAAGAGACCACCCTGAATGAAATTTGCATAGAGCTGGATTCTAGCCTGTGCCTGTATAGTTTTTGCTATAGAGCAGCAATTTTGGATGAATAAAATTGCAAGCTTCTTTTTTGAGGCCGGTGCTTCGGGGTCATGAAATATAGAAAAGAGATCTTTCATGAAAGTTTGGTTATTTTGGAGGTGTTGAAGGATATCGAACTGATTGAAAAAGATGAGGGAGTTCAGCACGGAAAATGTCGGGTCATCAAGTATCCTTGCGAGTACGACATCCTTGAGATATTGTAACCGATAGGTTTGGTGTATCTTCTTTTCCACCTCCGGCTCTCTTATTGGTACCACTTCTTTGAACTTTGATTTATCCCCCAAAAATTGTCGATGGTTGGCTTTATGGCAGGGGAAGTCAGGATCATCTGCAGTTGGAACCAGGTGCATTAGCGCGGTAATCGTGCATCGAAAAAGCAAGTCCATGCCTACATTCTAGAATGCCCACAACTCCCAGAACCATCTCATCCGTTACGATCTTCTCAACAAGTACTGTATCGTTCAATAGGATGATCATCTTCATGATATTGCACAAGCGGTGGAGATGACTGATGCTCTCCAAATCTTCCGCAATTTCCAGAAGGGGTATCAATTTCGCAATGTAATCATTAGTAAGAATGTACTTTCCTAGTATGTCCCTCCCACTTGCTGTAGATGATGCCTGCCGTATCATTATCTCGATTTCATCGAGGTTTCCAAGCTCCGGAATAGGTAAGGAAGGGATAGTGCTGTCGCCAGCATCGTCGGAGAGTATCTCGTCTAACATCGTCCTATTAGTATAGCTGTCCATTGGATTGCAGCTCATTTGGGCGAGGTTTACCGGTTCCGGACAACAGATGACTTTGGACGTGGCTCACAAACTCCCTAAAGCGCTGTCAGAAATAGCTCTCCCAGAGCAAGAAAGGCTCAAACATACCATATCGCAGCGCAACCTTCCGGCTCCTGGAAACTGAGCGCCATATCCGTTCCCTGCGGTTCCGTCCAAACAATGAGGGTTTCTGCATATTCCCCCCATTAGCATCACCCTAGAAGTAGTCCGAGGCACCACTTTATATGCTGGAGCACAATAATTGCCTTCCACTTTCTTCATCATCCTGCGAAAAATATCCTCCCGAAACTCACCCTGCTGCTTCTGATACCCGTCATCCTTTATTATCTTTGTGTTCAGCAGGACCCGATCCGACTCCTCCTCCGACTTGACCTGTATGTGCGGTTCTTCCTATTCCATACACGCGCGACGTCAGCGTATATCCCAGAAATCCGATTGTCCCACCCTTCCCATGCACACACGCGCGCACATCAAAATCGTTGTCGCATATAATCCCTTTATCCTTCTTTGCGGCAGAGATTTTGTTTCCTTACATTCACCAACTGCCCTGTACAGTACCCTGTTCCCCGATCAAACCAATCATTATTCCGAAGCTCATAGACTTTTACTCGTCGCGGCGTGGTGGGAGGATTTGGCACAGGCAGCGGCATCATACTGTGGTTAGTGGTATCTTGGCCGTTTCGGTCGTCTTCGTCGTCGTCGTCGGCGTCGCAAATGAGCGGCGGCAATGACTCGAACACCTCCTCGCTCGTCTGCAACTCTATCTAGGATCTAGTCGCGTGCGCGTGAAAAAGATTCGCTGGCCGGGCGTCGAGCTCGTATAGCGATCGCGTGCTAAAGGTGTGATATGGCGTCCGAGGGGCGGCGCGTGTCGGGGAGGGGAGGGGGAGTGAAGACTTGTTGTCGTGTCGTGGTGTTGGTGCCGGTCGGCAGGAGGAGACTAGGAGCAGAGACTGACTAGGGTGCGATGATGAGGCTCCTGAAGCTGCGGCGCAGCAGGTTGGCAGTTGCAGTTGCAGTTGGCTACTATCTCCGAAACAGGGCAGCACAGAAGGTGGCAGTAGGGATTGGGAATTGGGGAGATTGCGTGACTGGGATGGGATGGTTCCGGCTACTGCAACTCAACTGCAACTGCGCTGAGGTTTGACGGGGCAAGCAGTGAGTCCGGCCTCCGAGGCTCTAGCGATGAATGCACCGCAGGCTGGGGATGTGCTATGGAGATACTTAATTGAACAGCTGTGTCGGATGAATAAAAATGCGAAACGGTGACGTGTTGAGAGGGTCCCGGATCGGCGGAGGGCAGGAGGTGAGCAAGCAGAGGACGATGGATGCCAGTGATGGATGCCGACCGGACAGGAGATGCTTAGCAATTGATTGGGTGGCGATAACAGCTGCCAGAGACGGCTTCTCCTTCTCTCCTTCTTTTGCGTCCTTCTGTCTTGTCTGACTCTCTGCTCTCTCGATCGATAAATTGGCTTCCGATTCGCAAACGTCACAATTATTTGAGCTGCAGGTCCGTCGTGGCCGAGAGAGGGGTGTTCCAGATTGCAAATCGAAGCCTTCTTCACCCACTTTATCTGCTGCCAACTGCGCTGTTAAACGCGAGACCAACTGCACACTGCGACCCGAACTGGACGGAGGAAAAAAAACAAGCCTCTGGTTCGCAACAGCTGCCAGCGTCCCAATGATGTGCATTTATTCCCCGCTAGACTGCTGGCGAAGCACACAAACACGGTCGCGAAACACAACAGATCTGGCGGCGGGGATCGTTTAAAACAACGGCTCGTCTTAGCAGGAAAAGCGTGAAAAGTTACAGTCCCTGTTGGCTGTTCCTAATTTAGGTCCATGTCGTGTGGCAGCCATTTATAATGGTGGCACAAACCGCAGATAAGATAAACTAAGGTGGTCTATTTCTATCCATCATATCGCTTCACCTTCAAGACACCTCAATGCAACAATACTAACGTCGTTATCCGGATGTAGAGCACCAACCAAAAGCATTGCTCAGGTGCGTCCTTCACTGTCACTCGCAACACAATATCAACTAGTGCTCAACAGCCATACAATACATCAATTCGGGTGATTACTCTAATGGGACTCAGACGAGGAAGTGGAAGATATGCTCGGTGAGGGTGAGGACGGTACGGATTGTACAACCCCTCCAAGAGCCTTTCGGGTAATCCAGCAACTCGCAACCACCTCCGGGTCCGATCGACGGAGACCGTGGGGTGCCGGATGACACGACTCGATCGAGTCCAATGAATATCAAACCGACTGGGGGCTGGAAACTGGGGGTTTGACACGACTCAACAACGGTGCTGCATCTTTACGCCCGCCAGCAGAGATCAGTGGATTGTATTCTACAAAGAGCCTTGCGTGATTATTCTGCAGGAATATGCCTGGTCTTGGCACCGGAACAGGCAACTCGTGCAATTTATCCGCACTTCAATGCGAACACAATCACCCAAGAGCTTCCTTGCAAGGCTATCACTTTCGGAACCCAATCATAACTGCCCAGTCTGAAGTGCCCTTTTCCCTACTTCCTCTTTCCCAACACATCCCACGTCGGCAGTCACGCATACAAAATTATCTATTGCGGTCGTATCGTTTCGCAGAAGGCCAATGGAGCAGGTGATCGCAACGACCACGACTCAACAGATCGAACAACAAGCAAGCAACACCCTTCGACCTTTCTGCCAGGAACCGGAAGATACGAGGTCAAATCGCCTGAACCTCAATGAGGAGACCGGAGGCGGAGTCAATTCTCCCGATCCGACATTGTTGCACATATCAACGCTGCGCAGCAGCTGTCTTCCTCTTCGGGCACCGAAGAGCATGGCATTATCAGCTGTCAACAGGGCAAATTTCAGGATCTTGGGTTCAAAAGACCATACTCACCATCCGGATTAACCAGCTTAAACTCTCTACTGAGTTTCCCAGCTCAATGCCCAGTTCGAAGACTCGTAGCTGGCTTAAACCTTTGTCGACTCTGAAACCCCGAATTCAAGAGGCGCGTCCAGTTGCCTGGTTGTTCAATCTGGAAAACGCACTGTCGACGTCATATGTGGAACGAGAAGAGCATGCAAATCTCATTCTCCTGTATTGTCACTTTCAAACATCATAGTCAACTCTTTAGCAACTTTCGCTGCAACTTCAATCAAACGCTTAGAGGATAAGGAGATGCAGGAAAAGCCCTTTACAAGACATGAAGGAACTAGATGTACCTATTGATCTTTGATCCGGTGGCCAGAAGTTTCTGATCTGAGGATTCGAAAGCGGCAGAGGTAGCAGCATCCGCCTGGTGATGTAGCTGTGTGCATGGCCTGACCAACGGATTTGAGAGCTGAGCAAGTAGCGGGCATGAGGGCAGTTGTTTCTCGAATGGGCTACCAAAGATATTTATTCTGGTGTATGCTACGTTGGTCGAGTTTGTATGGGAATTCAGCAGTACGCCATTATCAAGAATTATTAATATACACCAATGAATGCACCCCAAGACACCATATTAATGCGTGTTCTGACTCGCCAAAAACACCAAACACCCACCGAATCCGGAAAGGAACCAGAAATCAAACAAGAAACCAGTACTGTACTCCTTGCACAAGTCCATCGCCGCCAAAGCCGAATGCTACACCTTATACAACCTCAACCCAGAACCCTCCACCGTTGGTAGTATCCCACTTAATATTCACAGCCTCCTTAGTCGGCACAATCTCATAATTAATCCCCGCCCCACGCTTCGGGCAAGGGAACGCGAGCACCGGACCGCTGCTTCCAAGCTTAAACGTGGCGCGTTCAGCCTTGCGTACACCTCTCTTATTATTCCACGAAACCAACCACGACTGAAAGATCGGTAGACCATTATTGGGGACGAAATCGTACACTTTGAACGTCTTTGTTCCCGTAGCCTCGGTCGTCTTTCCGAATCGGAGGTTGCAGGTGTGCTTGGTGTAGTCTTTGTTAGTGGGCATGATGAATCCCACCAAGGTGGTCACCGTCTTCCCAGGCTCAGAACGGTTGATCTCGCCGTACTGAATGGAGCCTGTCCCGCCGTGTCCCTCGCGAAGGTTAACCTGGTCCTTCATGTTGACCCGGATCGTTGGTGGTGATTGGGGAGTCCCCTTGGGCGCCACCTCGAGCCAGAGCCCAGTCGAGCCCGGGTACTGCCACTGCATATTCACAGTTCCTTCGGGGACGAGTTCGTAATTGAGCAACTTCCCACCGGCGGGGCAAGGGAAGGAATACACCAGATTCTTCCCCCCAGCCTTAAACGTGGCCAGACTCTTCCCTCTCGACCCCGTTTTTTTGTTCCACGACGCTTTCTTGGGATCGAACATACGGCCGTTGGAAGGGGTGAAGTCGTACACCTGGAACATGAGGGTGCCAATTGCGATATCGGGTTTGTCGAAACGGAGATTGCAGGTTTTTCCGGCGTCGGAGGTGTCTAGTTGGAATGCGACAAGAGAGTGGACTTTACTTGGTGTCACACCGACCTGCTGTGATACCTCGCCCCAGCCGTCGGAGTTTGCCGTGGTCGGTTTGATCTCGTATAGCTTGTTGATTTGTGTGGGTGTAATCCGCGTGTTCTGCCGCTTGGTGTGCGGGAGTGCAGAGGTAAGCGTGCTTGCTGCGAGGAGGAAGAGACTGGTGCTGAAATGCATGTTTGCTTAAAGACCGTTGAAACGAAAGGATATCAAAGACTGCGATTGAATGGAATGCTGAAGACGTAAGGAAGGAAGGAAAGAAGGGATGCTGCTGATAATTTTAACTACGACGGGATTCTATCCTCTATTTATTCAAACTTATTCAAACCCTCTGTCATATACACAGCTCAAGCCACACTCCCAGAATAAGCACATTCTCGCTACCGTGGCTCGTGCAGCTTGCTCAGCCCCAACTGCAGCCCTATGCACTGGGGCTAAAAATAACACCCTCTCACAGTGCGACCTCTCGCGGTTGTTTCAGCAGCTTCTAGACCTCTGACCTGTGCTACCCGTTCATGTGCGTGGTTATTGGACCAATGAGCATACTAAAGTTGTGGACAGTTTGTAAGCTGCAGTCAAACCCCGGCTGAGTGGGAGGCTAAAAGGTTATGCCATTTCAGCTGTGACTTGAACCTCTCGTTCCCAGTCCCCCCTCATGGGGCAGGACGAGGCTAGTGGTGGTACACGAAGGAGTCACAGCAGTGCACATAAAGTACCTCCGCTACAAACTGACGGTTCAAGGCAGCCGCTTATACCATTATGTCTCCAAACCCCAACTCTACTTGGCGCAGCAAGCTGACCAAGAGAACCATTGATTGGAGGCGCTCAGTTTCATAAAGCTCGGTATATATGTCTCGCACTAACATCTGGAGAAAAGCTTGTGAAAGAACGTGCTGGTGAACACGCCGGTTGAGGGTTATTGGGGTGTTTGGTTCCACAAAAGCTCGGCGATGTAGACAGTCTCGCTACCAGCCCCCAGAAGCCCAATAGCAGCTTCGTCTGGAGCTTTGAAAAAGGTGCTGATGCGGTCTACTGGCTGTGGCTTGAATCTTGGACTCTCTGCTGATGACCATTGGAGGTGTTTTGGTTTCGTAAAGCTCGGCGATATAGTCAGGACTATATACCTATCGGCAATGCATGTGAAGAGAGTGCTGATGTGGCTTACTTTGTACGATAGTGGACGTCATACTCTAGTTCCATCTCACCGCAAACGTCCACAGTCTTTGTAAGAATAACTTCTGACAATAGACTTCTCAGCCCTACGGTGGATACACTTGCGGGCGTGCTTGATGGATTGTAAGTGCTCAGGTTGTGCATTCCTCCACATGGCTTAGTTCTGTCTCGTCCAAACTCTGGTGTAGCCACTCATACCTCTAAGTCGTTTACCACAGGAGAGCAAGCTTGTGAGAGTCCGGGGATCAATTCAGGGGTCACGAATTCAAATTTTAGTACAATTTACTTCCGACTTCATCATGCAATAAAGAAGAGATCCATTTAATTCTCAGGTGCCAAATCTACATGCCTCCCCACAGGCCCCAGCCCACACCCCGCCTTCCCAAGAACGCCAACAAAGTGGAAATACGAGATAAAACAAAAGTGTCCCCAAACCATGCATAAAGTCATAATAAACGTCACTTCCCCCTTCTCCTCCCCCTTTCCCCTCCCCCCTTCCCCCTCCCCACTCCCCCCCTCCCCCCGTGCGACTCCAGTTACCAGTGACTACCTCACTCTTTGGTGATTGTGGAAGGGATATGGAGCCGGAAGAAAAGGCTTCAGCATCAATTGATGATGATGTTGGCGATGTTTGAGTCGAAAACGGATAGGAATGCTCGCCCGCTGGAAATCAAGCTACCCCTGACAGCCTAGTTAACCCTCCTCCTCCTCCCCACTGCCTCCTCAAGCACCTCCTCCCACACCCCGGCATCAACCCTCGGCCTCTTCACGCCCACCGTCGCCGTCTCAACCCCAAGAATCTGTGCCATCTCCCCGGCGGCATCCGTAGAGTCAAGCACGACCTGCACCTCCATCGGCTTAGCCTCACTGATACACCACCAAGCCTCGATATCGTCGTCGTCCTTGAGCACGACTGTTTCCCCCTCCTCCTCATCATCGCCAATCGGGATGTCCGCCGCCGAGATCGCGCCGGTGATATACCATGGCATACGCCCACCAGGTAGGTGTCGGTGCACGCAGCGGAGAAGGTCCCGGAGTGTCGGGGTGCGCAGCATGCCGTAGCGGAGGAAGACAGTTTTACCGCGCCAGGGGTGGGTCGCGCGCGGGTAAGGAGAGAGGATGGGGTCTGAGATGGCGATGCGGATGG
>Ga0307515_10001161_pt1 | contig 60349 bp, 60 predicted proteins | sample 17_EM_MG_FD_194513 | JGI IMG/M metagenome (GOLD analysis project Ga0307515, IMG submission 194513) | Populus trichocarpa ectomycorrhiza microbial communities from riparian zone in the Pacific Northwest, United States - 17_EM | ecosystem: Host-associated > Plants > Roots > Unclassified | place... | reverse complement strand
ACGGGCGGCGGAGGAGTAAGGACCGGCGGGCTCTCCTTGATTTCATCCCTTTTCCTTTGTATGATATATATTTGCCACTTTTGGATGCTTTCTTTCTTTGGTCAGAAGGGGACGACGGGTAGTAGGAGTGGAGCTCCGCCATCTAGCCGGCCAGCCCGGAGGCGGAGGGGACTAAGGGGCTGTCATACTCTAAGTAGAGTGAATACAGTATGATTAAACAACAACATAGACGGCGCCGTTTCCGTCCTACCCTCGGACGACCGGCGTAACACCGTCCGGTCCTGTCCTGAGTAGATCCCGGACGGACGGGACAGTTCAATATTCTGAGGAACACGTGTATGGCGGGGCTGTTAGTGATGAGGGAAAAGAAGAGGGTAGGTATGTAGGTGTTTGCTACTGTTTGGAGATGGAAGATATTGGGTGCGTTCGAATATATGTACTCTAATCGAGAAATCATCATCCTTTACACCAGTACTGCTTTACACTGACACCTCACTCATTCAGCCCTCTCCCTCCTCTCACCTCCCTCCACTACCCCCAATTTTCCACCCTAAAACACGTAAACGTCGACAACTTCGGTGCACACTGCGGACCACCAGCAACACTCATGTCAATCGCCGTACAATGCTGCGTGCCGGGTACGTAATGCTGTAGTCGGATTTGCCGTTGACCTTCTCCGATCACCCCTGCAATGATCTGGAAACTATTCATATCCGCATTCTTTTTGTAACTTTTTTTGCATCAGCTTGGCAACTGTCGAGCGGGCTTGACGACTGTTTGGGGGGGGGGACGTACTCCCAATAATACTTATTAAAATAAACCTCTGGATAATACACCGCGTTCCCTGTGCAGTCTTCGTGGTTTGACCATGTCCTTTTTCCCCCCATCATCAGCTTCATCGACTAAGAGGGGCGGAGGTGGGGGGGGGGCAAGTTTCTACTTACGCAAAACTGTACCCCGTCAACTCCCGCTTAATTTTTTTTCTGTCGAACTGAGGTGCGTTCTGCGCTTGGAGCCATAATACGCCTTTGCTGGAGGCGGAGAAGTGGAATGATTTCCCGTCGGTGTGGGTGTAGTCGGAAGGGATCGGGCCGTAGGGGTCGATGCCGGCTTCGATGCATTTGTTGAAAGGGGTGGCTGTGACGGAGAGGGTAAAGAGAAGGGTGGTGTGGAGTGGGATGCGCATGGCGAGAGGTTGGAATGAGGAAAGAAGAAGAGGAAACGGTTTGTATAAATACACTAAACAGGGCATGGTAGAGTGAGTGGGCACTCTGCTTGCGGCGGTTATTGTGGTGCTGGGGTTTGTTGCAAGTGAGAGATGGTGACACTAGCTAGAGCCATTACATTCGGGGGTGCACGTGTCATGCTTGTCAATGTTAGATTATATCCATCTATCCCGGGTCTTGGCGCTCGCCTTGCCGCCTTTAGCGAATGATGTATTAGAGCGGCGGAGTATGTGTGTTAGAGCTTAGTTTTGATTTTGTAGTTATTCAACTTTGATGTGTAACCATTGAAATTTTAGTGTGTAGTCATTGCAAATTGATGTGTCCCTATGGGCGCTTATAATGACGTGCCAGGGGACTCACGACGAATCGCTGATGCTCACTCGTCAACATAGAGTTGTTTTGATTTTGTAGTCATTTAATGTTGATATCTACACGTTGTAGATTTACGCTCGCATATAATCAGGTACCTGGAGACTTGAAAATCGACCCTGTACTACGAGTGCGTGCTAGGTTTGGATACATCGTTGGAAATACGTCCATGATGAACTGAAAAGATACCAATAACGTACCCGGAACTCCTAATCTGAGCGAAATCCGCTGCCGTTTTTAGATTATGTTTCTTTCGCTCATATCAACCGAAGGTTAACTGATGAGAAATGGGAAGAAAGTAAAAAAGAAATACAACAGATGGGGAAGAAGTCGACGCACAGTTACTGGAATGATTTGGTGAAGAGGGGGGGTAGTAGTGCGGTGATGGAATCCAAGAAGATGATTGCAGCAAGGTTTTACCAGCTTAAGTCAGGACATGCACTTATGGCGCAATACATAAGGCAGATCGGAAAAAGACGCGATATGAAATGCTGGTGGTGTGGGCATGAATATCAAACAAGAGACCACCTTTTTACATGGTGCAAAAGATGGAAACAAGCACAAAAGAGGCTTTGGATTGACGAGCAAGAGGGGGAAGAGGGGTACAAGGGTAACCAAAAGGTTTTGAAACAGCCAAAGATTTCTCTGCCTATGTCTCTTGTTTTTGCGGAAGAAAAATGTTCAAAGGGGTTGATGGATTTTCTTTTCCATACTGATGTCGGTAGAATTACTGGAGTGGTGGAGGGGGCGGAGAACTCCGATCCTGAGGAGTCGAGTGATGGGGGGGTGTGAAGTTTGATGTTGTTTTTCAGCGGTTTCATCTGTTAAGGGGAAGAGGACTCGCAACTTTGATTTTGTTTCTTTATGTTCCCGACGAAGCGGGGAGGATACATTATTCCAAAACTACGAAACCAGCTACAATGGCGGATGAGTTTGTGCGATATCTTGCAACCCCGGTAGCCTGTTTCCTCTAAAGCGGTAGTGATGACCTAAAGGAACAGTACTTAAAATGAACTAACCATCTCTTAATTATCTTCTAAGTACCAGCAACCGTTTGAAGGTCGGTGTTAATAGCAGCAACATTGAATATCCATCCAACATGACAGGATTAGGTTTACCCAACGTGTTCTCCGTGAAATTTGCTTCCCGATGGTCTCACGCGATACCATGTCATCGACTGACCTCATCTCCGCAGATCTCTCTACATGCCGTGTGCCGTGGAATAAGACATCCATGTTGCTAAGGATTTAGCCCGAAGGCCATCGGAGCTAAGGCCGGAGCTAAGGCGGGCATGAGAATAGCCGCGGGCTTTAGCCAGCTGAGCGTCGGGACTAAGGCGGCCACCAAATTAGGGGCTTGGGATGGTTCCTATCTCCCTGCCAGCCTCTAGCCTACGTTGTGCTGTGCTCTAGGTGCTTCGTTCTTGGTATGATTTCGTTTATGATTTCATTTCTTATATATATCTATCTTATTCTCTCTTTGTACGATAGACAGACAGACAACTAGGAATTCAGGGCATGGGAAGTTCTAATCTACAACCTCGAACAAGTCACTGAAGGCAACAATTATTATCGCTATTTAGCCAGGATTCTTAACCGTCCGTCCGAACTCGCGACTATCGGGGCCTTGTACCGCTGTCCAAGGCAGTTGTACCTTGTGTTTGGACTAGGGCATCCCGGGCTGAGGCTAGAATCCCGAGGGCTTCTTCAGGATGACTGGAGGGCCCCGGCGGATGTTGCCGGTGCTGGGGTATGAATGATTGCAGCCGGCAAACGAAAATGCCGACTGTATAGCAGGGGATAGTTTGGCATCTGGTGATGCGGTCAGCATTTCCCACACTGTAGTTCCACTTCGCATCGATGGGTGAATAGAGGTGACTTGTTTTTGCCATCGCTCTGAGACCATCCAGCTTGATGCTCGGTCTTTACAAGGCTGTAAAGCCCAGCAGGGTTGTAGTCCTGAACCTCCAAGCCCTAGGGTTACAGCGAGCGTGAATCCTCAGCCCAGAAAATAGCAGTCAGGGAACGGTAGATGCAACATCTCGGAATACAATGGGAGACTCCTTCCAACCACCACGAGAGGCATCCGATCTGATGACCTCATCCATTCGCCAATTTGGATTGTCATTTGTATGATGACACATGAAGGCCAACGACGCTATATCCATTACATACCGTCACACAGGAATCATAAATGACCACAGCTAGCCATCCTTGATATCTGGTTGTGCCGGATCGTGTTAAGAATGAGATCGTTGGTAGGCTTCCCAACGGTCCGGGGCGACTATAGTCTTTCGCGGCCCGGCGTCCCGTCCCGGGGCATGATTTGGGCGGACTGGTCCGTCCGGGGCTGATGTCGGCTACCCTAGGGGCCGTACAGGTGACCTATAGTGGACTGGTGGCTACCAGAACTAGGCATCCGGTGGTTTTCCTGGTGGTGGTGGCGGTGGTGGGCCTTACAATTAGCTGCAGCTAATGCCATGATGCTGTGAAATGGTGGTGGTCAGCATTAAAACTAGTGTTAACAAGCGCCGCAGTGCCGGTACAGGGTCTGAATAGTATAAAATAACATAATTTCCACCGCTTCCCACCGTTGACTTCTGCATTCCATGACGTCATAGAGACTACAGGGCCCTGTAGGTATATAGTCCAAGAACCATTTGCCCTGGTCTTAGATAGTCCAGAATTCTCTGCTCCGAAAATCATAGTCCAGTCCCGGGCAGATTGTTGCCCGGACGGGACGGACTATTGGGAGCCTGATCGTTGGACTCATGTGCTGGTCGCGCATATCCAATGTAACCTCGTAGTGGTTTGAAACCATGAACCCCAAATTGACATCGTTGTTATTGCTAATTTGTGAGATTTTGATCTAACTTGATTGTCGAATCATGAGATAGTCGACCTCTGTGTAATGGTCGATTTATGGAACTGCTGGCTGTAGGTGGCCTGCAGACACCCGGGGACAAGAAGTTAAATGCATACATCCAGTCTGGAATACATGAAATTGTGCCTCGAAGGATTTTGCGTTGACGGCTGTGAGCGCATGTCGGATAGAAACCGGAGTTGGTCTAGTTTTACAACCAGTTTACAACTTAACTCCATGCTCGTGGACTCGCTCTTTCCCCAGCACGTGCTTTCCATTCAGTCATATACAAATATATACCTCCCCATAGTAGACACCATCTCCCCGAGTGGTCTTCAGTAAGTTCCAGTACCTGGCCATTGATAACGTGGAGTCTATCTGGATATAGTAAACCTACTCAGTCCTGTGGGGCGTCAAATGTAACCGAGAATAGGTGGAGCTATGGGGAGGGTGGTGAATTATCCTCGTCCTCCCCCAAACCAGCCACCCCCATATCTCCACTAATTCTCTGTCAAATTAGACACCGGTTGTCACACAGTAGCTCTACCATATGTATATATATTCTACATTATCGTTGGCGATAAACAGGAACAGGTTGTGAATCGAAGGGAGGGGGTGTGCCCTCCATCCACCACCGTATCGGACTCCCTACCGCTACACAGCCATCCCCAGTCTCTGGCCAACGATAACCCGGAATTTATCTACATATAGTTAAGATCCTTCATGCAAATTGGCTTCAGATTCGACTCGGAATTGGTGGAGCTATATTGATTGGTGATGGGGTAGGAGTCAGGGTTCGCAAACGTCCGTCCCGTCCGGGCAAGACTTTACACTATCCCGGACTATGAATTTCCATCCTGAAGGTTTTTAGACTGCGGGACTGTAGGTTGTGGCATAAATAGGTCTCAGCCGGAGATGATGTATGGCCGGAGATGATGTCTTGTATGGCCGGAGATGACTGCTGACTCTGATACGGGCTGATGGTATCCAGCCGTACTTGTACTCTCATGTATATGGCCTTGTGGCCCTCTTAGATAGTACACAATCAAGCGTCTCTAGCATCACTATTTCAACATAGGTGCCAGCGATCTTCCGAGTGATGAACCCATGATGCGAGGGATGCAGTCTTGACGGAGTGATGATATCCAATATGCCTCCCAACCGTGTCTAGGTTACATAATTTGGGTAGTAACCTATGTAGACAACCATCCACACATTGGAGAGCCCACAGCATGGTGTCATGATAGAAATAACTGCATAATTTTAGGTAAATTGTAATGGTGGAGGCCCTGAACTAGGGGCTAGGGTTGCAGCGGCACACATGATAGTCCGAGTAAGCGCAACCGTACTTAGACCTCGCTACGGATCTTAGATCACTAACGAGAATCTTACCACTTACTTATACACATATTCTCACTCTGATATACATGTGCAACCATATCCCTACACAGCTGGATGCTGGCATATGCGTCATTACACTATTCACGATTTGTCAGTAACTAGATACGTTTCAGTCACGGGATTTTGAGATTCAACCTCTATTAAGATGTGGCACGACTACATAAAACGTGACTCCTCCAATGCCATCAAAACGCATGAATACACTATCAGAGCATACTGCTAATGAGCGCAGTGGCGCAGCCACAATTCGGGCATCAATCTGTCCGGGTACCCCAAGCCTAGTGACTCATATTACCACCCCAATTGCACGTGTCAGTGTACGCATTCTATCGGATGCCGAGTTCAACAAATGTGAGTGTGGAGCTCACAGTTCCAATGATGACGATGATGAGCCTGAACCCACCAGTCACGACGTCAATGATGTTGATCACAGCGATACTATTCAATTCGAGCGTACCATGACTGGTATGCGAGATATGCTGGAGCTGCAGCACAAACTCGTCTTGATACTCTTCCAAAATGCAGACATGAGGCCATCATCAGGAAGCGAGAAATGAAGAGACAAGTTCGAGATCACGCACCCAAAACGCTATTGTGGAGGTGAACGAGAATTTGAGACCTTTCTCGGCACCCTTCACTCGAACTTCAGAACTCACAACTACCTCTTCCTGGCAGGGGATACCGAAAAACTTCAGTATGCACTTGACCAGCTCGGAAGCAGGGTTTATCATCCAGGTCATACCCAACCGAAGAGGAGTATAACTGACCCGGTATCCTGGGGGCACAACCTACTTGCCAATGACCACCCATGCCTACATGACCTCGACCTTTTCGTTGATGTCATGCGAAAGGAGTCGGGAAACAAAGATCGGAAGCACACCACCAAATCATGCAAGGCTACCTCAACTCCAATGAGAATATGGGCGCATATACTAACCGACTTTGACAAAACTGAATAGGAGCTGGGTGGGATGAGGAGTAGCACAAGATCATGCTCTACGATATGATCTGGGCTAGGCTGAAACCTAATCATCACCTGAAGTTAAGGCCTTTTACCAAGGCAAATGGGAGATTCAACTCCATTGGCGAGCATTTCGACAGAGCAGTAGACGTCGACACACCACAATGGAAATACGATAACCAACAATAGGCAACCGAAAGTGGAAGCAGCATTGAGACAGGAAAGAAGAGACTTCATCAACCATCGATATCGACTTATGCGGGAGGAAGCTCAACATCGGGAGTGAGCTCGGGAACACATCCTGGCTTGGCATCAGCACTTCTACCTGCACATTGGATGACTGAAGAGGAATGTCACTGACGATACGAAGCCAGAATGTCAAAGTCTGCTCGTGATGTGGAGCAAAAGGCATTCGAACTTGGGAATGCCTAAAGTACTCACCCGCCGCCAGGCTTAAAGAAATGTCAAATCAAAAACTCGACCTCAATGATGTAGAACGCCAAGTCAAGCGCCAACGATCCTTCAATAAGAAGAAGCAAAGAAACAAGTCTACCATCCCGGTATCTTTCTCGGCGAGACAGTTTGGATGAGATGGAGCTGGGAATGCAGGCGGTGGGGACACAGGAATCGATGCCGACTTTGGATGAGGTACAACCACATTCGGTATCATTAAAGCCGTGGGTTGCTTTGCAGAGCCCGGGTGCTTGCATGTTTAGTCAATATCTCTGCAGTATGGGGACACCCGATTCAGCGTACATTGTTCATGAAGTTCGGATAAGTGACCGATACGGCGAGATGCATCCCGTAGGGACACCGATCGACCGTGGCACTCCCAGCATCTTTATGTCTCCAAAACTGCGTTAGAGACTCGGACTGCCACACCAGGGGGCTTACATCAGCAAAAAGTGAAATTGGATTCCGAAAATGGACCCCACACACCGATCCATCTCCACATTCTCCACAAATAATCCGAGCGACGTATTTGCAATCTTCCACCATGCTTTGAAGCATTCAATGATGTGATGGCGTCATCACGACATCTCAAAACCGTAGTTAGTCATTTAAGACAATTTATTGAACTTGTTTCTTTCACATTTGTGCTCTAGATTTGAATCGTTTCGTCGGTTTTTTGAATTGTTCCATTGATTTCCAGTATATTCTTAACTCTTAAATCCCTTGAGACATCAATTATATACAAGCTTGCACGACTCTCATTACAATGATCAAGACACCCAGAATAAACACTCATCAGATTTCGATATATTGCTGCAACGATTACTTCAAGCATCGAGTCGAATAATCTACATGTAAAACACATTCAAACACCTCAAGTCAATCCTGTTGCTCAGGTACCACTGCGAGCTATCTGGCTGCGGAGTCAGCAGAACACAGTGTACAGCTCCTTGGGTTGTGCTAATAGGGACGATATAAGTCATTCCGACGCTTAAAAGAGGCTCCTGACAGTGGCTTCCATCACCCAAGGGTTCCATCAGAGGTTGATACTTCTCCTCAACAATCACCATACCAGCAGTCTGACGTATCGGCCCTGTTGCAAATGTCTGAACCAAGGCAAGAAGCCCTTCAACCCTGAATTCAGCATCCTTGACGACGAATATACACATCAACCGTGGGGGTATGTGTCAAGCAGTCAACTTAAAGTGGCTATCAAGACTCATTCCCACACAGGGAAGCACTGTATCATGTCTTAGTGGCTTATGCATTCTCCACCTTGTGCACACAGCGCACGGAACCATATGAATGGCTAGCTTATTGCATTGATAAGATGACACTAGAATTGCTACTGGGTTGTACCGAATAAATTGTGCGTGGTTGGGACAACTGAAATACTGATCGTGATCGATGTAGTCTGTGAAGTTGGCAAATCCCTTCAAATGCCAACAAATGTGGTTATGTAGCTCCCGTTGGGGCATTGCACACCACTCGGCCAAGTCATTAAAGGTCTTGATTTCTGCTCACAAGTTTTTCATCTTTCACTTCATAGGTGCTTTGGTTAGAGGCATATCATCATCGCGATATTGTTTTGTGGCATTTGCATTCTGCTATTGATAGTGAAACACCTCCTATCAGGCATTCGTTTGCACAAGCTGGAGGGTGGCCTCATGATAATTCGATTGTCGGTACCCTTGTTCAAGATCCATCATCGCTTTTTCTGGGAGTTCAGACCTGACATTTCTGAGGTTTCCAAGCTGGCGGATATGGTCAGAGAAGTGGTTCAGGAGATGCGTTTTCACAAAGCTGAAATCTGATTCATCGACAAGATGTTGTGCAATTTCTGACTCTATGCGTGTTTATCCGCACCAAGGTGAGGACGCTTTGCAGCTGCTGATAGATTGTTCCGAGCGGGGTCACACTCGCGTTCCTCGTGAATGCCCAACGTAAGGTGCTGTTCCAAGGCTTCCGTCACCATCTTTGTAGATTGACTGTCATGGATTCGACCAAAATAATCCTTCTGATGATGAAACTCCTCCAGATAATTCTCCATGTACTCGATTGTAGCCTCAGTATGGTATTGGAACTGTGCCTTAATGTGAAAATACACCAAGTTCTTGACACACAACAAGGCTTCTGTGAAGGGAAACCTTTGGGTCGCCAAAGAGTTTGAATGAGTCGCCACGAAAACTGGAACAATCACACGCCCGAGTGCTTTCATCTTCCAAACACTCCATTGTGTCACCTGCCCATATGGCTTGTTGAATTGAGCGACGCCAGGATATGGAAGCATCATTGCCCAGAGCTGGTGGCATTTGTTGATACTGGAATGATGTTCGAGGAAGGACGTTACCCAGTCCATCATCCCCTAACATACCGCCATAGACGGTATGAAGAATATCGGGTATGATTATAGTCGTCGGAGTAATGCAGTTCATATTCCAGAAGACGGCTTCCGAGGTTCCAACCGCTCGATCTTCCAGATGTTGTTAAGGTTCCCATCTCTCGATTTCATCTCCATGAGTCCGCAGAATCAAGCTTTGTTAAAGGGGAAATATGCCAGCGTTCGGCCTTATAGGGATACTTATGGTAATGATGGTATACGGTTGCAAACGTGGACTCGAGTGATAGTAAATTGGTGTATAGGGAAGCTCATCGCTAGAGATCTAAGTCTCGTGGTGAGCTGACTATACACAATGGCCGTTTCCCAGACCTGGGTCACGTGCCGCTGCTACATTATGCCTCTCTTTCGGCGCAGACCTCCTGGGCTGCATAAACCATACAAGAGAATAGGAAAGGAAAGGGAAACAAAGAATGAAACAATCATCCTACGTACGCAATTGTAGGAACCCATAAGGCCCACCACCGAGCGGAACAGCTCAATGGCGACCTTTCGGGAGATCCGGTGCACTGGGAAACACCACTTCCAGTAGCATGTGGTAAAAACCCGTGCCGACGCCATTTGTACCGGGCCGAGATCCAAAGAGGAGAAGATGAGAAAAGAGAAACAAGAAAACACCCAAAGGGATCCCATCCTCCATTATCTCAACTTCCTAACCCATGCTCCAATGACCAATACTCCGGTAGTTTGTATCTCGGCATAGGTCTTTGTTGAAATCATCAGGGTGGTAGAGCTTCCGCTCGTGACTTGACATCGATGGGAGCTTCTGCTGCCGGCATCAGTCATAGCCCTCAATCATATACGTCAATTGCGTCTTATTCGTCAATATCCAACACCTAAGTTTCTCTAAAATGGTAATACTTACCAAGTTCATGCGTGCTAGCGCTGAAGCTCTGTGCAGTGCTTCCGCATGCTCTGTAGAGAATATCTTGCAGCTGGTAGTCATCGGCAATGGCATTGACTCGTAGATGCTGCGTGATGCAGTAATCTTCTTTGCATGTCCACTTCGGTGACCATCCGGTCGACTTCATTGTTGCTCTTGATAGGCGGCTTCAGACGAATCTTGGTTGGCTTCTTGTAGACTTTTCGGTGGGCTTTTGGCTTGTCGGTAGGATGCATTTTCTGACATCGTCATCCCCCATTCTGAAGTTTGTCGCTGCGTCGACGACTTAGACTCAAATTGGTTGTTGATTGCTGTTGTGGTTCAGAAGACTTATGAACTTCAGTAGCCTTTTGGCGATCTTTGTTGACCGACGCGTCTTTCGGCAGCCTTCGTCTCTAGATTTCTAAGGTCTTCAACTTCGCTTGTCATTGGGCTGGTCTTGGTCGACTTCACTTCCGTCGACTCGTTTTTCCACTTGCTTTCGTCTCATTTCTCCACTTGCTTTGCCCTTTCTTGTTGACCAGCTTCGTGTTTCGACTTGCTTCGTGTTTCGACTAGCTTCATGTTCGACTAGCTTCGTGTTGACCTTTCGACTGCTTTTCACCTTTTCAGACTTCGCTTGGTCTGTTCTCGTTGTCTCTGACTTGGGGCTATGGCCGTGAATTCTGTAGGTGGGCTGTTCATCTACCGGATGCTAGGTGCGTATGTTGAGTCTTCTGGTACGCTTATCCCCACTCGCTGGGTGCATTTATCGCGGCTCTCGGGTGCCGCTGGACTTCTCTGTCATTAAGTGCATTATGTCTTCATTCGGGCACCTCCGATCGAGTCATAGTATATGAGGGTTTCGGTTCCTGTAGGGTCATCCCTCTCTTTAAAGGCCGTTGCTCTGCCGACGACTTATCTCTTCTGATTGGTATTGTAGCTTGGTGATATGGTAGCTGGTGCGTTTGTCAACCCGAATGGCATGACTGGGTGCTCGAAATGCCTGTACAGGGTGCAGAATGCGGTTTTGTACTCGTCGCCTTCCTTGATTTGGATTGGGTGATAGGCATTCCTGAGGTACTGTCGAGCATCTCCGAGATCAGTGGGAGAGGATGTTAGTTCTTCACCTGGGCTTGATTGAGAGCTCGGTAGTCGACACACAGCCGCTGTCTGCCCTCGGTTTGCTTCGCTAATGAGATCGGTGCCGCTGCAGGCGGAGATGAACTCTTCCTTTCCCAGCTCTTGGTCTCACTGGCTCTTTCCGAGATTGTGTAGATCCACGCAATTTGTGTGGTTCTTCACGGCCGGGTACCCTGTCATTTCCTCCCACACTCGTCCTACGGCGCTCTTCCTAACGAATTCCCTTTGCATGCCGTGATAGTTGCGGTGCGAGAGTTGGCATTTCTTTGCTTCATACGTCCACATAGTCCTTGTATCTCACGAGGATACGACAAATCTTGATATTGTGAATCTTGATATTGCACTGGGATGCGACCCCCATCATCTGTTACCATCTTCTCGTTAACTATGTCTGTTCCTATTCTTATTACCCTTTTCTGCATGCTGCATTATAGCATACTTGGGCGGAGTGGAGATGCGTAGGGGTCCCGGGATAGATAGATCAGACGGTTCGTCACAATAGGACCAAGCCCCACTGACCAGTTTCTCCTTTTGTGTCTTGGCGAGCCGGTAGCAGTCATTCAAGCCCCATCACTGTGTTATTCTTCTGCCGCCACTGCCGCCGCTGCTCCTGCTCGCGCATTCAGCATCCTGTGGTTTCTCTCACCTACGGTGATGCCTTCCAGCGATGCTCCCAGCAACCCTTGACATTCTCCAAGTCATATGGCGAGCGCCTCCACGACTTCCTTACTAGCTAAAAGATGATCAAATGCGGTGGCGGGACTTATGATTGTGTCCCTCACCGCGTTCCGCAAGGGGACTTGTGCGATCTGCTTGTGGAATCTTCGCCCGCTGTGATCCATTTGGCGTTCATAGGGCTGTCAATTGACCTTTGCTGCAGTCGATTTCCGGGTTTCTTGCCATGGCAAGCCCAAGACTAGATTGTATGCCATCATTGGGATGACTAAAACCTCCGATTTGTCAACCAGTTTAAGGAGTTCAAAATACTGAACCAAGAGTCTGGCCATTCGACTCTCTACATTCATCATCACCGGGCTAGGGTGGAGGTGAATGCTGGTTCGTATGGTAGCTCGAGTTTCCTAAGTAGGGTCGGTGATATACAGATGCTCATTGCACCGCAGTCGATTTGTTCTTTGACTCGCTGCATGTTTCCATGTATATTTGGTACAAGGTAGGTTTTGTGGTCTGCGCTGCTGCAGAGAGTGCGTTGGCGGTTTGCCTTTCGGCTTTCGTAGACTTCCTTTGAAAGCCACAGCACTGTATATAGTTGGCATGGCTGCCTTCACTGGCTTAGTTATTGGACTTGACTGATTTTGAATTCCCAGGAGTGTTTTCCGCAGGTTCGGGAGATGGACTGTCGGATGTTGCATTTCTTATCACCGCCATTCTGAGACTCTCCCGATTGTCTTTGTTGTTTTCACTGTCCTCCGGTCTTCTTCGAGGTTGCTAGAGTTGTAGGTATACAAGATGCGCTGACTCGCTTGACTTCGCCTTCGGTTCTCTGTATTGCCGATGCTGGGGTATGATCGCATCATTAATTTTAGGTTCTCTGACTGATCTTTGCGCTCAATCGACTAGTTGGAATGGTATTCGATTTCTCTTGTCGGTAGGGTCGAATCATGTACTCGTGATAATCGTCGTCATTGTGGCAACGCATCTCGTCCATTGTAGCTTCTCTGGCTGCTGATCGCACTCAATGGACTCTTAGGAATGATGTTCGACTCACTATCTCGATTGTATTCGGTTTGTCTCATTGGCTGGATCAAATAGTTGCGTCCTTTAGTCGTGATAATTGTCGTCAGCACCGGTGACGCGTCTCATGTGACAGTTGGTCTCTGAACTCTCCTCCGCTGCCATCAGGGTGCTCCATTGAATGAAGAAACGATCGATAACTGTGCGTGCAGTAATCATTCTTGGATATGTCGTTTTCAGACTTTAATCTCAATTGTAGACGTTACGTTGTGGCACATTTAGGGGTACGTCAATCGTGTAGACTGCGACAATGCGTCCTCAATGCAGCTGTCGGTATTTGAACTCATCTCAATCGACCGTATGCAATCGATTCTTTTGACCTTTTGTGTGATTCGTAGTCGATTCTGGTGAACTCATATGCGACACGTCCAATGGAGGTAAATCTCGTGAATCTCGATAACGAAACGTATGCACTTAATGAAAACGCCATCATAGTGTAAGGGCACGTACGCCAGCGTTCGGCCCAATAGGCGTACGTATGGTAATGATGGTATACGGTTGCAAACGTGGACTCGAAAGATAGTAAATAGGTGTAGAGGTAAGCTTATCGCTCGAGATCTAAGTCTCGTGGCGAGCTGACTATATGCAATGGCCGTTAACCGGACCTGGGTCATGTGCCGCTGTTACACTTTGGAAGTATAGCTGATAGCCTCTCAATTGCCAGGACAATGAATTCCCTGCTCCAAACAACGATTCCGGAGCATTGCATTCAGGGCAATCGGGCTGCTTGATTGAGTGCAAGTGAATGTTTTCGAAGTAGTCAGCCATCAATGCACAGATCACCAGATAACATTGCCATATCCCACGGACTGCACGAAGCGTAAGATGTCTGTCGTGGAAAAGCGAGTCGAGCGGACAAAGAATTCGCCCAAAGACCTTCCATACAACCTCCCGATTGTGGATTTGTTGTTTGTTCATGGCAGTGGTTTTTTGATGCCTTTTGAAGTGAGATTTTGGACGAATGGGAAGAAGGGCAACGAGGCTGCATGAAACATTCGAACATTTGCATGTAATTGTCGAGTCAATGTTTCCGAGACACAAAAATACTGTCCATTCTTTCTTGTTTCCCGAATAGTGTGTAAGAGGTATCTGGACAGAACTGCCGAAAACAGGGACAATTGTAGCACCCAGCAGCAACAATACCTATTGAAGGGGTCGAAATCTTCGTAGCTATGACAACATTCAACTAATGTACCTGTTGTTTCCACCACCAGTCGCTTGATTGCACCTCTGAGTAGATACGTTCCTGGGCATCATTGAATGCCTTTGCTGATGCATACGACATATGTTCCCGGAACGCAGGCTGTTTCATCAGGAACCCAATACATTCAACAGGATTGCAGTAAAAGAAACACGTGTGATCATCGTCGCGAAGGTGGTGTGGATAGCACCAATGCTTGTACCACACTTCGCTGGATTTCCAAAAGTCGATGCTCATCATGCCGGACATTTTATTCAACCTTTTGAACACAGTGTGGAATGAAGTGAAGTTGCTGATGGACCAAGTTAGTGCTACCGATGGTTGCAGGTTACCCGGCTGTGGTCCTGGTTTGCAACGGGACCTCAGCCACGGTATTCAAAACATACCCGGACCTTATGCAAAACTGCTGGGTTCGGAGTTGGGTTGGAACCAGACCTGGGTTCAATGTTGTGGGTTCCACAACGTTCGCACCAATTAAGTATTTCAATTCTCATCGTATTGAAACCTAATCTATATGTGAAATAGGCAGTGTGATGACCTGTTCCATATCCTGTTTGCCAATTTACCATCATACCAATTTTGAATGAGTCGCAGTGAAATTAAGCCGGAAATCACACCAAAGTGACCGGTTCTCCATATCGACTCAGTGCCTATAGATCCGATCGCAAACCGGCTGATGTGAGATGCAAGTGGGCATCAAACTGCATATTTCACATATAGCTTACGTAGCGATACGATTAGAACACACCTACTTAATTGGAGGAAGATATGTTGATCTTTGAGGAATTGGTTATGTGTGGTAACCTGTTGCAACGGTCCGGTTCCATGTCGGAACCGGACCCGCAACTCAACTGGGAATTTGCACCCATCCCTAACACTACTGACGGTTGCCCTGGTAGGGTTCCTGAACAGCTCATTGATAGTAGCTCTGCTGAAGTTGTGTTCGACGCACCAGTGCGCTAATTGATACACTTCCTCCCAAGAACATGGCGACCATAGATCAATTTCATCAATGAAGCTATCATAATACTCATCACTAATAAGCCTGTAGGCCAGACGGTTGGCCAAGTGTGGAGTACCATATATACATGTCTGAACTGGAGCTTGCTCTTGATCCATAAACGCATTCTCACTGTCTGCTTCTGTATCGCTGGAATCATCATCCGAAGGGTGAAGCAGAGGGTTGCAATGCAGTTCATGACCGAATGGAAGTAGAGTACTATTGTGCTTGATCGCAAAACCATCATCTTGCAGTTGTCCCGCCGCTACGTATACTATCCTGTCTACGAGATTGTAAGAGAGGTGAGTGATGTCAGCGGCAATGTAGGAGTATGTCTTCAAGAGGTACACACACTGCTGATGAATATCCATGTTTCTTTAGCAAAATTCAATATCGCAACAATGTTAAAAATCATCCAAATGGTCATTTAGCATCTCATACCATTATAAGCCGGCAGGTCATCGGCAAAAGCCGTACCAAAATCGACTTTTTCCCAACATTTGTCCTACCACTCTCATAGGATTTCTCACATCCTCCATCACACGTTTGAAAAGTGTTTAATCGCTCTCATAATTTCAACATCGCTAGGATGTCGAAAAGCATACCGCATCCGCATTAAGCTCGTCACAGCGATTGTTTTGCACCCTCACAAAACCCTCCTATGCACATTGCCTGATTTGTGGTTGTCACTTTTTCTTAACTTCATACCTTACATGAATCATTCATTCTCCTCAGATACTGACCCAGCGACATCATCGCTGGGTACAAGAAGCAGAGCAAGGACAAACGAGTGCGATATGACCACAGATCATTCTTTTTGTTGTCTTTGTGATGAAGTTAAGCCCTCAGTGGATGAATCAGGGCACTTAGATGATGCTAAGCAAACTGTTTCTTAGCTGAATTACAGCCAAGATGATGATGCCGGATGAACACAACCATTCAAGCCCATTTATATAGTCGCCTTGCCTGCCCACCTCACTTACAATGTCCAGAATCTTTGTCACACACTCCTCACCTCTGCTACCAGATTGCATCACCCTTGATGATACATTGAACACTCTTAACGCTTCTCTAGTGTAACATGCATTCGATATCCGCCGCTCGATTATTGAACACCATTGAGAACCCAAAATGCAATGTGATGCCTTGCGGTTGCCGAAATCAGTTGTCACAGAGGGTAATACACTCCAGATGCTGACTGTACAAGTCCGCGTCTGGGCCAAGAATGCTGTTGTTGGAGTCAGCCAAAGGGCAGCAGAAACCATGGGGATTTGGCAGGATGAGGGTGGCTTGACAACACAACGGATAGATAATACAGTGAGGGAGTGCATTTGGGCGATCGCCCTCTCCCTGAGCATCATCAACAAGCAAGGCACCGGCCCCGAGAAATGGGATCTCCTACTCGATCATTGCATCACTTGAATCATGCATCTGGCATCCAACAAGCCGCTTCGGAAACAGCAAATTCCAGAGAAGACTAACCTTGATGGTCAGAAACTGAAGGCTGCACAGGACGACATCGCAGAGGTTGGCCTTCGCTGAAGCAATAATAGGCTTACAGGAAGCCCGACGAAGAAGATGAAACTCTTGCATGTTGGTATGTATTTCATCGCCCCCATGCTTCTTTCCCTCATCCTCCTGATGTGTAGATCCCGAAGACGATGAGGAACACACCATGGGTCACAGGTCATCGCCGATAAAGGTGCGTTGCGATGCCTTGACTGATTTCCCTGACAAGCCATTTGACATTACTATCGCCTATGTGGATCCCGACATTGCTGGGGAGAGGGTGGTTGTAAATAATTCCGATCTATTCTCTTGGCACTGGCGTGGGGATGATGAATCAATACTTCGGATAGTGACATCAGTCGTTGATACAATGATTGTGTCAATCGTGGATGCTCCAATCCCCAGTAAGCCAGACTGCAGACAATCATTCCGTGAGTGGTGGGGCTGCCGGGCGGGGCCTAATGGAGACGGTGGTCTGTACGCCCGTCAGGTCGCCCCAATTGCCAATGAGAATATTTCTGCCGGAGGGGTCCAGGCGGCAATGACAATAAGCAACCAAATGCGATTTTGCGTCCTTCGCCGTGGCCGACAAGCCGACGGCACAGCTGGTGCCCAGACACCTCTGTATGGTGGACGCAGCTACCTTGCTCAGGATAACATCATCCCACCTTCAGAGAAGGATAAAATCAACGACATTGGGGAGCAATCGGATGATGATGGTGAGATGCGGCGGCCAAATGCAAGAAACTTTCTGATAACGAAAACAGGCTTCCAAAAGTTTTTACAGAAGCTTAACAAGAGGAGTATCAGACAGCAGTGATACATTTAAGTGATCCAAAACCGTGATCTTGGTCCCTTTCCCGATTCTGAGCAAACCCTCGTTCAGGATCAGGATGTGGCTTGGCAACATAAGCATGATCACATTGTGAATCCTCCCACTGCAGGCTCTTTGGCCGATAAGAAACGTACATGTAGCCGCCCAGCTGCAAATTAGTCCTTGTGAGCATGGAATGCACTGGCTGGATGGTGGTTCAAGGATTTGGGTTGAGGGTGGGTATTTCACCGACACTTTGGAGGGTGGATGGATTGGTGATAATTTGGAGTTTTTTGGTGAGGTTTGGGGTCTCTTTTTGGTGTTTTGTTGATTTTATTATTACTTCATTCATATTCATGCATGAAGGGGTGTGTTGAGAGTTCATGATGTTCGAATTAATCGTTGAGACATGTATATTTGTGAAATGCATACTTGCAGCAATAGGACTGTGTGGATGGCAATCATGTGATTAGTGGCATGGTATCTTTACCCAGGCGAACTTAGCCCGAATGATTAGAGCAATGCGAAAGCTTTTTAGCTCGTTGCAATAACGTATTTTGTCAACCCAAGCCATTCAACAACCCTGAGTCATGCTTCTCACCTCCCATTCTCTGTTCCGAGTTCCCATCCATCCAAGAAGTGGGAAGTGTGGGTGTCAGGAGAAGTCAAGATACCAGAATCATCGGCAGGATAAAAAGACGCAACACGACCATGCTTTTAAACATATCGACACTTTCTTTCCTTTACACAATGCTTCAATTCATTTACTCTAGATTCATCGACATTGTCATTTGTCACTCCATTAATTTTTTCGTACTTATCACTGGCCACCTTTTCAAATCATGACAAGCAGGGGCCGCACTTCTCTTCCTACTATTCAAACTTCCAGCACAAGGAGAAGCAGACGATCTATCCATGACAATGATCACAATGACGACATCAGGACAATACCCGACAATTTCCATGATTGTCGAGAGGACTATTCAGAATCAGATGACGAGCCTCTTCGGCGACCATTCAGGAATGCAGTCGACATGCATTCATCAAATGATCCCTTCACATCACCACGTGTCAAACAAGTCGTGGCAACTCAAGTAACTCATACGTTGGCGCTATCCCTACATCGTGGGTGTCAGGAGGTCTCTATTGTCCCATGGGAGGAGGATGAATGCGAGCCTACGATGCTGGCATCCAAGAAAGTATCTGATTCAGCATTTTGATGGTTGAATTCGCCCACTCATGTAAATATATACTTGAGGAAGGATTCAAACAAAGCCGGTAAGAAATTGGTCGGATGGAGAGCTGGAAATCTGTGCCGATATGAGCGCTGTCTTCATACCATGACAGGCCTTATTGCTGGTGCGGCATACAATGCCCAGTCCACCCTTTCTGGTGTTCCAGCAATGATCATGGCATATGTGAAGCCTATCGCGATCAATCATGCGATGTTTGTGAATCCCATTGCCATCAATGTAGTGAAGACCGCACAGATCCATAGTTGATTGTATGAAGAAATCGCCAGGATTGATCCAGCCCAGAGAAACTCAGACCCTCCATGTGCCTACATTTGAGTGGAAAATGAATCTTCTGAAAGATTGTTTTCATCGCTGAGGTTATTCATCAGCCTCTCGCAATAACTACTTGCTCCAATGCGGATAAGGTATTCTGCTGCAAGACCTCAATCGATTCTATTTATGGATCTCGAACCCAGTCGCCTACAGTGATCTGGAAATGTGTATCCTGGCTATTGGACAAGGACAACTTTTCATGCTCCACAAACCTTTGTAAGGTGAGTTCAAAGTTCCCTTCTTGTTTAATCGTTGGCTTGACGATCAATTTAGGCCTGGATGTTTCGATTTGCAGCTACTGAAAGTGTGGATCTTATTCAACGGACATACTTCTATGGCATATGACAAATGCGAACGCAAGATAGATCATTGATTGATAAAATCAACATGACATTCATTGCCCTCACAGCAATGGCCATCCACTATTGTTTGTCGCCCTGGAAGACACTCCAGTTTAGGGTTCCGCCGAAGATTGGTCCAGCAGGTGGAGCACAAAGTATGTGTGATACAAGGAACATTGATCACGTTGTTGACAAAGCATGCAGGGATGAATTTCGTTGTCGTGGCACTAATTCGCGTTCTTCCTGGCCTGAGGTTCAGGGTACAGAGATAGTCATTATCCGCGGCATGATTCACCGAAGGATCCACTCAACTAGTAGGGACCCAGTGATGGCACAACCTCACAAAGATCAGCGCAGCTTTCATGATGACTTCCTCGATTACGTCCCGGTTTGGCAGAAATCCCTGATCAGGAGATCACACACCGTAGTGTCCGTAATAACCAACCAAAATGGAGGTTTCGTTTCGAGGAGCGTAGGGAAGGAGTTGCCGCAGCAAGATACTTGATGGGCTGGAACTAAGAAACAAACGGGAGACGAAGGAAACAGATGAGATGATTGGTATGTGAATGGAGACGTCTCCATCAGCGAAATGTAAAATTGTTTGGAATTCATAACCAAACATCTCAGCAACTCTGAACAGCCACCCTGATTCTTCCAGAGGCTCCCAGATGTTCCCAGATCGGCTGAATACAAAGCGATGTGCTGTCACGTGCTCCGAGACTACATCACCAGTTCTCCTCAATTCTCCGGAAGTTGTGGAACAGAATCCAAGAATATCCTTAAGAGTGTAAAGTTGTCTTCAAAAAGCTTCCAAATCAAACTATTAAGATGTGCAAATTTCGGAGCTGTTGGGAGTATTGGCCGCATCTCCGAGAGTATTCTGTGGGACTTTGAACCTGGACCCATACTCTTCGGGAGTGATTATAATAATGTTTATATCGAATAGTACAATTCAATTAACTATCTTCTGCGCACTGTAATAGCGAGGTCTTAGACTAGAGGTTAGGGTTGTTACGCTGGCATGTCATGCGGCCGGGTAAGCGACAACCTTAAATAGACTGCTCGTGAGGATTATGATCCTTACCGAGAATCATACCATATATTCATACACGTGCGATCACTCTGACCGTCTTCAACCGTATCCCTACAAGTATAATCTATTTTCCTACTTAGCCGGACGCGGGCATACGTGCCCTTACGCTATTCTCGGTCTTTCAGTCTCCGGATACGTTTCGCTCATGGTTTTTCAATTTTACCCCTTTTCAGACACGTCGCAACACGCACACAACCTACAAATCTAAGCAATTGACCACTCAATGCCTCCCAAACGGACAAATCGACATCCTCTACGCAGTGCCAATGAGCGTGGGAGCGCAGAGATGATTCGCGCGTCGATCGGTCGCGATACTCCGAGCCTCGCTAGTCGGATCACCCCTGGATCAGTGACTCCAAGAGTTCTAGCGGAGACGGAAATCGATGAAGACTCCGATCGCGGGAACAGAATCATCGACGACGACGACGACCCCCTTTCCGACAAAGACAGCGGTCATGACGACGACACTCCACAACCTAACGAGTCTGCGCATGATAATGACGAGCCAACTGCACCATCCAGGATCAACCTGGAGGAGATGGTGGAGCGACAGCAAAAGATGATCGAATTCCTCTTCCAGCATAAAACCGAACTACTAGAACGACGCGGATCATCGACCCCAGACGCGAAGGACAAGTTTAAGATGGCACAGCCGAAACGCTATTGCGGCGGTGCCCGAGAATTGGGAACCTACCTCGGCTCACTTCAATCGAACTTCCGGACCCATAAACACCTTTTTCACGACGACACGGACAAGATTCAGTATGCTTTAGACCACCTTGGAAGCTGGGCCTACCACACCGATCGCGACATGCAAAAGAGGACTATGATCGACCCAATTACCTGGGGCCAAGACCTACAGAAGAACAACTCGCCCTGCCTCAATAATCTTGACCTTTTGTCTGCGGAAATACAGAAGATGTACGGCGATAAGGACCGGAGACTCAACGTGGCTAGGAAATCATTCTACGACTTCCCGCAGGGCTACTACAACGCCGACGAGAACCTACCAGCATACGCCAATCGACTACGGCGGAATTGGAGGGAAGCAGAGTGGGATGAAGTGCAGTTCCAACCGATGCTGTACGATATGGTCTGGGCGGGCTTGAAGGCTGACCTACTTACAAAACTCAAACCGTTTACCAAAGAGAATGGGAAGTTCAATTTCATTGACGAACTTTTCGATCCAGCAGCTGATGTTGAAACTGAACCGGAAAAGTACAACAAACAGCAACAGAAGCCGCTGGGCGAGTTGTCTCGTCCGGGCGGGAAAAACCGCAATTTTCAGCCATCAATCTCAGAAACGAAGGATGTACCTAAGAATCCATCCAAGCCCGACAAGCCCGATAAGTCATCTGGTGGCGGCGGAAAAGATCTACCTCCGTGACCATGGGTAACCAGGGCGGTCTATGCATCGCGGAAGGCCAACGGGAAATGCCTACGGTGCGGCGGCGAAGGTCATAAAGCCTTCCAATGCCCGAAATACTCCAATCCGAACTACCAAGATAGTCTCGCCCCCGGAGATGGCAAAGGCAAAGACACAGACGGCAAAGGCGGCAATCGGGAAATCAAGCGCCAACGATCCTTCGATACCCAGCAAGCAAAGAACTAGCATACCACTCCCGGTATCTAGCGCGGCGGTGGAGGTTTGACGAGATGGAGCTGGGAATGGAGAAATTGGGGGCACAGGCACTAATGGCGACTCTGGACGAAGTTCAACCTCATCGGATTTCACTAAAATCAAGAGTCGTCCTGGAGAGCCCGAGGGCAAGAATGTTAAGTCAATGTCTATGCGGCACCGAAACACCTGATTCGGCACACATAATTCACGAAGTACAAATACGAGACAGAAATGGCGAGATGCAACGCGTACGGGCTCTTATCGACTGCGGCGCAACCAGCATCTTTATGGCACCGAGGCTTCTCAAGCGACTCGGGATATCACATGAGGCGGCACACATCACCACCCTCATCCTAGACGGAGGAGTGACGCAACATCCGAAGGCCAGCCGGAAGACTCGGATCACAATGCAGTATTTGGACTATCTCGCACCGGTTAATGAATCGGACGTGCTAGTCGTACCAATGCACGCGTACGATCTAGTACTTGGCTTACCGTGGTGTCACAAAAGAAATCCTGACATCGACTGGGCTCACCTTCGATTGACTACCCTACGATCACCGAGTGCGAGTGGAGTAGAGGAAATGACACCGATGACTACGGCAGTGGCATCGAAGGTCTCAGAAGCCGAAAATGACATGCTCCTGTGGCGCGGTCCGAGTATACAGACACTCGGAGCAACTTCATTTGACGTCCTTCTAGCTAGTGACGAGGTCGTCGCAGCATTTGCCCTACGGATCGGGGAATGCACAGGACTGCTGGGAGCGGCTTTGGCAGACATCACCTTTGATTCACCAGGTAATAAGACCCAAGCGCTGGACGCGACGAGCAGGGAGCAGCGGCGGTAGTTGCGGCAGAAGAGCCCATCCGAGGAGTTGCTTGAATGACTGCTACCGGCTCGCCGAGACCCGAAGGGAGTGACTGGACGGCGGGGCTTGGCTCCTTTGTGGGTGAACTGTTAACGACAAGGCCTCCTGGATTACTCCTTTCTTCTCCTTCACTTCCTTGCTCTGGAATACTCAAGCTAACGCAGCTCAGATGCAGCAGACAGGAGAGTACCGACAGACGACGGGAACTTCATCCCAGCAAGGTACTCGGAATTCGTGGATATCTTTAGCAAGACAAAGGCTGAAACACTGGCACTGCACCGCCCAATTGACCATGCAATTGACCTGGAGCCGGGGTTCAAGATACCATACGGACGGATCTACACCCTCTCGGAAGTCGAACTCCGAACTCTGAAAGCATACATAGAGACGAACCTATCAAACGGTTTCATCCAGCAGTCATCATCATCGGCAGCAGCACCGATATTATTTGCGAAGAAAAAAGACGGCGGCCTACGGCTATGCGTGGACTACCGGGCGCTCAATTCGGCGACAGTCAAGAACCGGTACCCCCTCCCCCGTATCTCGGAGATGCTCGACCGAATGCGCGGAGCCCTGATATTCACCAAGCTGGACCTCCGGAACGCCTATCACCTTATCCGAATCAAAGAAGGCGACGAATATAAGACCGCATTCCGGACACGCTACGGCCAGTTCGAATACCGAGTCATGCCTTTCGGATTAACGAACGCGCCAGCCTCATTCCAGGCCTACATTGACGACTGCCTACGACCTTACATTGACGACTTTGCCGTATGCTACCCAGACGACATACTGATCTACTCGACCAACGAGAAGGAGCACCAGGATCACGTAAAAAAGGTACTAGAACGACTACACCAATTCGGCCTCTATTGCAAAGCCGAAAAGTGCCAGTTCGGAGCCTCGGAGATCGGCTTCCTCGGATTTATTATCAGCTCTGACGGGATCGGCATGGAATCAGACCGCATATCAACCATCGAATACTGGCCTACGCCCAAGTCAATCCGAGACGTTCAAGTGCTTCTAGGCTTCACAAACTTCTACCGACGATTCATCCGCAAATACGCCAAAGTAACGGCACCAATTTCCGACTTACTAAAGAAATCGACAAGCAAATGGGAATGGACCCGAAAGGCAGAGCTCGCATTCCGGAAGCTCATGAAGGCATTTACCGAAGCACCGATCCACCCGCATTTCGACCCGGCAAAGCCTATCATCCTCCAGACGGACGCAAGTGGCTTCGCAATCGCCGGTTTTCTCAACCAGTACGACGGTTTCGCCATTCTCAGACCGGTCAACTTCTACTCGCGAAAATGCTCCCCTGCCGAACAGAACTATGACACGTACGATCGGGAGCTATTGGCCATCGTGGAGACCTTGAGGCAATGGCGACACCATCTCGAGGGAGCCAATAATAAGATCCTGATACAGTGCGACCACAAGAATCTCGAGTATTTTCAAACGTCAAAAGTGCTTTCCCGGAGAGAAGCGAGATGGGCTGAGATCCTTTCATCATACGACTTCGTTATTCAACACTTGGAAGGAAAAAAGAACCCTGCAGACGGACCATCAAGACGACCTGATTACGAAGAAGGCTACCAAAGACCTACTGCACGACTCTTGGCAACCCTGGCGGTCACCACCGTTGAGCCATTCAGTGATCGCCTACCAGCGATTAAGGCAGCCCAGAATACCGATCCACTAGCGACTGACATGAAGAATAAAATCGGTGGGCAAGACGGATCCAAAGATAAGGACACAGACATGCAGTGGAAAGTCAGCGCAGGAGCACTCACCTTTGAGGGGAGAATATACGTGCCAGAAGCACTCCGCAACCAAGTGATAAGTCTTTTCCACGATAACCCTGAATCTGGTCACTTTGGAGCTCTTAGAACTGCTGAACTCGTATCTAGAGACTTTTATTGGCTAGGACTAGACACCACGGTATAGAAGTACGTCGCTGGTTGCGCAGTATGCCACCGAATCAAAGCACCGCGCCACACACGATATGGATCTAATATGCCACTGCCACCACCGTACCACCCCTGGGACGGAGTTACTATGGACTTCGTCATCGACCTACCGGAATCAACCAAGTCGGGATACACCGGGATTTTGGTCATAGTCGATCGATTGACTAAGATGGCGATCTACCTGCCCTGCCGAAAGGATATTGACTCACCGGAATTGGCACGTATGTTTTTCGAGCACGTGATCTGCAAGCACGGCGTACCAAACAATATCGTCACCGACCGCGGAACGCAGTTCACCAGCCGATTCTGGACTCGAGTCTGCTCCCACATGAGCATCGACCACCGACTCTCGACCGCCTTCCACCCGCAGACCGACCGCCACACCGAGCGGCAGAACCAGACCATGGAACAGTACCTCCGAGCCGTCAGCAACTATGAGCAAGATAACTGGGCCGAACTCCTTCCCCGGGCGGAATTCGAGTACAACAACTCAGTGCATGCTTCGACGAGGATGACACCGTTCTGGGCCATGTACCACCGGAACCCTGAGATGCAGTTTAAAGCACCGAAAGCGTCACATGTGAAGTCGGAGGACTAGGCGGACGCTACGCTCGAGGGATTGGCAGAGACGCATCGGACTCTCCGTGAAAACATACAGGAAGCACAGCAGCGACAGACGAAGTACGCTAGCGGAAAGGAAATTACGTTCGACGTTGCAGACAAAGTGTGGCTCTCGACCAAGCACTTCCGGACAACCAGGCCATCTAAGAAGCTCGACTACAAACGCGCGGGACCGTACACTGTGAGTAAAGTCATCAATGAGAACGCTAACAAATTAATCCTGCCGAAGACGATGCGGAACCACAACGTTTTCAACGTGTCACAACTCGATCGGTACACACCCCCAGTCTCAGGCCAGCCAGCAAGCGAACCTCACCCGATGATCATCGACGACTCAGAAGAATGGGAAGTTGATCGCATCCTCGACTCCAAACGGCGTTATCGGAAGCTTCATTATCTCGTTCAATGGGCCGGATACAGATATGTCCGTACGAGTTGGGAGCCAGCGGAAAACCTCGGGAATGCTCAGGAGCTGGTGGACGAATTCCATCGCAGCCACCCAAGGAAGCCGCGATAGTGGAGGAATGGGATCAAATTGGCGTTCTTTCTCTTTTCCTTTGTGATAGGATGCGGTCCAGTACAAATGGCCTTGGCATGGGTTGTACCACCTTCGGATCACAGTCAAGTGGAGGTGGAGTTTCCCCGTGCACCGTATCCGCAGGACGATCGTGTGATTTGTTTCTTGTTTGTTTGTTTGTTTGCCCTTCTCTTTGTATGTGGATATGCAGCCCAGGAGGCCTGCGGCTAGAGAGGGGATAATGTAACGGCGAGGTCTTAGACTAGAGGTTAGGGTTGTTACGCTGGCACGTCATGCGGCAGGGTAAGCGACAACCTTAAATAGACTGCTCGTGAGGATTATGATCCTTACCGAGAATCTTACCACATACTCATACACGTGCGATCACTCTGACCGTCTGCAACCGTATCCCTACAAGTATAATCTATTCTTTTACTTAGCCCGACGCCGGCATACGTGCCCTTACACGCACCATGATTCAGGCATTGTAACTTCAATACACAGTCCAGTAGGTATCTAAATCCACAGCAGTATTTACAAGCCATATGCTATCGATTCTATCTGATCCATTATTTTTCTGTAGCAGCAAATTTGCAGGATCAACAATTGCTCCGACAGGTACAATCTGCATGATATCAGTCTGTTTGACAACAAGGATGAACCCGTCAACACAATCAGCCCAATAATGTCGATCGTTGTACTTTGTTGGATTCACCACCGCATATTCTTGAGGTTGAGGACGTAATATTTATTGTGGGGAATTTTTGAACATTTGAGAGAAGGTGGATATCGATTTTCCGGCAGGCAGGCAGTCGCGAAATTGGAAGATCTGATTCGGTGGCGTCCAGCTGAAGTATAATACAGGAAAAACAGGCACTTGGCCTTGGTAGGTGATATTGATGTCACTGTCCATATATTGGACCCCAATGGTATGAGATTCAGGCATGATCCCGTGGTTGGCATCTGTATATTCTACCTTGCAATGATGTCTCAGACGCTCAACAGATGTACGGCAGTGAAATGGTTGACGGTAGCACAAGAGCCCATTATGATGTGTAATGAATATAGTGTCTATGAGTACATTCTGATCATATCCGAGCACCAGTCCACTAACTTCATGTCCCCAGTCGGCCTCAATTTGTGTACAGCATGGCTGTGCAAAGTAGGGAATTCCGAAATCTACTGATGCATCTCTGAGTAGTGTTAGCAACGAGTCCAACTTCCCGGGTCGGTTCCGGGACCGGTTCCAACCCGGAACCGAACCGTTGCAACGGGTTACCCCACCAAACCTGCTCCTCAAAAGTCAACATTTCTTGCTCCAATTAAGTATTTGAATTCTGATCGTATCACAAGATCAACAATACGTAGATTGTGCAGTTTTAGTGGCTCCTTCACCTCCCGCTTTCAGATTTGCGATCCGACAAGTATTCATTGAGTCGCGATTGAAAACCCGCCATTTTCGCTTCAATTCAGCCTGTATTTCACAGCCACCTAACGAATATCAGTCGGATCGCAAATCTAGAAGCGGGAGGTGAAAGAGCGACTAATGCTGCACAATTTACGTACTGATCATGTCATGATATGATCAGAACTCAAATACTTAATTAGAGCCGAAGTTGTAGGAACAGTAAAATGGAACCGCAGTCCGGTTCAAACCCGTGCCCGAACACGGTGGGTGCCCCTGTTTTCCGGGTAACAACCCGGACTGCATCATCCGGTCCGTTTCCAAACCCGGACCGCCGCCCGGTTACCCGGAACCGTTGCTAACACTATCTCTGAGTGAGGTCAATTTGATACTTCTGCACCCGCCGTGGACATCAGTTTCTCTCACATCATGTATCTATTGTGATACGAGGCGGAAAAAGGGCTTTTTCTGACAATGGTGGAAGCATAAAAGATGGGCTCAGCGCATATTTCGCCGTTTATCGTCACCTGATAGGAGGTTGAAAACCTTCGCAGAGTCAATCTCATTACAGCCTATAAGAGCAAACTATGACAGTGTCTCCTCCATCTAGTCAACACCGGTACATGGGTCATTGTGCTTTAGCCTCTGTTGAATGTAATTGACTTGGTTGGTAGATCAATATGCCTCTTTCACATTGCCTATATGATGACGTCGAGAAATATCAGTGGTGAAATTGTCACCGGAACCCATTCGCCAAATTCACTCTGATGGATGGGTCACACAATCCATTGTTGGATATCCTAAATGGATTACACACTGTTCGAAGGTTTTCCTGAGCTCCTGAATTCCAATTGCCTGCCACCAAGCATCGAAATCACCCAACCAGATGGATAATTCTTTCGTGAACTGCGTCAGGTCTTTTGAAGTGATACCATGAATCTCTCTCTCAAGCTGATTCACAACGCGGAACATATCAGCGACAGTCCAGATTCGTGTTACCAACGGCTTAGGGTAACCCGCCAGCAGACCGGGTGTGGACCAGAAACACAGTTAGGTTCGGTCCCAGAACCGTCCAGAAACCCGACGCAGTGCTTCATGGTGGTCCATACCCGGCTCCGTACCCGTCAACCCACGTGTTTCGCTGGGTTCGGATAGACCTGCTGGGAGCAATCTCTGGTTCTGCATTTCACGTTTTTCTATCTATGGTCGCATTAAGATATCCTACTTTCAATTGCACAATATTGACTATGGTACTGCATTGTCATTTTCTGATGTATTGACAACCTTTATATAGCAAACAACAGGAGAGATGCACCCTGCCCCATCCAGAAAATAAGCGTCAATGGAACGTCATCATTTGATGGTCATGCAGCTGGGGTAATCTAAGTGGCACTTGATTGCACGTATCCATAAACAAGTGTTTAGCAGCCTTTATGAGCAAATAAGCAAATGATACCCTCGAGATAGCCTCCTGAACAGTAACAACTCATTTCATTTCCACGGTGCAACCAAGTGTTCACGAGCATTCTAGACTACAAAAACAGCCAAAACTGAGTTTATGGACTTTAACAGCCACAGCGGACTTCAATAAACCATGATCAAAGTCCCAAGATCGTGGGAGACACCGCTGACCCACATTTTCCTGATGGGGCAGGGCGCGTGTCGCTTGCTTCTTTGCCTATAAAGGATGGTACCACTTGCATTATGTGTAATCAATACCAAATCGTGTTTTTATTACCTGACTTACAGAACCAGAGATTGTTGATGCTCTCTTGACGTTGATTTTCCAGATGGGACACGGAGTGTCTCGCCTTCTCTTTTGCCTATGAAGGTTATTAATACTGTTGGTATGTATGACCGCTGCAAAATTACTTCTCAATGACCAGACTAACAACATCTGAAATCCTTGACGCTCTGTTGACAGACAATTTCAAGATGGGGCAGGGAGCGTGTTGCTGTTTTTTTGGCTTATACTGGGTGGCAACACTACCAATATATGAACTCCATGACAAATCATGTTTTTATTACCGGACTGACATGACCAAAGATCATTGAGGCTCTGTAGACACTCATTTTCAATATGGGGCAGCGAGCGTTTCCTTTTTTTTTGCGTCTAAAGGTTGTCAATGCTGTTGTTATGTATAACCACTACAAAATTGTTTCATAATTAGCAAACTAACAAGACCGAAAATCGTTGACGCTCTGTTGACGCTCATTTTGAAGACTGGGCAGGGAGCGTTGTGCTTGTTTTTTTTGCTTTCAAAGGATGGCGACACTTCCATTATTTATGATCAGTACTGAACCGGGCGATTATTAGCTGACGTACAGGACCAAAAATTGTTCACCCTCAGTCGACGCTCATTTTCAACATGGGATATGGAGCATCTCACTGTCTTTTTTGCGTATAAAGGTTGTCAATACTGTTGTTCTGTATAACCACTACAAAATTACTTCTTGATTACCAGACTAACAAGACCAAGAATCGTTGACGCTCTGTTGACACTCATGATCAAGATATGGCAAGGAGCGTGTGGCGTTTCTTTTTGCCGACAATGGATGCCAACACATCCATCATGTATGATCAGTACTGAACCGCGTGTTTATTAGCCGACTCACAGTACCAAATATTGTTCACCCTCTGTTGACGCTCATTTCCAACATGGGACATGGAGCATCTCGCTTTCTTCTTTGCATATAATGGCGGTCAATACTGTTGTTCTGTATAACCACTACACAATTACTTCTTAATTACCACACTAACAAGACCAAAAATCGTTGACGCTCCGTTGACCCTCATTTTCAAGATGGGGCAGGGAGCATCTCGCGTTCTTTTCTGTGTCCAAAGGTTGTCGATGCTGTTGTTATGTATCATGAGTACAAAATTACTTCATAATTACCCCGACTAACAAGACCTGAAATTGTTGACACTCTGTTGATACTCAGTTGCAAGATGGGGCAGGGAGCGTGTTGCTTTCTCGTTTGCCTAGACAGGGTGGCAACACTTCCATTATGTGTATTCACTACCAAATTGTGTTTTAATTACCTGACTTACAGGACCTAGAATCGTTGACGCTCTGTTGACGCTCATTTTGGCACAGGTGTAAACGCAATATGGAACCATTCACTTTGGCATACTGAATAAATAATGGTCTTCTGGCAGCTGTTCCGTGCTGTTCATGTACATTTTCCTTTCTAACTACATCGTCCTTTAATGATGCATATAAATATACCCTTCAAAATATACTTTAAAGTGTCTGTTAATTGTAGATCATGATAATACTCAAAAATCCCATACTATTCAGTCAACTCTCGTATTCACTGTTATGTTCACTCAGAAGGCTGCTGTCATCAACAAAATGGCTGTCACCTGCATTACGACGCAGATGATAGTGTACTATCATATGGATGGACCTTGATCAGTCAGCCAATCTGGAACAAAATCTTCATTGCACATGTGATCCTTGGCATATGGATCAAGATTGAAAAATGGAGCGCTGGGAAGTGGGGTATGTATATACATATATCCGGGTGGCACACCTTCTGTTTTGGAGCTTTGAGTTCTCTCACTGTCATCAGGAGAGGCCGGTGGCGTTCCAGGCCTTGGTGGCCCCAGTCGTGGTGGAGGTGCACCCGTGTCTTTTCTCTGACAGCGTGTCAGTGTATTGTTTGCTGTGCCATTTTGGCAAGGACGACAGCTGTACGTTTGATTTTCCCGAACCATTGCCGGATGTCTTGCTATCCCATCTTTCACCTTATTCTGCCCGGGAAACACAACATCCCGCATCTTCTCCTCTCAAACTTCAGAGTGTGGATTGATGATTATTGTTTGCATTTCCTCAATTGCGCCACGCGAAAACCGTTCTTCGGCCATTTTAGCCATATTCAGGGCAAGACGCATGTCAGACTATTCAAGCTGTACCCGACCTCCTTGTCTTGCCATAGTCGCTGACATGTTGAAAACCTACAGGAAATTGGTTGCTGCTTCTAGAGTGAGAATAGGCTGTTACCTCAACCATAGATGACGCCATAGTGTCCTCTAAGGTCTTTTAATTCTGTTTTGTCTATTTCCGGGGATATTTATCAACAAATTCGTCTGCCAAAAGCCCACAACTGATAACATCGTGATGTTCAATATCGCGGACTGTGCGGACATATTCCTTCGTTGTCCCAGGAGATTTCCCGATACGGGCGGCGATGAAATGATCACGTAGGTCTCTCAGTACCCCAGATGTGCTTTATACTATTAGTTGACCGTTGTCTACCTCGATATGGATTGACTCGGATCCTGTCGCATTCAGCTTCTGATTCTTCTCGCTTCCGGCTGTACATACAATTTTCCAAGGTTCATCCTGCGTCATATTTCCGGTGGCAACAATTGCAACCTGGTGGTGAACTAACTGCTGTCTGGGTTGCAGCTGTGTCTCACTGGGTGGCGCATTGTTTCAAGTGCCTGTCGTTCCTTTCGATTTGGCTTCAATCGCACCTGGTTGAAGTCTTTCTGGAGCCATGACATGCTGTTGTGGAATGGTGAGGATGATGATCACGAAAATAAGTGGGAGGTCCAGAAGATTATATAGTTAGCTACAAGTCAAAATCGAACGAGTGACAGCTAACTTTCACTTTCAATTAAAGTTGAATCCGGCTGCGTATAGCTGCGCTGCGTAAAGCCCCATGGGATTCCAACGGTGCCATGAATTGCAGTGAGTCGGTCGATTGATATATGTTTGATTGCAGAGATATATCGTGATGAACGACAGGTGATATCTCGGTTTTGATTGATATGAAAACGACATTCTTCGACCGAAAGGACGTCTGGTGATGTTCGTCTCAAGACAACGCTGGGATCTTACGTGAATCACGTGCTAACCACTAAGTCATAATTTACAGCAAGCATGACTGCTCCCAATGAAGTGACGGTCATAACCCTGATTTTGCTTTGTTCTACTTGATGCAACCTACCAACCTTGACATCAGTGACGCAGCTTGCCTCCATGTGGTCCATAACCTGAAACATCTAACATCTCGCCCAACAACATCGTGAACAGAACATTCAATGGTCAATTTTCCGAAGATGGACCTTTCACCAGATCCAGCAGGCCACTATGGCAAATGGACGATGAAATCCACACTTCAACGTCATCAGGTGAATAAAGGCAAGAGTGGCTGGAAGGCAGCAAAGGTCCGAGAGTTGGGAGAATTCCACAGCCTACGGAAAAAAATAATGCCTTCGACAGAGGAACAATGGGAAATGCACTGTTCAAGCAACGAAGAAAAAGAAGAATGGATCGAGGATTATGTGGATAGAGAGACCGCAGTGGCAAGAAACCCAGTTCAAGACGCAGAGACAGCAATTATGCAAGCGCAGGATCATAGGAGGAATATTGAAAAGGTACGATCCAAAACCACAAAGCCTGAAATAACATAGGAGGAGATTTTCAATGCTATCAGAGACAGTCTGAGAGATCTTGCAACTTCCGAAGATGAGGAGGATGGGGAAGACTAAGATGATGATGAAGAAGATACAGAGCTTGGCAAGCTGGGTGAAGATGATGAACCTGGCTGGGTGATGGGCAGAATCTCCAAAATGATACAGCGCCGCGTGGAGAGCTTTCGGCAGTGGCAGATAAGGCTCGATGAACTGATGAACCGGGGATAGGGGGATGCAGCTGACTACTTCCGTGATAGAGTTATGAAGTACGGGACAACCGAACTGAAGGTTCCAGCAGTTGTGAAGCCCCAAACAATCACGATAGCAGCCACACCATCACCGACAACATGTGGAAATCTTATGCAGGGTCTTGGTATCGTCCCTGGACATTCCCAAATGCCGCAAGTGACATTTCGACAACAAAGTAGTCAAATGAGGCTGGGTTCGGAGAAACGTCAGCCAGACCGTCACATTGTATATGTGATGCCCGACGTGGTGCCCAATTCGTCCCAGATGGAGAGTGTGACTCCCATTTCACCCATCAGCATTCACCACAGTGTATAGCTTCCCTAGCTGATTACCATATATATATCGGACGAAGATGAAGACCTGTTGATGGCTCCTGCGTCACCATAGGAATAGATAGCCAAATTGGCATTTTTGACAATGTATCTCGAGTAAAAGCAATTTGTACCTGCTGGGTTATGTGTCAGCGTTTTCTGGATGTCAGTGAACAAATTGTATGACAAGATTATTCGGCAGTGTGTGGGCAACGGTCGTACAGGCCATGCAAATGATCTAGACACCAAGACGAATAGATTGCGCACAATGAACAATACACAGTGTTGCCTGTTACGGTAAAATGATAAAACAAAACCTGTATTCGAGACGAAATTCACTAACAAAGTTTTCCACAGTGATGTCATACGACTCATAGAAGCAGTGGTCAAAGCACATCCGAAACCCGGATGAATGACCACCGTCAGTCTGCCTTACTCCATGCAGCCAACTGCAAAACTTGTTGAAAGCAAAAGAGAAAGGATGAAGAAGCTGAATTGTCTATCGATACAAGAGAAGGAATACACTAGACTTATATGCAGAGAAAAGACCATACTCGGCGAACCCGAGTATCACAACCGAGTCTGCAGCCGACTACCAGTGCCGGAGCTAGGCCTCCTCCTCAGCATTGGGGCAGGCGAGGCCAATGGGGGCTGCATGTGACCGGCCTGATGCCCGCTGCCTCGGACCCATGGGGGCTGCAAGCCCCCATACGCCACAAAAGCCATCGGGCCAAATCCCGTGCCAACACTCCCCCCTTGGCCCAAGGCTTTCCAGACGAAATAAAACAAAGCCAAAGAAACAAACAAACAAAAGCCTAAAACCCTCCTCCAAGTTCCAAATCCAATTAAACCCAAATCCAAAGAAAATCCAAGCATACAGTGTAGATCCAAGGAGAGTCCAAATAAGCCAAATTATGCCCGTATTCCTAAGTCCACCTTGCCGAGGCCAACTTCCTCCACAATTCCACCGAGCTTACTCCCCCATCGGCCCTAGTGGTCAGAGCAGCAGCCATATCCATGATCACTGGGTCCAAGATGGATACCGAGTCCCGCTGGGTGATTTTATAAAGACGAAAGACTCGACACACAGTCGATACAATAAGCGGTAGTCGACCCGAAGTCGACACAAGGCCTGAAGTTGACATAAAATCCACTCAGCGACTACAGGACAGGGGACACGAAGTCAATCCAGAGTGGTAGGGGACACCGAGTCAACCCAAACAAGCACAGTTGACCAAACGGAAAATTGACACCAAGTAGACGCAAGGTCGTCACACAGCCTACTAATGGGTGTTGTCGTCAACTAGTCGACCAAAGGGGGGTTGTTGTTAGCAAGTTCACAGGAAGGGGATTGTTGCCAACAAGTCGACAGGAAGGGGGATTTTTGTCACTAAGTCGACACAAAGGGGGTTGTCGTCACAAAGTCGACAGGAAGGGGATTGTCGTTGCCAAGTCGACAAGAGGTCGTCACACAGTTGACCAAACTGGTTGTCGTCACCAAGTCGACAAGAGGTCATCACACAGTCAACCAAATGGGTTGTCGTCACCAAGTCGACAGAAGGTCGTCACACAGTTGACCAATGGGGTTGCGGTCACCAAGTCGGCAAGAAGGAGATGTCGTCACCTGGTCGACAAGAGGTCGTCACAAAGTCGACCGAAGAAGCGGGGATACCAACTCAACCCAGGAGCGGTGACACCAAGTCAACCAAGGAGCGGGGACACCAAGTCAATCCAAGAAGCGGGGACACCAAGGCAACCCAGGGAGCGGGGACACCATGTCAACCCACGGAAAAAGGGGAGGGGACACCAAGTCAACCCACGGACAGAGGGAGGGGACAGCAAGTTAACCCACAGAAAAAGGGGAGGCGACACCAAGTCAACCCACAGAAAAGTTGCAGGGAATACCAACTGATCAATTGAACGAGGTCGAATAGGAGGGAAACACCGGGCTCATAACTTGTTGAAAGCAAAACAGACAGGATGAAGAAGCTCAATTGACTATCGATACAAGAGAAGGAATACAATAGACGTATATACAGAGAAAAGAACATACTCGGCGAAGCCGACTACCAGTGCCGGAGCTAGGCCTCCTCCTCAGCATGGGGGCAGGCGAGACCCATGGGGGCTACAAGCCACCGGCCTGATGCCCGCTGCCGTACACCGATGGGGGCTGCAAGCCCCCATACGCCACAAGAGCCATCGGGCCAAATCCCGTGCCAACATAACTCTACACTCAGACCTCCTGCATATGGTTAAAAATCGAAAATTGCTTATGGTACATCATGGGAATCAAGGCAGATGAGCTAGATAAGGAATGGTGAGGACGTCATGCTATAACTATCAAAACTATTGCATGGTTTTTTATGTGGTGAATTGCCAGCCGAAAGCGCTGGAATGTGATGGACGTACGTCATTCATTATGCAAATGACGTGTATAGTGGTGCCTCAGAAAATGTGATGTCTCGACAATTTTGGATTTGCATGATAATACATAGAAACGATATACTGGCTGCCAAAAAAGACAGTGTGGATTTCATGTACAATTGTTGAGCACCCAATCACTGTGGGTATGTCACTAAGGTGAGCTCAAAGGTGTGCATCAACGGAGCGTCAACCATTTTTGCCATTGCATTATGGAAAATGAAAATGGTTTCACTGCGACATTCATTCATAAGTGAACGATAGCCCACGTTTCTATTTGGGTATGGTTGCGACAACATTGCTACTATGTTCCAATACTGTGCGTCAATGGAGTGTCAACAACTTCTGGCCATGCATCTTGGATGATTCAAGGGCTGTGCGGAAACATTGAGCCATAATTGAACTATCGGCCGCCTTTCTAAGCAAAAATGCGTTCGACGACTTCATCCGTATGCCCTAACAATGATCATCAACCAAGCGTCAACCATTTTTCACCTTTCATTATCGAATATCAAAGGGCTATGAGATTACTTTGATCCATGATCGAACAATAGGCCGCCTTTGTAAGGAAAAATACTTTCAACGACCTCGTCACGATGCCCTAAAAATGAGTGGCAACGGAGCGTCACCCATTTCAGGCCCTCCATTATGGAATATGAATGAGCTATGAGACCGCTTTGATCCATAGTCGAGCAATCGGCCGCCATTCGAGGCAAAAATGCTTACGACAGGATCGTTGCCATGTCCTGGAATGAGTGTCAACGGAGCGTCAACATCTCTCTATCCTGCATATTGGATAATCAAAGGTGAATGGAACATAGGTAACCCACAATGAACCCATCCGCAGCCTGGAGTGGCATTAATGCTCGGGACGATATCGCGTCTGCCTTCTACAATTCAGCAGCCACCAAGTGTCAACAGTTTCTGAGGAGGCCCATAATGCTAGCCAGCAATAAACTGCATTGTGCAGTTCCTGTATCGAGTTTTACGCGGTCAGTCTTTGCACTCTGACCTTGTATATAACTTCACAAATGTGAATGCAATGTCTGACAGATCTGATTTTTTCACTTGAAGGAGTAGAGTGAATGTTTAAGACCCGGCAGTGTGCTTTGCTTTATTATTTCTTTCGGCAGTGATTCGAGTCGGATTACCCAGCTCTCCAATTCCCACCGCAATGTCAGATTCAACATCTTTGAATACATCAGTGTTCGAGATTATGATCTCTTCCAAAAATGAATAGGTCTTTATTCGTGATTTGAGCGACATAACTTTACAAAGTATCTTCGGATGAATGTAGACCCGAAGTGGCCTATCGCTTTGAATGATGCAAATCATGCGCATTCATCGCGATTCTATTTACATTGCGGAATTGAGGAGACCTGCAGCCCTGGCATCATACATATCGTTTGTCATCAAGTTCTTCGCCATCCATCAGAACATGGGAGTAGCTCAATGAGGAAACACTGGCTGGCAAAAGCTCACATCGCAAAGTTAAACGAATTAACAGATTCAGAGCTCACTGAATTCACTAGTTCCACTGTCGATGAAACAGCTTTGGCCATCCTGAAGAGGCAAGGAAGTCAAGGAATCAAAATAGTAAGTTCGCTGAGGAAAAGCAAATTTGAGATCCATGTTAATCCATATTGACGGAGATGACATTCAAAATGTTCCAAACTGCCAGTGAAGGACTTTGAAACATCCAAATTTCCCCAAGGCACATGGACTCGCTACCACACATTAGAGTTTGTTTCGGCTCATATTCCATTGAACGCTATATCATATCTAAAGCTATGGCGGTCACATTAGGCGTTAAGCGATGACTCAGTGCTGCCATCTGCTATGACCCTCAGCAAAATCTGCCGGAGGGAATATGCACTGACTGTGGACGCAATTGAGAAGCAATTGCCATCACATAATGAAGTTAGTTTAGCTCTGGACAGATGGACATCAACAAACAAACCGGCCATAAGGTTGGTCGTTGCGTACTATATGGATCGAAATTGGGCATGGCGTGAAGTTCCACTTGAGTTTGATGAGGTTGATCGCCTGTTCTTTTCAAATTTCGAAAGCTAAATAACGATGATAGGTCCAAGGCCAACATACTGGAGCAAGGCTAGCAGTACAGTTGAAGGAAATATTTGATCATTTGGAGCTTACCTACCGCGGTTTGCTTGGAATTACGATCAATAATGCCACCTCAAATTACTCGATGACACGCTAGCTGCAATCAACACTTGAGACCTCTCGAATCGAGTAGCCTGCATTGAGAAACCATATATCTTGCATGGCGCACGTCATACAGCTGGCTTTCAGGGCATTCATGAGAAGTCTCGGTTTCAAAGGCAGCTCCAAGTCTTGGGCAGCCCATGAGCGCGATTAGCAATTTGGATAGAATGAAACTGTGGACATTGGGAAGAGTCAAAGACTTCGGAAATAGGGCAACACAAGAATCAATCAGGTGTTGGCCATGAAAGCAGGTTTAGCAAAAATAATTGAGAAACTTCGTATTTCAAGATATTTTGAAAGTGCTGAAACTGACCTTCATATGGCAGAGATTGCTTGCTGTATTGATTACGCAAACACCTGGTCATCGGAAGAAGGTCATGCCAGTCAAAACGCCAAAGTCCACATCGTGGTAATGATGATTATGGATGTGAAGACGTGTTGTAACTCGACCCAGGAGTTGCTGGAGTGCGCATTCCGATTACCTCAAAACACATACGAGTGGCTTAAAAACCCAAAATACAGCGATTACCGGCCACTCTTCACAACTCAACATGATTTGACCATTCTGCAGTATGTCATGGAAGTGTTGAGGGCATTCCGATGATCGACCATGATAGTGTTAGCAGCGAGTCGGGGTCACCCTCCAGCAGTCTGGCATATAAAAGGCAGGTCAGATCAGTTTGGTTCCAGTCCCGGCCACAATCCCGACCAGCCTTCTCCTGGCAGGGTTGTTACCTGGACCGGACATAACCTCGCGGTTTTATCGCCTGGTACTACATACAACAGAGCCTCCTTTTCGCGAACACGTAACTTTGGCTCCCATCAACATCAGCAACGACCCTAATTTCCGTCTGAAACACCCGGGTGTTCCAGACGGCTCTGACGGCTCTGACAGAACCTCGTACGCGCTGACAGAGAATTACAAGCTACCCGTCGCCCAGGCGACGGGTCGCGTTGCATACGTACCTCCGTTACTTTGTGGTGACATATATGCATCATCAGAACGACACGTGTGTTACACTCTTCCCAGGGGCTGCAGTTATGCTGAAGCCGTTTACACAACGCCTGGCAATCGACGACAAGCCTGGGAGCACCCGGGAGCGCTGGCGACATGTCTGGGAGCACCTCGAATCACAGTCATGTATTCAGTTTGTATTCTCATGTATGTCTCTATGTATCTATATAGCTACCCATCTACACACGGTATATCTGGATTGGCTGCTGTCTGCCGAATATATACTCCCCGTCACCCTGTCCACTTCCGTTACCCCTGTATCACGGTACAACAGCCGTCGATACTTGAAGATATACTTGATCGAGCGTGTTTGAGATGCACTTGGAGACGGAGATTGAGTGAACTCAGAGATGCACGTGGAGGCCGTGATTGAGAGAGTTTGGAGATGCACTTGGAGACAGAGATTAAGTGAACTGAGAGATGAACTTGGAGGCCGGGATCGAGCGAGTTTGGAGATGCACTTGGAGGCCATGATCATGCGAACTTGCAGGCCATGATCGAGCGAGTCTGGAGATACACTTGGAGGCCGTGATCGAGCGAGTTTGGAGATGCACTTGGAGGCCGTGAACAAGCGAGTTTGGAGATGCACTTGGAGGGCGTGATCGAGCGAGTTTGGAGATACACTTGGAGGGCGTGATCGAGCGAGATTGGACGAGTACTTGGAGGCGGCCGATGGACCGCGCACCGGGACTCAATTCCTCAGTTAGTCAATTCGCAACCGTGCGAATGTGAAAAGGTGACTTTACCTTTGAAGATCTTATGGAGAACTGGCTGGTGGCGGTCGATCGGTAGGGAGGTATGCCGGAAGCTGAAGCTACATTCAGGGGTCAACTCGAAATCGTGAGAATGAAGGGAAGACAGACAATCTTAGGTACATGCTGTACTCGGTGTATGCTGCACTCAGTGCTAACTCATGATGATGGCATGAAGAGATAGAGAGGGATGACTGAACTTTGTGTTCTTGCAATGATGGTAGAGTTGTGGACGAGAAAGAGAGAGATGGTGGATGAAGAAGAGAATGATATGGAGGATACGAGTGCCAATGAGACATCAGGGGTACGACTTGCCTGATTGGGGTTTGAAGACCTGGTATCGTTGTTGGTACCCGCCGGATCAGGACTCGTACCTGCTGTATCGGGGATGGTCAATTGACTCGCACACGAAACTATCTTAAGTCCCAGTTTCTCATGATGATTTCCCCCATCTCCTCTGATCTCTCTCTGTCTTGTGCTCAACTCTACCATCACCTAAGAACACGAAGTTAAGTCATCCCTCTTTATCTCTGCATGCCATAATCATGAGTTAACACTGAGTACAGCATACACCAAGCACAGCATCATCCCAAGATCGACAGTCTCCCGCTCCCAGCCAATTTCCCATCTCTCGGCGGATGTACTCAACTCTGTACATTCCCACAATTATAAGTTAACCAATGAATGGAGTATCAGCTGCTGTCGCGCCTCACTCCAAATCGACCGCCTCCTAGTACTCCTCCAATCTCGCTCGATCACAGCCTGCAAGTGCATCTCCACACTCGCTCTGTCACAGCCTCCCAGTGCATCTCCAAACTCTATCGATCACGGACTCGAAGTATATGGTTAAGGAGCGACGGTGGGTGTACGGAGATACAGGGGTAACGGAGGTGGAATGAGCGACGCGCAGTATATATTCGGGAGACCCCGGGGTAGCTAGACAGCATCTCATTTTCATCTGATCTTGTCATACAACGAAAATACACACTCTATCTTTCCCAACGTTTGGTCTCCCTCCCTCTGTCTGTGGATCCACGCCATTGCGTGGATCCTCACGGCCAGGTAGTATCATACCTTCTCACCTTCTTCCGACGCTCCTCGACCTCAATGTAGAAGGAATGCGAGGAGAGATTTTCGCAGCATCACCCATTGCATTGCAATCCCGATGCAAGCGTGAACCCAATGAACCCATTCCGACATATGGTCACAGTTGGCCACAACGCCAGACTGTTTGTTTAAAATAGGAGACCAACAGAGCGAGAAGAAACGGCAAAACGGCGATCGGACGGCGATATTCAACGTGACGCGTGGTAGTGACGCCGGGCACGGAGTAATCCGCCACCGGGGTGTCCCTGACGGCTCTGATGGAGCGCGTCCACTCTGCCGGAGCCATTCTGCCCGGACGGAAATGTTTTTTGCTGATGAACCATTTGAGTTCTGATCTTATCACAATATGATATATACCTTCAGAATGCAGTTTTGCATGCTCTTTCACCTCCAGTTCTCCACTTTGCGATCCAATGAAAATTCATTAAATTGCAGTGGAATAACGCCAAAAATTGGGTGTTGTTCGCAGTTACTCAACGAATATTGATTGGATCGCAAAGTGGAAAATAGGAGGTGAAAGAGCATGCCAAACTGAATCTTTTACATGCATATCATATTGTGATACAATCCGAACTCAAATACTTAATTCGGGCCCAAGTTCCGAGCTGGGGAACTTGTTGAACTGGGCAAAAAACCGCACGTTGGGTATGGTTCGGATCCTAGATGGGGTCAATTCCGTGGCAACAGTTTCGGTTCGGTTTCAACCCGGACAGGGAACCGAACCGCGGTTTTGGAACCGGTGCTAACAGTAGGCCCTGTCGATGTCGAAGTGGCATACAGTTACATTGCCTCACGATATCACAGTGTAGAATGATCTGATTGATCACCGGGATGTCGTGACGTCAGCTTTGGCTAAGCACAAGACTCGAACGTAGGAAGACTTGTTCTTCGCCGTGATGTTAGTTCAACCAAAGCTGTCCAAATAGTACTCTGAAGTGACTCCGTCAACGGGCATGCTTCTCATTACTGCCAATATCCTCGTTCCTTTCTGGTAGTTGCGAGGGTTTGGAATGTCGGACAACGGAATGGATATCAATCCTGAGGACGAGACATCCTATACTACTCAATACCAAGATGCCTTTCTGAAGGACCTGGTGAATGAATACTGTGCCAAACATCGACATGTGCCGGTCAATAAACACGAAACCTTACCGAGAACCAATCATATCCCCTCCGAAACAGTTTTAGGATCCTGTCAATCATGCTTTGATCCATATGATTTGTCCAGCGATGGATGATGAAGAATACTTATCGTCATACAATGTGGCTGAGAATACACCAGGATGAAATGATCGCGCAGCACGCTTATTGACAGCCACCAGGCTCTATTTGAATTCGCCCCCTGAAGCACCAATCAACTGGAGGCAAATTTATCCAAATCTCAATGTTCACCACTCCAACTCAATGGAGACTGGCAGTACATTTTGGTTACCGGACATAACCGACTGGTGGCGTCAACAAGAGGAAACAAGCTCCAAGTACGGCGATCTCTCTAGTGTGGTGCGCGACATATTCTCTATCATAGCACATGTCGTCGAAGTGGATGCCAGTTTTTCCCAAGGCTGAGATGTTATCGGCTGGAGGCAGTGAAAAACAACAGGCGGGACCCTTCGCGAAGAAGTTGTTGTAAGGGAGTTTCCTCGACCCAATAATGGGATTTTGGCAGGGGCTGACCCAGAATTGGATAGAATGAACGCAGATACGGCACAGACATGAAGAAACAGCCGGAGGAATGGAAATTGCGTAGAATGGCCAAGGTTCACGACTTTTTGGAGATGTTGCAGGGCACGAAAACCTACGTGCTACCGAATAGCAATGTCGCGCTCAACACCAGCAGATCACAGCCGTGGGATACATTTCGGACACTGAAGTGATAGTCAATGCATCATGGTCACTCTTTCAACATCATAGTGTGGCTGCATGTAAATGCGCAGAAAGATCACTATTGCCACCACCTGTATCTGGGAATGACCTCCCTGGAGGACGAACTCAAATATTGAATGTCCGCCGAATCCGAAGAATCTCCCGTCATCCAGGCGAAAGTGATGATGATTGCGCACCCCAAAGCATTTCGGACACTGAGAATTAGCTTTACTGCAATGGGGACATAGGTAATCCAAATGACAGCAAAGACTATTGCAGGGCGGACATTGAATAGGATACACAGCAAGAGGATTACATCAAGGATCGGGACTGCCCAGAACAGTGTGATGTGAGCACCACGCGAAATGTTCCCGGATTAATTCTGCCTACATGGCAGTCAAAGAGACAGGCTTAAAATGTGGTAATCACGGTCAATGCAATCGAAACAAGGAGGAATCAGGGAGTGAAAAAAATGTACGACAGAATGCGTCAATGTTTCAACAGCTTCTTTGTGTATCTTGAACTAGAGTTTTAGTTAGAGATATATTATGGGCAAATGGTGGACAGTAGCTTGTCAATATCAGTTGATAAACAGATGTAAAGCAGGCACAATGAAGCTTTGGGCAAGATACATAAATTTTAGTCATGTGAGTGCGAACAGTGCAAGAATGTTACTGCGCTTGGCTTTGTCACAAGGCCAAGTCGCAATCTGGGAGAAAGACTACCAATTCGTTCAAATCATGATGAAAACTATTATCGATGGCAGCAGATGATGAATGGACAATACATTAAAATGAGCGTCCACTGAGCGTCAACGATTTGTGGTTATGTAAGTGTGGTAATTAAACAACAATGTGGTCACTGTGATACATAACCAATATGTTGGCAGCCTTTATACGCAAAAGGAACAGCAACATGTTCCCTGCTGCATCCTAATGATGAGCGTCAACCGAGTTTCAACCATTTTTGTCTTCGCATCTTGGGTAATTTACATTCCGATCATTTGGTGTGATATTGACAGCTTTCACTGGGAAAAACTACAGCGACATGCTCCCTGGCACAACCTGAGAATGAGCGTCACTGGAGCATCAAGAATTCTCAGCTTCGCATCTTGGGTAATGTATGTTCCGATTGGTTGCAGACATCGATTTGTCAGACATTGATCGCCTGCATTGAGAAAAACTACAATATCATGCTCCCAGCTGCATCCTGAGGGTGAGCATCCACGGAACGTCAACAATATTTTGCCTCGCATCTTGGGTAATTTATGTTCTGATCCGTTGTAGAGATCCATTTATCAGAGATTGGCAGCCTTTACAGGGAAAAAGTATACTGGCATGCTCCCTGCCGCATCCTGAGAATGAATATCAATGCAGCGTCAACGAGTTCTAGCCACACATCTTGGGAAATTTGTGTTCCAATTGGTTGCTGATATCCATTTATCAGATATTAGCAGCCTTTACTGGGCAAAACTACAGCGGCATACTCCCAGCCGCGTCCTGAAATGTTGGTCAACGGAGGGTCAATGAGTGCTAGCTTCCCATCATGGGTATTTTATGTTCCGATTGGTTGTAGACTTCCATTTATCGGATATTGGCTGCATTCAGTGGGGAAAACTAATGGGACATGCTTACTGCAGCATCCTGAGGATGAGCATCGACAGAGCGTCAACAATATGAATCTTTGAATCTTGGGTATTTCATTCTCCGATTGGTTGCAGACATCCATTTATCAAATATTTTGCGGCCTTCACTGCCAAGAACAACAGTGACAAGCAACCTGCCGCATCATCAAAATGAGCGTCAACGGAGCGTCAACAGTTTCAGTTGTTGCATATTGGATAATCAAGGCATCGCACTGATCTCCGCTTCATAATCGAAATATTGGCCGCGGTGATAGTGAAAAATACAATGTGTCCAAGGTAAAATACTTATTCCAAATTAATCGATATTGCGAGCTGCAAGGCATGAAAAAACATATCCTTGGTTGTTGAAAATGCGATTTTGATATGATAATATTCACAAACGCCAAATGCAAGAGCGTTAATTGAATCTATGGATGGACCCGCTGGGCGACCTGCTGACAACCTGCCCAATTCAGACTGGCTGGGGGTTTACCATAGCACTGTACCCGAGTTGACAGTTGGGGTTCATGGTCAACCTGGACACCCATTGTGGCAATGGTTCGGGATGGACCCGGACCAGGACCCGGAGTGACGGTCCAGAACCATTGCTCACACTACTCCCAGTGGTGACTGCAATGTCATCTGCGGATAGACCGACCTGCAAATGCATATGCTTGTCGGCAGTCATGTTTACCGCCGCGTAAGCATCTTCTTCATGCCGATTTCCCTCTGTCATACTCACCACAGGTTGAGCATACGAGAGCAATTAGTAATGGGGGTGGCCTTGGTGGGCCAGTGGCCTTGGTGCCGTCCACCAGGTAGTGGGAAGTGGGTAGCGGTAGCAACGGTTCCGTTTCCGGACCGTTTCTAATATACCGGTTCCAAGACAACCCGGCCTCAGCCAGTTCGGTCCGGGCTTGTGCCAAACGGTTCCCTTAATTAAGTCCATGAATACTCATTACATAATTTAGTGTTTGGTATATGAAATATGCAGCTTTGGACGGCACATCTTTTGGTTGACTCTGATTTTTGATATCTTCAACACTCAGCAAGCTGCTTTGAAATTATTGCCATTTTCGGCTCAAAAACAAGGTTTTTGGGCTACCATTTGCTGAGATTTGAAGATATCGAAAATCGGAGACGGCCAAAAGATGCGCCATGCGGAGCTACATATTTTACATACCAAACACTACACTCTCTGATCAATATTTGTTGCCTTAATGTGATGGTTCGCTTAAAAAATCGTCGATTTTTGATGGGGTAAGGCCGTTGCCATGCAGACCTATAAAACCGGCCGGGTCCAAAACTGGAACTGTTGCTACCACTAGAAGTGGGAGGAAATGACTTTGCCTGAGTCAGAAGTAGGTGCAGCGTGAGCTAGTTTGGCCGTAGTTTAGCCACTGGATGGACTGGATGTTTCCGATGGACAAGGGTATACAATGGGAGTGATATGCCATGACCACCAGTGGTCGGCCGGCTTATGGTAACTTAGCTGGGCACCCCTTCGGGGTGAATGCAAAATGATTACAAACACACATACAAATCCTCTTCTTCGCCAGTGGTTGTCATTCAAGCAAGGTATTTGGCGCATAGGCTCCCAGGACTGGTTGCCTTAACCCCGACTTCCTGCAATAGATGTCGCTCATGATGTTGCAATAATTTATCGAAAAGCTTGAGTTTAGCAGGTGTCAGCTGATGCAGTTTGCGCTCCAATGGCTCATTTGGCTTCTGCCATTCCGCATCTGACCATATGGTTGCCACTTGTCGGGCGCTATTCAGGCGCGCCTGAAATTGCGTTCGTTTCCAGGTAGCAACATTTTCAGCCCCATATGGCTGAAGCTCCATTGCAGCCCAGATTTCACGAATCTTTTGTTTTCGTAAATGATGGGATTCCGTTGCCAATAGTTCATCCACTTGGTTATTCCCCGACTGCAACATTTTCTGATCTCAAAAGGCACCTTTCTTTTTGTGAAATCGCTTCAGTTCGTCGTTTTGTGCTGTGAGGGATAGATCTGAGTGATTCTGTTGGCTGACAGGTAGAGAGAAGTCACATAATGCCTGCACAGCTCCCATCACAATTTCATCAGAGGCTGTTTCCGCTGCAGTTTTCCTGGCATCCTGGGAGCTTTCATTAATTGTAGCGCAATTCACTAGCAGTGTTCTGATCATGCCCCGGATATCTTTTCCCTGCCGGGAGATGCTTTTGATAGAATCAAATTGTTCAGAGATGTGCTGGAGCCCTGGATATCGTGGTACTGATGTGAATCAACTGTCAAATTGATATTTGACATTTCTACCTTTCAGGTATTTGAGAAGCCAGTGCAATAAGTCTTTAACTGAACTGAGGAGCATCTGATGCAATTCAACAGGCTGCCGAAGGCGATACACACTGCAGAGAGGGTGTTACCAGAACTGGATGCGGATTGCATGAAGGCCAAGAGTGTGCAGAACATCGATGTTAGTTTTGTCCAGAAGCCCCAAGAAATCATGAAGAATTCGTGGGGTATCAAGTGGTCAAAGAGTTGAATGCCCTGTGAGTGCACCATAACAAATTTAACACATTGGGCATGAGCCATACGAGCCGTGAGCAACCATGGCTTGTTTCGGATAATCCCCGACCCAGGCAGCCAAAAAAGGATAACATTGTCTCTGGAATCCATCAGCACAATCCCATTTCAAGCCAGGGCCCGTGATGTCAAGATTCCGGAGTGGAGACAGCACCGTTCCAACCGCAGAATGGCATGCATCGTCAGTATTTTTGGCATATTTCGGGGGTCAGGGGATCACCAGACTAAGAACCCAGGCGCACACTGTAGGTGTACATCGGATATCTTTTCGAATATACCTGATTGTCAGTTACAGCGGCCAGCCATGCTGGTCGCCCGAAAAATCAATCCAGTGAGCCTTGTAGGATACACAAATGACTGGCACAATCGTCGTTCTGGCCGGAACCTGATCTTGCATATCCCACCACCAATCGCCTGTGTTCATCTCTCTGTATATTCTGCGGCTTTCCGACTCTGCAAGCCACACCGGTTCGAAAGGGAGGTGTGTCTGAAATGAGACATGCGCCAGAAGGAACAGTCTACATTTGACAATGTCCGTGTAGTATAATGTTCTGAAGATGTGCGAATCATATTCAATTCAACTACCATTCCCGAGCCTGGAATCAATTCTGGACAGGAGCTTTCCCAATGTAGCTGCTGATTGAAATGATTCAATCTTGAAGTTGTTCAGTCGACCCATCAGATAATGATCTATCCACGTTTTCTTTTGCAGGCTAAATGATTGAGCCGGTGAAAGTGGTGTGCTGGATGAACAGGATTCTGTGGATTCCATTGTTCTGAGTACTTGCACTGATTGTTGTACAAATCAGTTGCTATGCCATTTGCTTACCCCAACGAATTCTCTGCTCCAACTACGAGCCTATGTGCCCTCGTCTTTGTTCGATCAGGGGTACAAGTCAGATCGGGCTTCTGGTGGTCTATAGTTTACTCTTCAGGACTATTCTCAGGTGGTGGTGCGCCAGGTACATTGTCTCTGAGTAGACGAATTAGTTGCCTAAGCAATTCGATGGCCATTCAGGTGCACCGACCGACGTCGAACCATGATGGCTCGGTACAATCCCTGCCTGCAGGTGGTACAATGCTATCAGTTAATAGCCCCGGATTCATCGAGATTGGGTGATATTGCTGATTGTGAGCCTCGAGTCGGTTCTTGTTGAATAATCTCCATTTGCAGATGAAGCACTTGAGATATTTCCAGTGAGTGTTGACTATATTTGAGAAAAGGTCACAGAACACATATTCGGATGAATCTCTATAATGCATCAGGGGGTGGTATAGAGCCTGAGCAATAATGGTTTGAAAGCGAGCTAACTCAGGTCAGAGTAACACATTGACAGCCGCATCGCACCCCACCAAACTCCGGGGGGAGGTTTCTTTTGTCATGACTGCAATCACCACAATGGGGCCTCATACTACATGACTGGGAGGTATGCCTACGCTCGAGCCTCGAAACAGCTCATAATCAAGGAAGATCGTCATAAATAAATGAATAGGTCAGTTTCCTCGCTGGCTGGATGTCCGGGCATCGATAATCCAGAACAGATAAGGCTGGTAGGATGTTCACTTCATCAGCGATCCTTGACTGGAGCGTGGATCATGAGGAGAACTAAAATGTATAGGCAAGGAGCTGAATAGGAAGCAATCACTTTTGCTGCTCGACTCACAGGCCTTCTATTGAATGAGCTTGCAAGGTAGTACACCCACAACATATGTGCAATATCCCTAGTCGTGCTACTCTTCATACTCGATATAGTTCTTGTTGGGTTCCTGGAGATATCATATCCTATCCCTTCTATGACCTGTAAAGTCACCGATGCGTACGAAGGTGAGTACCTATCCAATTTCTCAATATATGACTTCCAGTATATAACAAAGAAAGGCAGGATGTGTGTGATTATGGTTTCTTTTTCTCAAGGCCCTGGTTGGTTTCAGGGATCAGAGGTGAAGTGAAACACCACAGATCGTGACAACGGAATAGTGTATGAGAAGCCCTTGATTCCACCGAAGGTCACTCCTACTTGCAATATTCTCAACCATACTCCAATTGATTGTATATCTCATCTCGCATCTATGGTAGTTTACCACTATCGTTGTTCAACAGAGCACGTCAACAAAGGATCTCCACCCAAGGCAGTGAATAGCTCCACCTGATGACCTGTTTGGCTTGCAACAATGTGAGGACGACAATTCCGAATCGCCAGATAAAAGTTCACCACATGCCACTCGCCAAGACAGTCAATTTGGGAAACACACCAATCAATATCATCTGCTGCATGTGTATGGCTACCCTCCTACACAGCAGCCATTTCCAGGCGCTCCACAGTTTGATCACCAGTCTCCATTCAACATAACACATTTCACAACCAACTAGCAGCGCAAGCCAAGGATATCCGAGTTATGGGCCACCTTGGCAAGGATATGACCTGCACCAAGGTGGTTATGGCGGGTCTCAAATGATCCCCCCTGCACAGTTCCCAGGACTGGTGCCGTCATCTCCAGGTGCACAGAGAGTGCCTCCAGGACCGCTGGGAAATCATCCAGTCAATCAGCCAACATCTTCCAGCTCAACTCCGTCACCTCGACCTGATTCCGGTGCACCTGGGAGTAGGGATAGCGACTGATCCAAATTCCCGGTTCCGACCCGGAACCGGTCCGTTGCAACGGGTTTCCACACGCAATCTGCTCCTCATAAGTCAACATTTCTTGCTGCAATTAAGTATTGGAGTTCTCTTCGTATCGCGACATAATCAATCTGTGAAATATGCAGTTTGATGCCCTCATTCAGCTTCCATTGTCCGATTTGCAATCGGATCAATAATCATTGAGTTGCAATGGAATCCCGGTCATTTTGGTGTGATATTCGGCGTAATTTCAAAGTGACTCAATGAGTATTGATCCGATCACAAATTTGAGAATGGGAGATGACAGAGGGCTTCAATCGGCACATTGCACGTTTAGATCATGTTGCGATATGATGAGAACTCCAATACTTCATTGAAGCCAAAGTTGAAGGAATGGCAAAATGGAACCGCAGTCCAGTTCGAACTCGTCCCCGAACCCGCTCGGTAACCCTGTTTTCAAGGTTACAACCCGCGCCCGACCATACGGTACAATTCCTAACCCGGACTCCTGCGGGGCTACCCAGAACCGTTGCTATGACTACCTCGGAGACACCCTATACGCCTCCCGACACTATGATTCCAGCCGCCAGCGGAACCACGGAAAAAAGAAGTCGCAAGGATTACAGACTGGCCCACATCGCCGGAGATGTCCTACGAGAAATATGATACATCAGATGATAGCAATGATTTCTCGGACTTAGGCGGTGCAGAAGGTAACCCCCCAATTAGCCTGAAGCAAATGGAGTTCTCCTTGAAGCAATTTGCCAAATGGATTGGGCAGGCCAACCACAATGCATTCAACAAGTGGAAGAAAGTATGGGTAGCAGGGATTCTGGAGAGGAAGCAGCGGTCCATTATCCGGGGGCACAACCGATGGAAACAAGATGGAGATGGACCCCTGCACAGGGACACTGCATCGCAGAGTTTTGGGTAACATTCAAGCACTGGCTGCCATTGTGTAGTTTCGATACTGCTGAATGGATCTGCTGGCAGTAGGTGGAGACGTTTTGGACGAAATTTGCAAGGGAAATTCAGGAGGCTAGGAGACAGGGGAAGTGAGGCAATGAACGACTGGCAACGCATTGGCGAGAGCATGCAGGCAAAAAGGCGACAAGTAACCTCCCAGAGTTGCCAAATACAATGTTCATGGTTATGATTCAGTGGGTGTTGAATGGCACGGGTATGGTTCTAGCCGCCAAACAACTCCACACCTCGTATACAGATGTGAGGCACTGGGAGGAGTTGGTTGATTTCATCGACAAAAACGGCTGCCCGAAAGAGCAATTCATTTCACCGTCATTGTTCCAGTGCACCTTGGAGCAGGACAAATTGAAAGAAGAGTATATGGGAATATACATACACCTGAAAATGATCAATGACCCCATAAATGGCCAACTTTCATACTACTGTTGCCTTTCGAATTCTTTCAAGTTCAAACTTTGACATAATGTGAAGATATTTGTGGTGGAAATGATAAGAGCAACAGGGAAGGAGATTGCCGAGCACATAATTAGGCCGATGAACCTAATCCACGCTAGCCATGTTAAGGCTAGACGTGAGCAATTCCTAATCATTATACATGGACTTTGGAAGGTTCTGATGAGGGTGGAAGAGCAAGTGAAGGGAAGTGAGAGGAGGATGACGGGCACAAGAATGATACTTCTATTAATGTAAGTTCTGATTGAATAAATAGAACGAATTATATTCCATCCACATGTATTCGTTCAAATGGTTGCTTGTCTGCGAACTACCCAACATTGACACAAATTTCAAGAGCGCCGGAATATGAGCTTATCTGCCCAGCTTACATCCACGCAACTGAGAGTGGTCATTGAGGACAGAACGAACGCCGACAAAAGTGCATGGGAGGTTCATGAGCAACTGAAGGATGGTGAGGTGGTCCTCGATCCAGAAAATAGCAGCTCAGTACTGATTATGGTTGTCCATACAATCAACATCGAATTTGAACACAAGTTTCATGATTGAGCAGTCAGGCAGCTGAATGCGGGTCCATTTCACCAATCAACAGATAACCGTGTTCCAGGCATCATGTATTCAATTGCAGGCCTGCCCGGAACTAAGTTTTTGCCGCACCAGGTCTGGGCCATCTGGTTCATCTTGACGAGATGGGTTTGGAATGCTGATATGCTAGGAGCACTGGTGGCAGAGGAAATGGGTCTTGGAAAGACTTTCACCTTGGTTGCAGCGGCAGTGCTTTGCAAATTGGTTACTGAGAAAGTTGTAATGGGGTTGCCACTGCCCATTTTCTGGGGGAATACACTTGGAGAGTGGGTGATATTGGTGCACAACAACTTTCCCGGCATTGTCGGTGAAGAGCGGGAGTGGTATCTGCTCCAGAATTTGAATTCTGGGCCCTGCTGCCTGATGGAGATCCAGACAACGCCACCCCATGGGGATCCAGCACTGATCACAGCCCTTGAACAAATCCTGGTGGATACAATGCCCGCAGTGGCTGAGACCGTCAAATGTGTTATTGACGGAATGACAGATTCAACCGGTGTCAAACTTGTCAACATGTCACACAGCGAAAATGCGAATCTCACGCTCTAGGATCTGAACCCCAGTATTGACAAGCCAGAAAACCTATGGAATATCCACCTTGTGCCGTATGAGCCCTTAACATCCCGAGCGAAACCATCAGGTAACAGCCAACTCTACTAGTGTGCATGGTGTTGTGGGATTGTTGATGAGTCCAATCGGTATACAACTAGAAACAGTGTGGGCTGGCAAATTGCGATGAATGGGAAATTGGATTGAAACTTCAGGTCACAGCTACACCGGGATTCCATTCACTCAATGTCTAGTGTTTTCAGATGATATGGCTGTCTTCACGTGCGCCTGAAGATCCAGAGGATGATCCATTGAGGGAAAGCATGGTGCTGAGACAGTGTATTCCGCTGTAAAGAATTACATGCATGCTATCAGGACTAAAGACGAAGAAGCTCAACAACATGCGGTGCACTGGATGAATCACAGTTCAACGGTATGCACGATCAAGAGGGGGTCAGAATTGCAACTCACCGATGGAACACCACTTGTCTGGAAACCAAAGAAGAATTCACTCCTCATTGATCTCGAGTGGACTGAGGAAGAGCAAGCTCATCTGAAGACCCGGGTGGAGAAGTTCACTTCACAGTGTGCATCTGGAGCATGGAGGGTTCATAGATAGTGGCAAGCATGTTTCTCGTTAGTGTTGGAACACAGCGAGGATATCAATGATGTTTCTGAACAATGGCCCAATGAATGGCCACTCGATACTTGTGTGGAATCTGACATTTTCCGACGGCTGAGAGAGATATTTTTGTGAATGCTTGTCACGGAACCTGCAGAGAATCCCGAACTTGACCAAGGCAACGCATCAAGATAGACAATCCATCCAGAAGAGAGAATAGAAAATGCTCCGCGCAGTGCACCTCCTCCACAAAAGGCAGCGCGATTTTGTCCTCTTCCTGGCCAAGTTCGTCATTTGAAGTGGTGGCTAACAAAGTTCTCTGCAGAAAATGTGGATATATTCTACATGTATGCCAAAATGGGCAATGATGTATGAAAAGAAATGCAGCTCAAATTCCAGGATTCACTAAATCCCGCAGTATTCATAACCACACCCGAAGTAGGCGGGACAGGCGTCAATCTTATAGCTGCAAATCATCCAGCATTAACTCAGAAACTTTGGGTAGTGAATGAACAGTGGCAGGCATTTGCAGGAGTTGTCCGGCTAGGGCAAAAACGAGTACCACACACATGGTTACGGAATACAGATCCTGGTGGCTACGATAACTGCAGCAGTGATCTCCACCAACACTCTGCAGTTGCACAAATGAGAGTCCTGCATGTCATGATTAGTCAACCGAACATCGCAAATTCGATGATACACCGGGTTCTGGAGGCTTGTGAGGACCATACTATGAGGCTGACAGAGAATGGAGACACGTTGCAGTCTGATGAACTATTCATCTTAGAGTGTTAGACGCTTCATCAAGGTATGCCTCTTTAGACATTCAAGCAACATAATCTTCTTAGCTGATAGAAATAGTCAAAAAGGTCATTTGTAAGGACACTATACTGGAGAGATGAATCTTTCTCTCTTCAATGTTGAAGTGAATCAAAGTTCTGATGTTGGAATTGTTGTATCATGAATCAGAAATGGCTAGAGTGGGAATTTATTGGCATTCTTCTTTATTGTTAATGACCATATGAGATGAAGTGAATTGATACGCGACATTGAAAGTTCCTCCGGCTGACCTATTGCATGACAAATCACATGAGTTGAAGTGTGAGAATGCCGCAGCAAAGGGCTTCAATCAATTGTCAGTTGCAAATTTGATGTACACCAGAAGCCTAAAGCCAGGTACGTATTTCGAATGAAACAGCACCATTCATCCACTTCCAGGTGCACCAGAGTCACTTCAGAAAATGCCATATGATTCATTATGACAGATCGAGCACTGCATATCTGCCAATCACATTTAGCAATAAGCCAGTCTAGGTGATATTCAAGGACTTATGTCTGAGTATGAGACATGGCTCGCTTATTTGTGGCAAAGCGGGAGCTTTTGCACTCATATGATTCAAGTTCAGGTGCACCAGAACTTCAACATCAGGCGAGCAAATGCTGCAGCTATGCCACGAATATCTTGACACAGGTACCCAATATCCCTTAGACAGTCATTATGCCAAATGCAATAGGCAAATATGCTGTGATCAATCGGTCATAACGATATGTGCCCAGGACTCTCTGGTGCACCGGACAATACAGGGCGTATCTTCATGACTGATCAAGCACTGCTTATTCGCTTATCCCATTTGGCATAAAGACTGTCTAAGTGATATTGAGTACCTGTGTCAGGATAGTCGTGGCATAGCCTCAGCATCTCCGGGCCTATGGTTGAAGTTCCGGTGCACCAGAGAATCCAGGACATATCTTTGTGACATATCCAGCACTGCATATTTGGCCACCCCATTTGGCAATCAAAACACACTAGGCGATATTGAGTACTTGTGTCAAGATACGAGACATAGGCTCACTTATTCATGCCAACTCCGCAGCTTTTGTGGGCATATCATTGGAGTTCTGGCAGACCTCTGATCCGCATCCCAGAGAGTTGGAAGCTGAGACACGGCTCGGTATTCTTGGCTCAAATGCCACCTTCGCTGCCACGGTGTTCCTGGGCCATGATTGAAGATTATTCACAACTGATATCTTGAATCCTGTCCAGAATCAGATTCTTGGATATGTATGAAGCCAACTTTGACAAACTGAGAGTCATTATGGATGTTATCATTCCAGCACAGGGACACCTCAGGAGCAACAAATAAGCCACCGAAGCGCGTGTACTTGCAGTATGTAGTGCACTATGTATATTTTTGTTTTCTTCATTCTGATCATGTTTTCTTCGACTTTGAATCTGTCAACCCACATCTGCAAATATCATTTGCGTCCAGGTGGCATGGGTCTGTCAGAGTGGACGCGCTTCGTCAGCGCTTTCAAAGACACCCCGGTGGTTGACTACTCCGCGCCCAGCTCAGATACAATGCGTCGTGTTGCATATCGCCCTCCAATCGCAGATTCGCCGTTTCCTCTCGCTTTGTCGGCATCTTATTGTAAACACACACAGTGGCGTTGTCACCAACTGTGACAATACGCTGGAATGGGTTCATTGGGAACAACAACACAATGTAAATCGGTCCGGAAGCCACATGCAGGGTTCCATAAGCACAAGGCATTTGGTCTATCATATTCGTCTTTCTTACAGTCACAAGATTCACTACCTCATAATAGGGCATGCATTATTGAAGTATCTCTATATATTTACATACGGTCAATCAGGCTACAGATGGTAGTCGAGCATAATTGCAGGAGGACCTGGAAACGCCCAATGAGATCACCAACAGACGCACCACTTGACGGCCGTTGTGCTGATACGACAGAGCTGGACGGCAGTGAGCGCACCATCGACATTCCGCCACACCTCTCGCGCCATCCAAACCAAATTTGTAACAAAGAGCAGTTCTAGCTCAAGGAGCCTACGAAGAGAGTGAGAAGATATGATACTACCCAGCCGTGCGGATCCACGATTTCATGTGCATCCACCACATCTCGGACAGAGCGAGGGAGACCAAGAGTTGGGAATGATAGAGTGTGTATTTTCGTGGTATGATAAGGTGAGATGAGAATGGGATGATGTCTATCTACCGTGCGGTCTCCCGAATATGAACTCTCCGTCGCTCAGTCCACCTCCGTCAACCCTGTATCTCCGTGCACCCGCCATTGCTCATTCATGATGTACTTGGAGGCCGTGATTGAGCAAGTTGAGTGATGGACTGGGAGGCCGCGATCGAGTGCACACAGAAATAGTCTCCGAGGCCGTGATTGAGAGGGTTTGGCCATGCACCTGGAGACTGAGACTGAGTGAACACAGAGATGCACTCTGAGCTGTGATCCAGCGAGTTTGGAGATGCACGTGCAGCAGGCTATGAGCGAGGGAGAAAAGAGGAGAACTTGAAGGTGGTCGATCTAGAGGCGGTCGATGGGAGGCGCTCCAGATGCTGAGACTCAATTAATTGGTTACTTACCCGGGATCGAGTGAACTCAGAGATGCAATGGGAGGCCGTGATCGACCAAAGTTGGAGATGCACTTTGACGCCGTGATCGAGCGAGGTTGGAGATGCAATTGGAGAGCGACATTGAGTGCACTCAGATATGCACTGGGAGGCCATGATTGAGCGAGTTTGGAGATGCACTTGCAGGCCATGATCGAGCGAGATTGGAGGAGTACTTGGCAGCAGTCGATTTGGAGGGAGGCGCAACGGCAGCTGAGACAATATCGATTGGTCAACTTGTAATTGTGGGAATGTAGTGAGTTGAGTACAATAACATTCGCCTGGAGATGGGAAACTGGATGGGGGCAGGAGACTGTCGATCTTGGGATGATGCTGTACTTGATGTGTGCTGTACTCGGTGTTAGGTCATGATCATGGCATGGAGAGATTGACAGGGATGACTTCACTTTGTGTTCTTAGGTGATGGTAGAGTTGAGTTCAAGAAAGAGAGAGATCAGAGGAGATGGGGGAAATTATCATGAGAAATTGGGACGCGACAGAATTTCTTGTGCGAATCAATAGACCAACCCCGATACAGCTGGTAAGTGTCCCGATCCCACGAGAAATAACACCAAACCGAGGTCTTCTGAACCCAATCAGGCACGTCGTACCCCTGATATCTCAGGTCCGCTTGTATCCTCCATCTTGTTCTCATCTCCATCCCCTATCTCCCTCTTTCTCGTCCACAACTCTACCATCATTGCAGGAACACAAAGTTAACTCATCCCTCTTTATCCCTCCATGCCATCATCATAAGTTAACACCGAGTGCAGCGTACGCGAAGTGCAGCATACACTGAATACACCGTACACCTAAGATTGTCTGTCGTCCCTTCATTCCCACAATTTCATAAGAGCTTATTCCCACAGTTTCGAGTTAACTAACCCATGAATGGAGTCACAGTACCTGGCGGGCCTCCCATTGACCGCCTCTAGATCGACCACCTCCAAGTCCCTCTCCAATCTCCCTCGATCATAGTCTGCTGCAAGTGCATCTCCAAACTCACACGATCACAGCTCTGGGTGCATCACTGAGTTCACTCAATCTCAGCCTCGAAGAGCCTGTCCAAACTCACTCAATCACGGCCTCCCGGTCCAGCGCTGTGTCCACTCAATCTCTGTCTCCACTTGCAGCTCCAAACTCACTCAATCACGGCCTCGGGGTGTTTCTCTGTGTTCACTCGATCATCATCCTCAGGCCCACCTCGAATTGCTCTCAATCACCGCCTGCTGCCTGTCCAGATATACCCTTTGCAGATAGGTAGCTATAGAGATCCCTAGATACATAGATCAGAATAGAAACTGAATGGATAGGTTTTGAAAATGGTCGAACGATAAGTAGTAGCTATGATTTCGGGGGACACCAGCAGCATTCCCAATGCAGATATGTTTCCCAGACTGCTCGACAGTGATTCAACGTGCTCCCAGGTGTTCCCAGGTGCACCTGAAGGCCAGTACGTCAGTCCGGTAAACTCTGGGAGATGTATGGATGCAACGCAACTTGTCGCCTTGGCAACGGATAGCATGAGATTCTCCGTCAGAGCGTACAAGGTTCCGTCATAGCTGTCAGAGCCGTCTGGATCACGCGGGTGTTTCTGACAAAAACTAGAGTTGTTGCGGATTCAGTGCACACATATGCATCAAAACACTTCACCTTTAGGCGAAGGCGGCTCATCCCGCTCCGCACCTGCTAAGATCTGAATCGATGCTTGATCTGTATGTTGAGGGCCGCCGGTAACATGCCTTGAACTGTCAGCTCCATGTCAACTGTCCGTTGGAGGAAGGTTGCCACTGCGCAATTAAACCATGAATGCACAAACCCAATGAATTAGTGACCCCATTTAACTCGATATTGACTAAGTAGTGTGTTTGGACCAATGCTTCCAGATCCTGAAATAGCTTCTGCAAGTCCAGGCTCTGTCATAACAGCTTTGGAAGCTTAAGAGCGAGAATTTCAAAAGACTAATTCTGCTCAGCAACTCTGCCAGATGGCCAGCCTCTCCCACTCACACATGTACCGCACTTACTCAAAGAGGCCAAAGTTCTCAAATCTTTGAATCAAGACTTAACTGTATTCTGACTAAATGTATGTTTGGGCCGCCGAAAATCGTACATGAAAAGACATTATGTGGACCAAATCCCATCTGGAGAAACACCATGAGAGAGAATCTTGAATGCTCGATTTATGAGAAGACTGCTACGAAGAGTGCAATTAACTGTCAGAGTACGGCAAGCTTGCAATCCTCAGCCATCGAATCCAAGCATTTCCATTGCAACTTCAGTGCACCTCAATTCCCCGGAACAGCATGCATGCAACCATTGTTCCTCTGCCCACCATGACAGGACATCTCACTGTACATTTATACCATTGTAGAATATTGCTTTCAACCTCAATATTCATTTTAAGTCAACATCATAGTTGTGAGATTGATAATGAATGTGTGATTTCACGGTGTGTGACTTACTAGATATTAGGCGCATAATCAGAATGTGAGTGGGAATTTATGACCCATCTGTTAGCAATCTTGGCATTGATGATTGCTGGAATCAATAGGATTACCCCTGAATCATCCATCATACTTCACCAGTCTTTCTCTATGCCTTTATCTATCCTTTGTGTACCGAATTCTCTCCCTCTTCCATTAACTAGTGCATAATTGTTGTGAATGCTATTCTGCAGACACGGCCCAGATGAACCCATGAAAGGGAAGTTATGCTTACGATATTGCCTTATCGACCGCTAACTCAGCTGCAGCATCCAGATCCAATAGAATATTGTGAAAATATGTATGTCCTTCCGGCAGATATTCCATATATGGAGATTCATATTTCTTCTTGCTTGATAACACACTCCAGTATGAACCCTTGCAACTCAGCCGTCACTCACATGGTCCCAACCAAATCTATCGAGTTCTGCAGATTCTCAAGGCTGCACCGATTGCTATGCCATGCGGTGACTGCAAATGCTCGAACTTTCACGCATAATGACTACGTTTAGAGGAGTCCGATGCAGGGGCTCATGTGTTCATTCAGGTTCTCAGTGCTTGATTTGTGCCCACCACCAAGGGTTAGTTGATGTCGCGAGGTTTCTTCCGGTGTGTCTGGTTCTATTCTCTATGCGCGTTGGCTTTAGCCAACCTTCAACTCTTGCATCCATAAAGAGTGTTGTTGGTAGGAATTGCTAACATTCAGCATGTGGAATCCATCGGTTCCGGCTAGTGTTAGCAACGGGTCCGGGGAACACGCCAGCGGTCCGGGTTTGGACCGCAAAAACAGGTAGGTTCGGTTCCAGAACCGGCCAAAAACCTGACCCGCAGATTCTTGGCCGGCCAAACCCGGACCCATACCCGTCAACCCGCGGGTTTCGCCGGGTTTGGCTAGACCCGTCGGTTCCAATCTCCGGTTCTTCGTTTCGGGTTTCACATTTATGGTCGCATTCAGATATGCGACTGTTAATCATAAAATATTGACCATGGTACGTCACGGTTCGTTTTCGACGTATTAGCCGCCTTGATGTGCAAAACAAGAATACTCAAGCGCCCAACTACATCCTGAAAATGAGCGTCAACAGAGCGTCAACGATATT